>VMHT01023206.1_pt1 | contig 38819 bp, 43 predicted proteins | sample 4693611 | NCBI WGS metagenome assembly VMHT01 (sample SAMN12280063, study PRJNA550983) | marine metagenome | isolation source: seawater sampled from same location over 5 years 0.02-0.2 micron viral filtrate | place: USA: collected off the coast of southern California halfway between the port... ...
CTAGCAAAAACACCGGGTATAACAGCTTGCTCTCTAGCCTCAGTGTGACTAAGATTTTCTTGCTCAAACGATTCTATCATGTTGTTGCCTTGGTCCACGATCATATCGCCAAAAGTAGTTCCGTCACCAATGTTTTTATCTAAAGACACAGTGCCACCACTTTTGTCTTTTTTATATTGATTCATTACATCGCCCTTGGCTCTAAATATAATAGACTTACCTTGACCACCAGCAACACCCGTAATCCAGCCAAACAAACTAGCATTAGTGGCTTCTATATCAAAACCTCTACCTCTTTCGCCTGTTTTTTTATTTATTTTACCTAAATATCTATCTCCTATCTCTTCTTTTACTTTTCTTACAAAGTCTTCCATAGCCGCACCTCTAAGACCTTTTTCAGTCATACCAGCCATTATCAAGCCGTCTAAAGCAGAAGAGTCAACTATAGACGAATAGCCATTGTAGTAATCTTCTGACATTTTAAAATCTTCTTGAGTACTGTATTTAGGCGTACCGTCAGGATTTTGAGTAAAATTATCAAAGTCTTTTAAGTCGTTTAAATCTCTAGACGAAAGATAATTACCAACTTTTGTGTTTTTTGTTCTTTCAGATGGAGCAACAATATATTGAGATATTCCTTGCTCTAAAAGATTTTCTATTAAAACTTCTTTTTTAATTCTAGGATCAGACGCAAGTTTGCTAATATCTCCTTTAAGCTCTGCTCCAAATCTAAACATGTTCTTTTGAGCTTCGGTAAATTTACCTTTAGCTATACTTTCGTTGTAGTCTCTTAAAAAGTTAAATACATCTTTTCCTGTTCTAAACGTTATAGGCATACCCATTTTTTGAGTAGCTTTTCTAACAAAGTCTCCAATTTTAGTAAATACGTTCTCTTCGTACTTAATATCCCCAGACGCCAACGCATCTCCAAAAAGTGTTAACAGCTCTACAGCTTGAACGCTAGATGGGTCTGACTGGTAAGCTTCAACTCTTCTTGAAAAAGTAGAGTCAGCTATACGTTTAGGATTTAACTTCATTATTTCCGCGCCTAAACCTTGTTGTATTGCTAATGCAGCTTCTTTGTTAAGCAAAGGGTTTCCGTCTTGGTCTGTTATTATAAAACCATCTTCTGTAGTTTCAGCCATTGTCATAGCCATAAACTTATGCAAAAGCTCGTGCGCGGCAACATTTGCCCCAGACGAAGTCATAGCTTTACTCTTGTTGACTATAAAAACTTCGTTTCCATTGTTGTCGGTAAAAGCGCCACCTTGCTCTTTTGCCGCTTGCTTGATTTTGTCTTTAGATAAGTCAGTGTTTTCTGATAAATAAGTTTCTATTTCAGCTGAAGGGTCAGTATTTTTATCGCCAAAAACCTTAACTACAATACCCATTTTTTCGCCCATAAGCTTGGCGTTTTTTGTAGTTCTATCAAACATCTTTTCTGTAACTTGAGCTACGCCAGAGTTGTTAATTTGAACATCAAGAGCCTCAATGTTTGCGTCATACATACCTGCAAAAGCCGGATCTAACTCTTTTTTCTTAGCTAGCAACTCTTGTTTCTGTATAACTAGATCTAACTGCTCGTCAGTCACGCTTTCAGGCGATAAGTTTATAGCGTTGTTTATTAGTAAAGAAAAGTCTCTACCCTTTTTCATTTTATTGTATAGATCGGTAAAATACTCTACTTTACTATCGTTTCCATCCGCGCTATATATGTCAATTTTTTCTGCAACTTGTAGCATGTCGTTTTCTATGTCTTGAACAACATCTAAGCCTCTTTGTCTAAACCCATCGAAAAGTTGATTTCTAAACGCTTGATAATCTCCGCTACCCATAGCCGTGCTAGTACCTTGTAAAGTTCCGTTTAGCAAAAGCACGCTTTCGGCTATATCTCTATGGTTTTCTAAAGTACCAAATATACTACCGTGGCCTAAACCTAAAGAGTGTTTGTTTATGTTTTGAAAAGTAAGTTCGGTAAGTTCTTCCGTGTATTCTCTTGCGTAGTTTAACCAAAATTGACCAACAGCGTTTAGCCCAGCTTTTCTATTAACAGCTGATTTTAAATTAGTTCCAAATGAGCTTTTTAATCCTGATAAAACCCTACTTGAACCACCGACTAGCTTAAAGTCTGGCATTATCAACTGACTCAAAGATGTAGCTACAGAAGCGTAAAAACCATATTGCTGGGCTTTTTCATCATCTAAGCCTAGCGCCTTGCCTTCTTGAACATTGTCATGTATTGTTAGTCTCCAAGCTGTTTCCGAACCTTTTAGCGCTGTTAGCTTTTTTGCGTCTACACCTTTTTTAGCTAAAGTGCTATATAGCTTACCCATTTTATTAACGTCACCTTTTCTAGCAGAAGCTATTATTTGTAATGTAAACGGTAGCATGTTAGCTGTAGTTTTCATAGCATGCTTATAACCTCCAAGAAATTGACCTTCTTTTCTTAAATTAGCTCCGTCCGCAACCGGTACAAATGTAGTTAAAGAGGCGACTAAGCCTCCGTACTTGTTGTTTAGCCAATCGTAATTGTCGTATACGTTCTCGCTAGTAGAAAAACTTCCACCAATACCTTTTATGTTACTGCCTATCCACTCCCCTACAGATATTACTGTGCCGACATAAAGGTCAAGCCCGCCTTTTATAAGGCCAGTTACCAAAGTGTTTGTAAAGTCTCTAGAGCTACCAAAAACACCAGTATCGTCGGTAACTCTTTTATTTTTCCATTCGTAGTAGTCGTCGTCTAGCTTAAAATCACTACCTATAACTTTAGTCATTTTATCATAACTAAACTCAGCGTATGTTCTTTCTTCGGCGTTTTTTATTTTAGAAGCCATAGAGTCTAACTCTCCGCCTTCAACGTCTAGTTGCTGTCTTTGTAATTCTAAGTCAAGATATTCGTTTTCAAGCTGCCTTGCTCTTTCTAGATATGGCTGAGCGCTTTCTCTAAGCTCTTTGTACTCGTTGTATCTTTGGTTATATTCTTTAAATCTACTGTCATATAGCTTTTGTAGTTCTCCTTTAATATAATCGTCTGTTTGACTGTCAATTCTTTTTTGAAAATCATTTAGCGCTTCAACATCACCTTCTAACAACTTTTGTACGCTTTCTAGTTGAGATCCTATACTACCGTATTCTTCGTTTAACGCTGTAGATCTTTCTTGGTAGTCAGCTACTAAGTCGTCATAATCTTTTTTATCTTGCTCGAAATCATCAATCGCTAGCTCTAGCTGATCTCCTTGCTGGTTTAGTTCATCTATATTTTTGCTAAACAACTTTTGCTTCTCTTGAGCTAAAAAGTTTCTTTGCCAACTTTCACCCAAATCACCATTTGCTAGGGCTTTAACATCTCTATACGGTAAGTTTCTAAATATATCAAACTTGTTGTCCCCAATCCAATCTAAATTGTTAAACTCTTGCTCGCCTCTTTGAGTTGTGCTACCGATCTTACCTTGCATTAGGTTTTGAACCATGTTAAACCCAGAGTTAGTTTGAAGCTCATCAATAGCTTTTTGATAGTTGTTTATCACCTCGGTTTCTATGGGGTTTTGCGCGGCTCTTTGTTCGTTTAATTTTTGGTTTATATAGTTATCTCTTTCTATTTCAAAGTTTTTACCACCTTCTCTTGGATCGTTTTCTCTATTGTATTCTGCTCTATATTGATTAGCTAACTCTTGCCCAACGGTGTTGTTCCAATCATCAAGCTTTTGCTTGTTTAATTCGTAAACGTCTTTTTTTCTTAAAGCCTCTAAGTCTATGTTGTTTTTAACTTCTTCGGGATTTTGCTCGTTAAAAAGCAACTCATCTTGTAGTCTTTGTTTTTCTTCGTCTGTTTCAGCGACCTCAAGAGCGTTTTTTAATTGAAAGTTTATGTTGTGTAGAGCTATATCTTTAGTATACTCGTCGTTTCTTTTTCTTAAGTTTTCTTTTTCTTCAGCCGTTTCTGGAGCTGAGTTTGCCCCCTCGAAATGCAACTCAGTCATTCTGACGTAAGCATCGTAAGCTTTCACCCAATCTTCTCTATTACTACCTCCAGCTGTTATGTTTCCGTTTTCGTCAGTATGGTGTTTGTAAGGCTTTTTGGGTATAAATATTTTTTGAGATCCACTTAAAAGATAGCCAGACTTAATTTTTATTTGATTCTTACCAAATATACCGTCTGTGCCCAAGCCTAGCATGTTTGTGTTTTCAAAAGTTAACTCTGCCGCTTTTGGATCGTCAGCGTAATAGGTATTCAAACCTTCTGATAAATCTTTTTCAACCTTATAACCTTTTGTATTTGAAGCTAACTCGACAAAAGCTTCAAGAGTCATAATTTGAGGCCTAATGTTGACTTCTTCTAGATTTTCACCTCTGTATATAGTTTCATCTTCTGGTGAATCCGAAGAAGTATCTTCCCCATCTGATCCCGTATTCATCGACGTGTCGTTGGGATCTACTGTCTCCACGTCGTCCTCGTTTCCCTCTAATTGTTTTAAAGGGCTTAATAGTTTTGCTTTTGGAAATTTTGCAAGAAAAGCTTGTTCCTTGTCTTCTGGAATGTTATAGACCTTGTCGTCTACTGAATATCTAGGCATGATAATAAATTTTTAATTACTCTTCTTCTACGTCCTAATTAGTCGCAAAGCTTACGGACGAAGATGTAACCTCACTTTGGCTATATTTATTATCACTTGATTTACTCAGTATTTGACTCTAAAAATTGCTCAAATCCTTCTTCAAAAGTGTTACTTACTGGATCGCTGGGAATACCTTTATTGTTGCTTGCTACTTGATATTTGTTATAGGTACTTCTAGACATCTCTAAATAATACTCTTTAATCTCTTCTCTCAAAGCATCTACAAAGCCTTCTTTTTTCCAAAGGTCCGACGAAGGGTTTAAGTCTTCTTCACTTAAGCCTGTGTTGGCTGCGGCAAAGTCTTCTATAAAACTTCTGCCAGTTCCATTTAAGTCATCATACATCCAAGACATAAGCTGGTTGTCATTAGCGTCTCTAAGCATGTAGTCTAAGTCTGACTTAATAGCGCCTTCGTCAAAACTTAAGTTATCTTTAACTGATTTACGTAAAGCGTCTCGTTGATTTTTTAACGCTGTCCTGCTTCTTTCGTCTATTTTATACACGCCCTCCATAGCTTGCTCTAAAGTCATTTGCTTTGGTTCACCTGTGGTTGGATCTTTAATGGTAAAAATCATTTGTCCGTCAGTCATCTGAACAGGTGCGTTTTTAGAAAATATTTCGTTTAAGTAGTGTTTTTTTTCTTGACTAGAACCGTTAGAGTAGGCACTAATACCGTTTCCTTCAGGACCATATCCATTTGCAGTAACCCACTCAAGTTTAGCATCTTGAAGCTCTTTCATTCTATTATTCATGTTGATAGAGTTATCTTCTATCTCTTGCATTTTAAGCTTTAAGTTTTTATACCTTTTGCCCCTATAGCTTGTTTTAGCAGCTTCGTTTTTTAGTCTTGCTAACTCTTCTTTTTGAGCTGTAAAGTATTCTGTAGCCATGTTTTGTCCATTACCAAAGCCTTTAAAACCTTCTACGCTAGCCTCGTTTATATCGTAAGCTTCTAACTCTTTTTTAGCTAAAGCTTCAACTTGACTTTTGTACGCGTCTGCAACGGCGTCTATTTGAGATCTAATATCGCCGTAATTAACTTGCTTTGGAGAGCTTTTTCTGTAGTTAGCGATAAAATTAGCGTCGCCACCACCAAACTTCATAGGTGATTTATTTTTTTTAGAACTTAATGGAAAAAATCCACGATCTAGCATAGGAACAGCGGTAGCGTCTTTCTTTTTATTTTCGTCTGTTCTACCGCTTACGGATATACTTCTATCGACGGTGTTTGTATTGAGGGTAGAATTATCTTCGCTATCTGTACTTTTTTTGCTGTCTGTATTTCCTTCTTGCTTCTTCTTTTCTTCTTCTTCTTCTCTTCTTTTTTGTTCAGCTTCTGTATATTCTATTTTTGATTTTTTTCTTTCAACTTTCTTTTCTAGTCTTTTGTATTTTTTGCTGTCAGGACTTAAGCCTTTCATTTCTTCTTCAAGCTTAGCCACTTTATTGCCTTTACGCATAGACTTGCGATCTTCAAAGCCTAATTCTTGAGCCTCTTCTTTTCGTCTTAACTGTCTTTCAGTGTTACCAGATATTAAATCTTCTACGCTTTTTAAATCTGAGGCTACTTTACCCCAGTCAACTCTAGACGTCCAGCTTCCAGGAACTGATGTTCCCGCTCCGAACGACTTTCCGCTACCAAAAGTTTTATTGTCTTTTTTTTCTTCAGCCATAATTATATTTTATTTTTTGTTACCTTTGATAGATTTAGCTACTACGTCGATTAAATTGTAGTTTACTATGTCAGGCTTTCCTGGTCTACTAACAACCGCGTATGAAGGTACTTCGTCGGACATAACACCTTGAAACTTACCTTTACCGTGTTTTTTGTTTTTGTACTCAAAGTTGTATACGTTAAGACCACTAGGAGACTCACCAACTTTCTTAATGTTTTTCTTCATAGATCTCTCAGAAAACATGTTTGCAACACCGCCAATTATACCTGCGCCTCCACCGACAATATCCGCTGTCGACTGATCAACCGCTCCTTGAGCGTTAGCCGCGTCTTCTCTAGACATGTTCATTAGATTAGCGTTCATGTCAGCTTGTCTAGCTTGGCGCTCTGACTCTCCTTGAGCCTTCGCCATTTGGTTAGCACCGGCAGCTTGAGCTGCAGCTTTAGTATTAGCAGACTCTTGAGCACCTATACTAGCTGATGCTTGTTGAGCTTGTTGATTTGCGGCGCCCATCATAGCTTGAATATTACCAGCGTCAAAACCACCCGCCTGTTCCATACTACCCATCATGTTAGCTTGCTGTTGCTCCATAGCCTTTCTTTGAAACTCAGCCTGCTGCGTGTTGACAGTTAGATCTTCCATAGTGTTTTCAAGATCAGCATATGGATTTGTTATCTCTGTGTTTCTGTATGCCTCCTTATCTAACGCGGCTTGATCATTAGCGGCTTTTAAAGCATCTTTCTTTTTACCTCTACCTATTAGACCACCAGCCAACTGAGCTACGGCTCCTAAGAATTTCATAGGGCTGTTACTGTAGTGTATTGGATCGTTATTTTTATTGCTCATACTTTTTAATTTACTATACTATTATTACTTTTTTATACGCTTATTTACTACTTTGAGCTATCTCAGCACTGACGTTAAATATCTCAGCTCTATCTGTAGAATCGTTTATCATCTTGATTTCTGCATAGTAACCTAACAAAGAACTGATGTTAGCCATGCTACTTTTGCTAAAGAACAAGAAGTCTCCAGCCGCGGGAGGAGTTATGGTTACATCAGCATCGACGTATATATACCCATAGCCATTAAGTCTTCTTATCTCCTCTATAGGCCCAACTTTAGATATATTGTTAAAACTTTGCACCGTATCAAAACCGCTGTCAAAAGTTTCTGGAGAACAAAATAAAGTGTCTCCTACTTGAACAGAGTTGTTTATATTACCGGTTATTTTTATAGTTATTAATGCCATTTAATTATTTTATGAAACTGTTACTTTTTGAGTTTTTAAGGTATCTACTGGATCAAAAGTGTTAGACGTGCCTGTTCCAGTGTACTTTATAGTATAAGTAACCTTACCGTTAGCGTCTCCATCAGAGTTAGCACTTAAAGCGTAAGACACTTCCCATCTTGAAATATCGTCAACAGACAGCGCCATATCATGCTCTCCAGCGCCAGTTCCAAAAGAAAGGCCACTATCAGTTTCTATAACTACAGTAGCTACAGTTCTTTGCGTTGTGCCAACCGTTGTGCCACCATCGCTAGAAACGGTAAACACGTCATTTTCACTACTGTCATCAGACGCATTTATAGTCTGCGTAGCTGAATAACCTGTTCCAGCGGTTAAAATTGGAGTTTCAGTGCCGGCGGTGTTTACTATAGCAACAGTAAATGATTGGCCTGAAGTAGATGCTGTAACTTCTTCAGATTCTCTTATTTTTACAGTGTAAACGACGTCTTCCGTTATAGTTAAGCTACCAAACAAAACATCAACTAAAACTGTTCCAAAAGCCCCATCAGAGTAAGAGACCGTTATATCGTTAGTGTTAGCTGTGCCGGCGCTCGTAGTTATTGTTAGGCCTGTTGTTGTAAAGTCTGCTGCGGCCGCAAGATCAAAGCCTAGGTTTGGTGTTATAACCATAGAAAGACTTAGTAGCGTGTCTTGATTGTCGCCGTCCATTACCTCAGCTGAAATTTCTTGAACACTAGCGTTAGCTAAAGATAAGCCTGTTGTGCTATCAACCATTACTACACTTACGTTTCTAGTTAAAGAGTCAGGTATTACCGGCTCTTCAACTTCAACATCACCATCGTTCATTGTTGGGCTAGGAAAAGTTACTAAATCGAAAGCTGAAATACCACCGTCGCTTGGGTCTGGGTTGTCAGCTTGACCTTGGTAAGAATACGTGTACGTAACCGCTGTGGGTTGACCTTCACCGTTGTAAGTATACACCTCAGTATAAGACCAGTGAGATTCTGTATTAAAAGCTTCTGTAGGATCAAAGTCATTAGCAGAGAACACATAGCCCGGTTGAGCCGTAAAAGTTACAGAGAACGTCTCTTGTGCGGCTCCAGATGTGCTATATAGTTGACTTTGTCCAGATAAATTAAATGTTGCGTTTCCTGAAGCGTCGTATGACGGTGCAAACACAGAGTAATCACTTAACCCGCTTATGTCATACGTGTAGTTTACTGGCTGATTTATTGTTACTTGAAACTCGTGGTCTTGACAAACGTCAACAAGGTTAACCTCTATAGGTATAGCGTAGGACGTGTTTGAAGTAATAACAGCTGAACTTAGCGTTACAGTTAGGGTTATAGTGTTTCCAGGCATGATCGTTTGAGCACTAGGTACACTAACTGAAGTGATGCCGCTAGGTAAAGTTCCTACTGTTATGTTTGCAGATGTAATTGCACCGCAAGCTGGAGCCGTAAGCACTATTGATTGCGTGCCTAAAGTATTTTGATTAGCGCCGTTTTGTATAGTGCTTGATGGAACAACTACAGTAGTAGTACTGGCTCCATCTCCAGTTAACGTAGTAGTTAAAGAAACCGTGCTAGTGCCAAAAGTTGCTCCGCCAAAGCCAATAGAGTCTATTCTACCTAGTCCTTGTACGTTAAACTCTTGTGATGTTGGTAAGTTACTACCGTCTAGCTCATCACCATGTATGTAATTAAACCATTTACCTTCTTTTTCCTTAAACTCATGTATAGAACCTCTTTGCTTGTCTGTTATTATGCTTTCTACAGACCAGCCGTTTACAGCTGTGTTATTGTAGTATTCGTTATCGCTAAAAACTAAAGCAACGCCACCTCCTACCGTAGCGGCAACATTGTCTATTAAAACTAACGTGGTGCTATTTATAGATTTTACAACACCTATTTTAGTGCCATCGCTAAGGCTTACGGTTTGACCAGCCGCTATAGCCGTGTTTGATGTTGCTAAAGTTATGCTAGCACTAGATCCGCTAGAAACCGCACTGCCACTGTTGTTTACAGAGACGTCAGGCTTTATAATCTTAGACTGAGTTCCCTCGTAGTTTATAGCTTGAAAGCTTTTGACAGCAGCAGGCGCATCGTTAAATATAGTTGTTATAGAAGACTTGTATTGCGTGCCATAATAGTTACATCTAGCAACGTCGCCACCACTGTAGTTTTTCTCATCGTGCAAGTAAACTAAGCCTCCGACCATCGTGTAATAGTTAGAGTCAAGAGAAACACCAGCGTCTGGAACGTAAGACTTAAAAGAGGTCCAGCCTTTAACAAATTCAGAGTAAGAAATTGTTTCTACAGTCTTACTAGTGCTAGTAACGTTGTAATGTAACGTTAAGTCATATTCACCTTTATCTCTATTGTAAGAGCCTACTGCAGCTGACACTTCATCTAACGCGTCTCCGAAATAATCTCCCATACCAGCGTCAGATATAGCTGTCAACCCGTCGTTTGATAATCTTAAAACTTTATTTCTATGAGGGTCTACAAAATAGGATCTAAACTCTTCGTTGACAAAAGAAGATCTTAACGTACCTATACCAAACTCTCCAGCATACGGAACAGTTTGACCTAACACGTTTTTAGTTGAAGTCACTTGATTAGCTCCTGATGCTGTAAATAAAGCATCTTTGTTAGCTAACACTTTTACCGCTTTATGCTCACAAACTGTAGTTATGTTTGTATCTCTAGCGTTTAGTATTTGTATAGAGCCAAACTGAGGGTTTAAGTCTTTAGTTATTCCTGAAGAACTAATAAACTGATTTAGGTTGTTTACTCCATTTTTAGAGTTATATATACCTGAGAATATTAATCCATTGCCTCTGTCTTCTTCTTTATAGTTATCTGATGTAGTTGACACCTTCACGCCATTCTCCATTAACGGAGCGTTAAAGTCATCTTGTATTCTATTAGACTCAACACCATTACCAAACTTAAAGCAATTAGAAAAAGGCAAGCAAAACTGCCCGTTGTGGACTTCAGGCTTTACATATAGTACTGTACCAGACGCTCCGTATGTAGCCACTGAGCTAGAGTGCCATATTTTAGCCGTAGCAAAAGATCCGTCCTCTCTAATAAACCAAACAGTGCCAGGTCTTTGATAACTGTTTGAATTAGTGTCTAAAGAGCCATCGCCATCACTATCGTACGCGTGTAATACCGGCAAAGTAAAAGGCGTATCAACAGTTACAGCTGTAGGTCCATCTGGAAACTCAGGTCCAGCTACGCTAACTACAGTTGTGGTTAAATTATACCAAGCTCTTCTTCTACTAGCATCGTGCATAAACTCTTCACGTAGCTGAGCCGATAGCCCAGCTCCAGCCTTGTAGTACATGTAAATTCTATCTCCGGGATTAATAAACTCATACGCGTTTTGTTCTTTTAGCTTTACAGGATAAGTTCTAGGAACCTCATAATATACAGGTATATCTAATTTGTCTCTAGGTTCTACCTCAAATATAGCTGGGTTTGGATTATCTTGACCTCCTGTAGCATCTTGCCAATACTGTCTCCACGAACCATCATTACCTGGGTTTACACCAAAAGAGGCAATAATAGCCCTATCTATTTTCACCTTAGCAAAAAACTTACCAGCTTTGTCTTCGCCGGACGGCGCTCTTTCTTCTGGAATAGAGTCATCTGGAACTTCATTTGATATATCTAATATTTTATATTTTCTGTCGCCCATACCTGATATGTGCGCGTCTGTACCTCCAAGGCCGTCTTGCCATCTAGAATGACCTTTTTTTAATATTAAAAAATCTCCTTCTTGAACTTTGTTTCTATCTGCAGAAGAAAAAGATAACCAAACTTCACTAGCGTTATCACTGTCATCTACATTACACGGATAATGCGCTTGCAAAGGTATATTGTAAAATTCAGCTGAGGATTCTTTAATAAAGAATTTAAAATATTCCGCCCAGCTTGGAGCGTTGTGAGCTACATCTAATCTCAATCTATCAATTTGATCTCTTCTTTGATAACCTATATCTAAAGTGTACTTGTCGCCTATAACCACAGACGATTCTCTACCAAATCTATCTTTATAAACCATACCAACAGAATATGATCTACCAGCCTTTAACGCTGGATAACCGTAAAACTTTCCGTTACTATGGTTTGTTTGCCACTTATAAGGATCTGAGCGCAAAGAAAAATTGCCTCGCCAGTCGTTATAGTTCAACTCTATATTATCTTCAGCCGCGTCTTTTAGATCGTAGTTTGCTTTGTAGTTACCATATATTAATCTTGAGGCAGATATAGTTTGAGCTATTGCTGTTCTAGGTACAGAATCAAAAGGTCTTAGCAGTTGGTCAGACGGAAGTACAGATCCTAACGCACTACCGGTGGCAACAAACCTTCCATGACCAGCGTTTGAAACGCCCTCAAAAGCGTCTTTATCAAACTCATATTCTCTAAAGCCTGTGCTAGCGTTTACCTTGTAGTCTCCTTTTTTAATTGTTTTTAAAAGATACAAGTTTGCCACTTTGTCTTCTTTAGCTACTATGTCTACTTGAACCACGTCTTTTGGTGTGCCTAAAGGTAAAAAGTTACTTATAGTAAGCTCCCTTAAATCGTTTATCATAGCGGTGTTATAGCTATCTTTAGAAGAATAACTATATCGATCTCTAGGCAAAAAACAAACCTCAGAAAAAGGTGATAAAGCTGATACTTCACCATCTTCATATTTCCACCTGTAGGCTATTCTAATAAACTGCTTTTCCCACATGGCTTTTGCTGGATGCTTTGATTCACCGCTTTCATACAGGCTAGCTTCCCACTTTATAGCCGGTTGATTTGGAGGATTTTCAAGATAAAGAGCGTTAGCTTCTCTAAACTTAGTGCTTATAGTTGTGGCCGAGCTGTCAACAACCTCTAGATATACTTCATAGCCATTGTTTTTTAATACTAGTTTGTCACCCGCTTTTATCGATCTGTAGTTACCACCAGAGTCTATGTTTAATGCTATTTCTACTTTTTCGTGCTCTACGTTTTCTGCTATAGTAAAATTAAAAGCATTTCCTTTGGAGTAGTTAGTAAAGTCTGTTCCTGCGCCTTCATCTCCAGCTGTGTTAGTTACACCTATTTTATTAACCTGCCCTTTTAACTGAGTGTTACGCATTTTAATAACAGGAGGATTTAAAGGACTTCTTTTTATTACGGTAATATGCTCTAGCGTAAGCTTTTCTGAAGCAAATTCACCTAAGTAATTTTCATAAACAAACTTAGTTTCGTGGTAGGGGTTAGCGTTTAGTGTACCTCTTTTAGAGTTTTCAATATTTATTTTTTTAGGCTCAGTTTTACCGTCAGTAAAATAAAGTAAACCATCAAAAGTGTTTATACCAGTTATCTTGTTGTCTATTGGAGTAGGACTAGTAACGCTGCTACCGTTAGTGTCTGTGTAAGAAATTTTACTTGACGGCTCGAAGTTTAAAAGCCTTTCGTCACTAAACTTTAAAACAGCGCCAGCATTTAAGTTTGCTGCCGTTAAGTTTATAGTTCCTGTAGATGGGTTACTTAGTCTTAGCAATAAATAAGACGTAGGGTCCGCAAAGTGAGGTGTTGCCGTAATAACAGTAATTATCCCATTAGTCTCCCAAAGATTAGTGCCATCTGGTAGTACAGCTTGAACAGTCATACCTGGTTTTATACCGTTTAAGTAGTTGAAGTAGGACGCGTCAGTAACTCTAATCTCAGTGTAGTTTGCGTCTATAACAGCAGTGGCGTTAGTTGTAGCCGTAGGATTAGCCTTGGTATTTCTTTTTCCTCCTTCAATAACACCAAAAGGTCTTTTAACCTCGTATATATCACTAAAAACTATTTTAGTTGAGTTTTGAGAAGTTTTAGGAGTTTCCACAATAGCGTCTGATCTTATGCCTGTTTCTACGTTTCCATACGATCCAACTGATGTAACACCATAGTCTAGCACTCTAGCTATAAGAGAGTATATTTTTTTTGTCTTATCATCTACTGTAGTTCCAACAACTTCAGCGTTACTACTAAATCCTGTCTGCCCGCCAAAAGTGTAGGTGTAGCTATACCCCATAGGATAACCATCTCTATCAAACGCTTGCTCTTGGCCATCGTAAAACGGCTCGTGATAAGATATAGTATTAAGGTTGTAGTTGCCAATTAAGTTTTCGACAGCCCCAACATTAGAACTCTCAGACGTAGTCACCTCTATATTTAAGCCGTGCTTATACTCACCGCTAGGAAGCAACCTTTCGTCAAGGTCTTTATTCATTTTACCTTTTTCAAAACCTCTCTTTAATTCCGGCATGTATTAGTGTTTTATGTGTTTTGATTTACCGCGCATTACCTGAACTAGTTCGTTGAGTTTTATATTAGAAAGTCTAAGCTTAGCTGTTCTTTTAGCCGCAAAAGCTTCTCTTCTAAATCTTTGAACTAAGTTCTCTGGCGTATTTATTCTAGTTGACAAGATAGCGTATGCTATACACTTGTACATTGCTTCTTCAGCAAACTTGTGAACTTTCATTTCTTCTTCTGTTCCTAGGCCATCACTTATATATTCTAGCACAACGTATTGATCAGTCATGTTAGACGAGAAGTGGATTCTACCAGTTTTAGGATCTATATAAAAAGTACCGTTAGACTGTGCTCTTTCTGGATCTATACCGTATCTTCTTCCTTCGTTATAAGAGTATATGTTTTCTTCATCATACTCAAACGCTTCGTTTTGATTTTCTGGTGGTGTACCAGACTTATACTTGCTCCAGCTATGAGACTCAGAGTTATAGTTTAAAGTATCTTCACCTGCTTCTTCCGTATCGCCATCGCCGTCATGGTCAAACCTATAAGTAGCGTCTGCGTTCTGTATTATACTACTAGGATTTGAAGAATCTCTGTTAGGATACAAAGGGTGATGAATACCTGAGTTATCAACCCAAGAAATCTTAACGTAGTTAACATAATCTTTAGGTAGCATCATGGTTAAAGTGTTTCCAACTTTTATTTCTTGAGCCTTTATAGATTTAAAAGTATCAAAGCTAAACTCTTGCATTGCTCTTTGAGCATGAAAAACTACGTCTGGTCTTCTTATCTTAGATATAATCTTATCTTCACCTACGTATGCTAGTATAAATTGATCTATAATAGTTTGCAAAGAAGTGAACTGATAACCGCCTAAATCGCTGCCACCATAATACTGAGAATCTGTTTGTGTTATTAATGCCATGTTTTATGAGTTTTCTTTTTGAAATTCAGACGCATCTTTGCCAGCCCCAGCTTGAATTAGATCTGGTTGTTTAGCTATTATTCCAGCGAGCTCTAATATTTTGTTAACTAAAGTTGTTTCTTCTGACTCGTGTAGCTCAAAATCTACAGCGGTGCTAGAGTCGTACAAAGGATACTCGTTGCCACCTTGAGACTTAGGAACAACAACATAACCCCAATAAGGGTCTGTTGGCGTTTTAACGTAGCTGTGTTTTATTTGATCTAAACTTGGGTTAGCCGCTGGGTGTAACTCTATCGAGTTAGCACTAGTTCTAACGTAAACAGGATTTGACCTCGTTGGTCTAGCTAGCGGAGATACATTGTATTTTTTTATCTGATCAGCAGTGACTTCAGGTACTTGTTTAGCGTAGCTAGCACCGTAGTTTTGCCAAGTAACTCCACCTAATCGATACAAAGCATTGGTACCACCATCGCCTATAGTTGTGTCATCTACTTCTTCAATAGATATATTGCCAACGGTTATGTATTTACCTGTGTTATTAGTATCAGAATTTATAATTCTTATATTGTGATTTCCTGTGGTGTCAGCTATAAAGGTAAAACTAAGAGCTCCCACTTGTGGTTCGTTTTGTTGGTAAGAGTGTGCGTTTGATCCCGCGTCATCAATAATTATATAGTAAGATGATGGCTCGTTCATATCTATAATCTCCCAATTTACTACATATTTTTTACCTGCTGTTAAAGCAACATTAGTATCACTTTCAACAGTGTGGGAAGTTGCGTTTGCGTTTTGCAAAACTTTTAAACCTCCATTGTAGTTATTAGATGCTGCTGGAACAACGTGCGAAGAAATACCGTTTGCGCCCGCGGTCCAGCCCGCTATGTCAAGTTCAAAAGTATCTTCAAAAGGTTTTGCGTTTGATGTTAAAAGCACATCGTTAACTCTAAACGGAGCTATCTTTTCTTCTAATATATAAAGCATGTCTGAGAACTCTGTTGAGTTGCCAGGCATTCTACTAAATCTATTTATATCGTAAAAATATTGCTCAAATATTTCTCTTTGAGCTCGGCTAGCCATAAGGTTAAACTCTTGAGGCGTTAAGTAACCTCTTTGTTCTTTGTTGGCTATAGCTAATACTGTTTGATATACTGTGTCTATATTTACCGCCATGTAATAATTTTTTATGGATTAGAGTGGCTGCTCAGCGAACAACCACTCCTCCATAAAGTAATTACACGTTTAAGCGCTTTTCAATACTCTTGTATACCTCTAAGCCTTCGTCAGTCTTAAACCAAGCGGCTAAAGCTGAGTATGGATGCTCGTTATAAGGTACTGTCATTAGTTTTCTATCATTAGAACCCCAAATGAATGTACGTTGATCTTGAGATAATTTAATTATTCCAAACTCAACAGCTTTGATACCAAAGTTTCTAAGCGTTACGTTTTCGTCTGTAGTAAGTTCTAAGAATAAACCAGGATTACTTCGAGCAAATAATAGTAAATCTCTTCTAAGTTCTTTAGAACTCATCTTAGATACCTTAGATCCTAACTCTACTCGCATAACAGCTTCAGCAGTGTCAATGTCTAGCTCTTTAGCTATACCTAACGCTTCAACTTGGAACTCTAAGAAGTCTAACTCACTAGCTGCTTCTTGCTGAGGCATTATCTCGTAAAATACAACTTCTTTTTGAGGGTGATATAAAGAAAGCATTTTTTGAAGTACTGTTTTAGACTTAGGCACTGTTAAAACTCCGTTTCTAAATATAACATGCTCTAGTCTTCCGTCACCAACAAATTCATCTACGAACGGTGTTCTTTGATTAGAAGTATACTTAAGCTCACGCTCGTATCCTTTTTCTTCGTCAAAATAATAAATGTTTGTTGTTTTAAGCTTGTAGCTTAGTGGACTTCTATTTTCCGCTAGATAGTAAGTTCTATCTTTTACCTCCCATTCGGGTTTTTTTGGTTGAGGCTTTTCAATAGCTACTTCAACCATTTTATTTGTAGCTTTAATTTCTGGTTGTTCTACTTCAACCGTTGGTGCAGCTTTTGCTGCGGTTTGCTTTTTAGCCATAATATAATATAATAATAGTTAATAAAAAAAATAAAGGGGAGAACTTAATCTCCCCTTTAAGTAATGTTGCTTACTTCATTAACATGAAGTTATTAGCACCCTGAACGATTAAACATCTTTCAGATAAGTAGTGCATTTCCATAGCATCTAAATCAGAAGTGAATTGTCCACCAACTGATCCAGTCACCCATGTTTTCATCTTACGATCTTCCATTTGAGAAGCTCTATAACGTACGTGTAAGAACGGACGCTTTAAGTTTCTACCTAATTGCTGATCGTAAACTGAAGATACACCTGCAGGTACAATAACCCCACGAATAGCGTTAACAGTATCAATTAAACCTCCACGAGTTCCTTTGTCATTCAAGTATTTGAAGTCAGACTTGTAGAAATCGTAAGATCCTCTACGGAAACCAGAGAAGCCTAAATTTAATGCCATATCTTCAGAGTTGTTGAATACACCGTAAGATGTACCACCAGCACCATAAGAATTCATAGAAGCTAACATATCGTCCATAGCTAGAGACACGTCTCTGTTTACAAACATCATGTTTTCTTCAATAGCACCTTGCTTGTCAAACTCAGCTAATATAGCGTCAAATTCAGCTAAATCAGTAGCAGCGTTAACACCAGTAATACCAGTTGTAACGTGGCCACGAGTTTCTATAGCAGAGAATAAACCTTCAGTACCTACAGCGCCAGTAGTACCTAAGTAGTCGTCAACAGCGTTTGTACCTGCACCTTTTTCAGACTCTAACATAGTCATCTCTAAGTAGTCAGCAAAACGAGCGCGAGTGTCACCTTCAGCTTTTAAGTACCAGTAGTAGCCGTTTTGTCCGTCTTCACCAGAAACTTCAACCCAACCGATTTGAGTAGTGTCAGATCCAGAGATCTCATACTTGTCTTTAACGATGATTGGCTTGTTAGTGAACGACTTGAACTGAGGCTCAATAGCATCAACTCTACCGTTAGCACCTTTTTCATACTCAGAACCATAAACTAGTACTTGAAGCGAGGCATTGTTAAAGTGAGATGTAAAAGTAGCGTTTTCAAATAACGCAACTTCGATAAGATCACCAACAACGCTCTTTACAATAGCTCTCTTAGTTTTAGTAGAGCTAGTGATTAATAATAAGTCGTTCTTTCTAATAGCGTGAGCACCTGTCATATCGTTACCGTCTACATCGTTAGCGATAGTAAACTTCTCAATACCTGACCCTGCAGTAGCAGTGTAAGATAAGTGTAAACGACCTTGCTCAGACCAAATAACTTGGTCAGAAGCCATAGATTCTTCAGCACCTACTTGAGATAAGAAACCTGAGATAGTTCTGTTACCAAATACTTCAGCTTCTTGCTCTAGTAGATCTGGTAAGTGTTGCTGAGCCCAACCTTTAGTGTTGGTATCAGTAAAGTCAATGTAATTTCCTGCAGTTGTGTGTTTCTGTGGAGCAGGAACAGCATTCAACGTTGCAGCATTATTAGTAATTGCCATAATTAAATGTTTTTAGAGTTATTTTTTAATTTTAAATTTAAGCGAATTAGAATCATCACCAAGAACTCTATATTTTACACCACCAGTCTCTACACCATCGCTAAGCGATTGCCTTGGAGCCATGTCTATATTTTTAGCACTCGAAACACTATCCTTGATAGCATCTGCTTTACCTTGTTCGTAAAAGTGCTTTGCTACAGCGTCGGCATTCATTGCTGTGTAAAGTGATTTGTGGTATGCGTCTGCGTTTGTCAAGTTACCGTCATTGTCAAGAAACTTCTTAACAAAGTTATTGATGTCGCTTTGCTCTTCTTTTACTTGATCTTTATTGTTAACATTAAACCTAAAATTCTTTTCACCTAAGTTAAATTCAAAACCTTTGAATTTTTCGCTAAAAAGATTATCAGTCTTTTGTTGAAACCTTGAAGATCTTTCTTCTATAGTTCTTTGGTTTTCTTCTGATTCTTTTTGGTAGCGATTGAAAAAATCTACCGCTTTCTGCTGTTCTTCAGACAGAGTATTGTTGGTTTTAACATCGGTGTAATACCTAGCTTTTTGATCTTCTAAGTATTGTTTAGCGCTGGCAACTTGCTCTTTTAACGCTAATTTTTTTCTTTTTATATCGTTTTCTTCATCGATCTCTTCATCGTATGAAAAATTATCTTCTAATAAAAAATCAACCTCGTCACCTGTCAAGTGAGGCTTTGTTTTAGAGTAGTACTCTCTTAAAGCATCTTGATTATCCATCTTAGAATAGTCTCTGTTTAGCGAAACATAATCTTCTACAGATCCACCTGTTTCTTTTATAAAACTAACTAAACTGTCTACCCCTTCAGGTAAATCATTACTTGTTTCACTCGATTGTTTAACTTCTTCTACAACTTTTTGCTCTACAGGCTGCTCTTCTACAGCTTTAACTTCTTCAACAACTTCCTTCAAGGCCTCAGTAGGCTCTTCTGCAACAGGCTCTTCTGCTTTAGGTGTTGACAAGTCGACTTTGTAAACAGATTCGTCATCTTTAGATTCAAACTTGCTAAAGTCTTGTTTTACTTCTTCCTTAGGTTGTTCTACAGCCTCTGGAGTTTCTTGCTGAATCTCTTCAACAATAGGTTCTTTTTTTTCTTCTTCCATAATATAATATAATTAGTTAATAGTTATCTTGGATCAAACTTGTTTAATCGCATGCCACCGCCTATAACATCATTTCCTGATGATTCAAATCTTTGCGGGCCTTTGCCTTTTTCTTTTTGATCGATTAAAGCGCTCTTTTGTGAGGCTTGCATTTTTGTTCTTTCGTCTTTTCTGTCTTCTCTAGATACCTCAGCTTCTCTGCTAGCTTTAGCTTCAACATCTTTTAATTGCATGTTTAATTCAAACTCATACTTCATAAGATCTTTCTTAACCAAAGCTTCTTGCTGTAATTGTTTTATTTTAAACTCAGACTTAGCTTGTTCTAATTGAGTATTCATTTGAACCATAGCTTGTTGCTTTTGTATTTCAGCTTGAGCTACAGCTTGCTGTGATTGAGCGTTTGCTTGAGCTTGAGCCTGTATGTTTTGTTGCTGCATCTCTTGATCCCTTTCTGCTTTCTGCTTTCTTCTAATTTTAAGAAGTTGATTAGCTAACTTTAAGTTTCTTATGTCTCTAAGATCGATAGCGTCCTCTAAATCTATTAGCTTCTGGCCCAAAGCTACCTGTATGTTGTTTTCTAACATTTGTTTTTCTTCGTCGTCAGGCATTAACTCTAAGAATATACCAAAATCATACAGGTGTAAGTTTGCCATTTCCTCAAGTGTAGCTACATTGTGAGCTCCAATAGCTTGTATAAAAGCATCTTTTGTTGGAGAATATTCTATAACGTCAGATATTCTAAGCGATAAAGCTTCTGCTACTTGTGCTGTTAAGAATAAGCCAGACTGTAGTATATGTCTAGTGGCTACGTTAGAGTTTGCTGCAGCTAGCTTTTGAACACCAACTAAAGCGTTTTTGTCAGGAGTGCTACCGTCTCTAGCCTCGTTTAGACCAGTTACATCTCGCATCATTTGAAGATAATAGTTGTAACTACCTATTAACGCTTGCATTTTGTTGCCACCACCACCAGACTGTATTTCTCTAATAGGTACAGCGCCAGGGTTACCTTCACCTAGAGAGTTCATTGACCTACCAATAACGCTACCCGTCTGGAAGAACATGTTTAAAGCTTCTTGAGGATTATAGTTTGTGCCGTTACCTAAGTCTATCTCAGCTAAACCATCAGCGTCAAGATAAACACCGTCTGGAACCATCTTAGACATCACTTGCTGTAGCTTTAAGTGTGTAAGCTGTATCATATCAGCAAAACCTGTTATTCTACTAACAATAGATTCTGTTCTACCGTTGTACATTCTAGGAGCTACTATAGCATAATTCATTTTAACTTTAGTGAAGTCACTTTTTGGTCTAACCATGTTTTTAGCCATCTCCCACTTTAACAGAGTATCTGTACCTAGTATTATAGCGCCGTCATAAACACACTCTATAGATCTAGATACTCTCTTAAAGTTTCCTTGCTTGTCTTCGGGTGGATTAAAGCTGTCGTTTTTTGGTATAGCTCTTTCACCGCCAGTACCTGTTTCTTTTACTTTGTAAACATTGTTCATATATGTCTTGTAGTTAAAGTACAAAACTTGAACTTTATTGTTGTCTGTTTTATTTGAGTTTCTAACCCGTTGATAACCGTACCTAGATCTATTGTTTGGCTTGTTAGCTATTTCTTCTAGCTCAGCTTGATTTAGATCAGGGAATTGTTTAGCTAGCTCGTTTATAGGTATTGTTTTAACTTCACCTACATAGTATACGTCATCAAAATAAGGTGAATCAGTATACGACCAAACCATATTAGCCGGATCAACATAATCAACAGTAATTCCCTCAGACGTATTAAACCCTGTTTTAACAGCGCCAATACCCAGCACGGTAAGATCGTAGTAAAATCTTTTTGATATTAAATCGTAATCGTTACCCTTCATCAACACAGCTATAGCTTGCTCTTCGGCTATTTCAACCTCCTGCTTGTAGGTAAGCTGCATGTGAAGCATTAGCTCTTCCTCTGTTTGAGGCAGCGTGTTTGGTTCGTTTTCTGTTATATCTATTTTAAATGTATCTCTAACTTTTTCAGCAAAGTCTTTAGTTCGCATGTCGTCTAATATAGACTGCATGTACGAAGTTCTTTTATCTACGCCGTATGGATCTTGAGAGTAAGCTTTTATATCGTAAGATCTATCAGCCATACCGTTAACAACTATATCTACAAATTTAGGTATAATAGGCACCGGCTTCCAGTCTAAGTTTAAGTAGCTTAAGTCACCGTTTATAGATAACTCATCTTTGTATTTTTGTATTGACTGCTCGCCTCTAGCGTACAACCTCAGCTTGTGAAATCTTTCTTTGTTTTCTATATACCTATTGTTAGTGTAGTTTTCGTTAAACCACTCTTGCTCTATGGCTTTAGCAACTTTTAAACCATACTCTGGCAACATTTTTTCTAAATCACTAACTACTTGTGAAGGAAAATAACTTTTTACAACTGACTCAGCCATACTTATTTTTTAATTAATATTGATGATAAACCATCGTTCTTATATCGAGCAATATTTAAGCTCACTTTATTAGTATTACTTGATTTAGGATAGTATAAATGTCTATTGCAAGCCATAATAGCTAACCCTGAGCTTATAGCGGCGTCAAACTTAGTTCTCTTGTTGATGTCAAACTTAGCCCAGTCGTTAAGAGTTTCGTTAAAATACACGTTACCGTAGTTGCCGTCTCCTTTATGACCAACGTGGTCATTTATGTACATCTCGATAGCAGCGGCGTGAGACTGCTTTATGTCTTCACTAGAGTTTGGTATACCTCCAACTTCTTTTTCAGCAACAGATAGTTTATTCCAAACTTTATCTGGTCTATTCATAGAGTATCCCCTGTATCCTCTTCTCTTTAAGTAGTACAGTAATCTTGGTTTGTTGTTCTCAGCAAGTAATGGCATACCGTAAAACACTAAAGCCATTAACACGTCTTCAAAAAATATCTCAGCTGTAGGTGGTCTTGACACGTACTCTAAGAAAAAAGTGTTTGCGGGAGCATCTTCCATTGAAAACTTAGTCAAGCCATGTAAAGCACCGTTAGAACCTCTACCGTCCACTGTTCCACTAATATCGTAGCTATCACAGCCAAACGCACCTACGTGCTCGTTTCCTGGTAGTTTAATGCCTTGTTTTATTATCTGTCTGTTTTGTAAACCTATACTAGGAACCCAGCTAACTTTAAACCTACCACCTGGGTCTGGTACAAAAACAACCTTAGTGTCTTTTATTCCGTTTTGCCACTGAAAGTTTCCTGTAGTAACAGCGTTAGAGTTTCTTATTCCTTCGTTATAATCTATTTGCTCGTATATCTTAACTAGATTAAATAGACTGTTTTTAGTTTCATCTCTAAACGCATGCTCCGTAGTCCTAGGAAACTGACGGTAAAATTCATTTAATCCATCTTGATCACCTTTTAATCCTTCTACTTCGTTGTCCCAGTATTCTATTATACCTATATCTATTAGTTCACCGTCGGGTCCACGAGTTTCTCTTCTTGGAGTGTTAAACACAGGTCGTCCATGCTCATCAATAAAACCTTCATAGTTCCATTCCATTGGGATAAACAAAGAATATAAACCAGAGCGTGTTTGTCCATTTGCGTTTCTTTTAGTGACATCGCTGTCGTTGTATAATTTTTTAAAGTTATCACCACCTTTATCTAAGGCGTTTGACGTTGATCCCATCATGCACTTACCAACTATTCTAGAACCTAGCCTAAGACAAGTTTTGGTTACCCGCCAGTTGTTAAGTATATTGTCAGGTCTTTCCCACTTACCACTTTCATCGTGAACTAGTAGGCTAAGTTTTTCACCATCATAACTGTTATCACCCGTGTTTTTCCAATCGATTGTAGTGTCTAGACCTTGTATGTCTTCTAGCTTTTCTTTTGATGTAATTTTTTTACGAGTAAATTTACTTGCAGGAACACGGTAAGCTAGCTCAGATTTTGGTCTATCCATACCATCTTGTATTGGCTTAAAAAAGAAAGGGTAGTTTATGGATATTGGTACAACCTTGTCTGTAAACATCTTTTTAGCATCGGCACCAGACTTAGATAATATACCGTACCTACTATCACTAGATATTGTTGCTTGGTTAACGGTTTCAGCACTACTCATGAACGAAAAACCAGAACGCCTGTTTTTAAGATAACACATACCGTAACATCTAATATCCGCTTTACAAGCTTCCCAAAATATAAAAAACAATCTATTTGCTTCACGAAAGTCTGGAGCACCAACGTCTATCTTGCTCCATTGAAGATACATATAATGACTACCGGGTAGATATGTAGTAGTTCCATCGTTGTCGAACCAAAACCCTTCGTCTCTACGTTTAAACTCTTCGTCTATATAGTCATACCACTGTTCTTTTTGTTCTTCAGGATACTCTCTCCAGTCGAATATGCTTTTTATTTTCTTTAGTATAGAAGGTTTTTCAAGCTGCTTCCATTTTTTAAGCTCGTTGCTATACACATTTTTCGGAGCTAGAGGTAAAGCAATTTTTAAACCTTGTATATCGTATATTTCGCCAATTTGACCTGTCTTAGATATAACGACAACACCGTGCTCTTTGTTATAGCCGTAGCCCCACTTCTTAGACTTATTAAGTCTTTTAATAGTGTTGCTTCTTATTGGTTGTATTATTTTATATAAACTCTGTTCGTACATTATTTAGATCTACCTTCAGCAAAACCTTTAAAAACTCTTTCCTTTTTTTCTTCTACAACTTTGCCGTCAAGCAAAGCCTGCTCTTCTTGTATACGATTAAGTATTTCAAAGGCATCGAATATAGCTAGCTTTTTTGTAGCCGCAGCATTTTTAAGTCTATCAGCGGTAATGTCATCACCACTATCAACAATAGCTTCTTTAGCCACTTTAATAAGTTCTTCAACTGCTCTATGTCCAGCTTGGATTATACTCTTCTTCGTCTCCTTGATATTCATATTTAATTGTAATAAAATTAGACATTACTCTATACAGCCTTTTTCCATCTATAACAAACTCATACTCAGAGCTAGGCCTAAAACCTACTAAGTCTCCTATGTCTACAGTACCATCAGAGTATTTAACTATACCTATTAGCGGTTTTTCTTTTTCTGCAGAAAAATCTTTATTGTCTTTTATGGGTTGAATAAAACAATATCCTTTAGGCGCTTCCCACTTAGAATCTTTAAACCTTGTCCAGTTTGCATGAGGTTTATACAAGAATATTTGATCTTGATAAACCACATAAGTTTCTTCGTTAAAATAGTTTTTGCTATTTCTTTCGTTACCGTGTTGATCTTCCCACCTTCTAAAAACGTTGTGGTGAACTATAACTGTATCGCCGGGTTTTATACCTAACGTATCTTGATGAGTAGGTACGCTTATAACTTTAGCCTCCCTGTTGACGAACTGATGATTAAAGTTTTCAGAGTTTACAATTAGCTCTTTGTCACCTACAGACTTTGTGTTATTGTATCTAGACCCCAACGGTCTTACAACAAAACCGTAAACGCTTTTCATTAGTACTCTAGGTTATACTCTACGGATACCGCCATGTTCTTATTGAAGTCTTTCCAAGGTAGTACGTCTTTTCTTTTTTTTATATATATAGAGTACTTGTCGTCTTCTTCAATAATGTCGCATATAACGTGACCACCATAAACCTCTTGCCCTACGGAGTAGTGCATTGAGTCTATCTTGTAGTCTTTACCTATTGTTATTTTACGAATTAGCTTGCTCATCTTCCGTGTATTTTATAGAACCATCTTCTATGTTAATGTCAGCAGAGCCATACTCTTTTTTAAACTCACCTCTCATTTTAGAAATTATATCGCTTACTTGAAAGCATAGGTGCAGCATCTCGTGTTTGCGAGTTTCTAGCGCACCTATTTGATTTTGGTAGTTTTGCAGTGATCTTACTGCTGCTTGAAGTTTTTCTAGTTGATCGCTGTTAATGCGATCAGGTCTAAGGTCTTTAGCCTTAGGCGTCTTTCTTTTTGCCATTTTATTTAATTTAATTAATTATTATTACAAGTCGTTTCTTGCTTGTATGTCTGCTCTTGCGTTGGTTAAATTATCACCTGAAAGAACGTTGTTGTAAATTGCTAATTCATATATTATTCCTTGCGTCGGGTTTGCTCCTGTGGGAGACTGAGCGCCTACGCTTCTAATTATCCAGTCTTTAGCAACGTCTAAAGTGTCAGTGCTTACTGCTGTCCCGTCAAATATAGTTGTTAAATTGTTAGAAGCTGCGTTTGTTCTAGATAGTTCAAATAAAAATTTAGTAGTAGGTATATTGCTAGATGCTGTTACATTTTTGTCTACAGGCCCATCAGATCCAAACTTATATCTCATTTGGTTAAGGTTTCCACCTTTGAAAAATCTTAAAAAATTAGTGGAAGCATTAACCCCAATGGCAGTCTCGTTGTTAGCTCCTTCAAGATCTATAACCATAAACAAGTGAAAGGTAGTTAAAGATATTTGAGTTCCTGCATCTAGAGCGTCGTTTGCACCGTCAAAATTTAATCCGCCATTGGCAACTATAGTAGGTCTTTGGCTAGACTCGCTTTGGCTCCAGCTCAAGTGCCTAGCTCTGTCAAACCAACTGCTAACAGCTTCGCCAACAGTTCCAGTGTATCCAGACCCTGACTGAAGCCAACTGACTAATCCTGACACATCAGATAAATCAAATCTATCTCCCTTGTGATCTGATATATAGCTTCCTAACCCTAGCATTATTTACCAAAGTAACAAATTATACCACCATCTTCATCATCAGCGGCTATGGATACTGAATCCCATCTACCGTATATAGTTAATCCTTTAGGAAAAACTTGCGTGCTGTCAATAGCTAAGCCACCAACACCTTGGCTACTTATTTCTTTTGGTCTTAAAAACGATAAGGTCTCGTCGTTTGTAATATCCGCAGAAGCACTGATTTGTATTTCTTTTGTATTATTGCCATCAGGATCTAAAATGGTAACAGTCCCGTGTAAAACACCCGTAGCGCCATCGTAGACTTCATCACCAACTTTTATATCATCAATACTTCCTGTACCCGCGTTTTCTTGGTCAAATATTATTTTGTTTGTAGTAGCGTCACCTTGATTTACTGTTCTAGTATAACGACCACTATCGTGCGCAGCAGCGCCTATGGTTGGAAATACGTCCGAGTCTTTTGAAGTCAAAACATCAAGAGATGTGTCTGCTAAAAACTGAATAGCTACTATAGCTAACTCTTCTGGCGGTGTTATAGTATTTGCGTTGAGATCGGCGAATGCAGATCCAAATTGACCAAAGCTATAAGCTACTTCTGTTGAATTTTGTGCCATTTTATCTTTTTATCTTTTCGTAAGAGCGTCCACCAAAGTAGGCGCCTATTACAGTTATTAATACTAATTGTAGTAGATCAACCCACTTGTCCTCTACTGTAAACATAATTACACCAGCATCTATAAAAATTAGCAGTGTAGTGCAAATAACTAGCCAAGCTAACACTAATGGGCGTATAGATTTACTAAGCCACGAATCAGACTGCATGTCTGACTTCCATCTAGCTGTAACTTCTTCTTGCATCTTAGCCTCGCTGTCTAAAAGCATTTGCTTTATTTTAGCTTTAGCCTCATCGCGTTCTTTGTCTGTAGTAATAACCTTATCAAGTATACCCTCTGCGTTATCAACTACTTTACCTAATATTCCTCCAAGCAGGTTGTTTATCATTAGTCAACTTTTATTATATTGCCTCCTCTGCTCCTGTAGTCGTTGTCAGGAACAAACCCGTCTTTATCTAGCTTAATCACTTTGTTAGGGTCTTTGTACATTTTACCAGAGTCTACATCTTTATAGCCGTCTTTAGTTTTTTCTAAGTATTGACCAGCTATAATTTTAGTTTGGCTATCATCTGCAGCTTTGTCAGCCATCATGTCTTTACCAAAGTTTTGAGCCATTTTCTTATCAACAACCTTACCACCAGAGGTCATCATTTTATCATCGTTTTTTTTCTTTAGTGGCGACTTATTAGCGTCTGAGTTACACTTACAGTTCTTGCCGAAAAAGGCTGAACCTGACATATTGAATCCGTTTGATTTTTTAAAGTTTGGCATAATTAATATTTTTTAGATTTACAACCTCTTTTAGTTAAAGCGGAATCTTTTCCACCCTCTTTTTTTCTACCTCTAATGTTAGATCCTTGTTTTGCTACTATCGCCTCTGCGGCTGCAGCGCCTTTCAAGTCTTTACCTTCTTTAGTACCGACGGCAACATTAGAGCTAGGTCGCCTTTTCTTGCTTAAACCAAATCTTCCGTATCTTGTAGTTTCTTTTTTAACGTTGCCTTGTTTGTCGTATTTTACTTTAACACTTCTTCTACTTTTTCCTACACCACGAGACATTTTAACTTTTTTAACGTCTTTAACGCTAGCGCCTGGATTACTTGGATCAGCAATAGTACCGTCTTTGCGCTTTCTTCCTTTTAACTTAACATTAACCCTAGTGGTCTTTACTTTAGGTTTACCGCCGGTAGTTCCAGCAAACGATGTTTCTGCCGTTAAATTATCATCAGACTTTACTTTTCTAAGGTTAGCTTGAGATTGATGTTCTTTCTTCGTGATTGTATTAGGCTTCTTATCTCCAGTGTCTACAAATCTTTTCACATTGTCCTGTTGAGCGTCAATAGACATATCTCTAGTCGTTGTGCGTTCTGGAATAGCATTGGTTTTAGTTCTATCTTTAGTGTAATCACCTATGTATTCTTCGCTTCTAGTGTTTTCTGAAAACTTTACTTTTTTCTTTGCAGGAGATGCCTCTATTTTTGCTTTTAAATGCTCAGGTAGTCTGTGCTGCTTTCCAACTAATTTTTTCATTAGCGGACTTTTAGGTCTCATTTTAAATCCCATAGTTTTATTTTTCTGCTTTTTTAGCGGCCTTCTCCCAAAGAAAGTTCATACTTCCCTCTTCTGACCACTTGCCGTTATACTTTATTTTACCATCTTTTCTAGGGTACGTGACTCCCTTGTATCTAACGTAATCATCACCATAAGAAAGTTGACCGTTAGCCATATCTTCAGCGTGTTTACCTTCATGTTTAATTACACGTTTTTCTAAACTACTACCTTTTGGAACTGATTTATCTACGTAAATACTACCGTCCATATTAGCTTCGCCTAAAACTCCTTTAGCTAAAGTTTTTCTTAGTATTGGACCTTTAAATCCTCTTTTTTCGTCACCTAATTTAAAGTTTGCCATTATCTGTTTTTGTCGTTAATCATATCGTCAATAGCTTTATTAAAAACTTTATCAGTATAAGACTTGTTATTGTAAAACACACTTCTTTCAGACGTAGGTAAATCTTCTTCACCTAATAGTATTCTATATATCCTACTTATTAATTGGCTGCATTTAAACGAAGTCTTAAATATAGAATACTTTATAGTAGTTCTATTTCTGTGCCTCCAGGTTTCTATCCAACCCAAGCTTCTTAGTTTATCCCACCGAGTTTTATCCCAGCTCATGGTATAAGTACCATCAATAAATTCTTGTCTTGTGAACCGTTTTTGACAATCTAAAAATATTAGAAGTTCAAGATCGGCATCTGTTAACCCGTAAGTCTTACAAGCCCACTTTCTTGTGAGCCTGTAATACTTAAGGATTTGTAATTCACGAATATCGTGACTAGTTAATCTCAATTATAGAGTAGTATTAACTAAATGACAACCAACAATTCCGAACTCGTTGTCCCAAAAAGTTTTGCCACCATTTATTAAATCAGTAAAAGTATAAACACCTTTACCCATTTTAGCGTAACTACCGTTTTTCAAAGACTCCATAGCAGCACAAATATCTTTAAACTTGTTTTCCGCGTGAGTTATGACAACGTAGTCTTGTGTAGCTCCACCGTCTCCACCTTTGAATATTAACTTTGTTTTCTCTAAAGCCGTTCCGTCAACGTCAACACCTACAACAGCGGCTGTATTAGTATCAACAGGGTCAGCACCTAAGAAGTTAGACATATTAAACGTTCCTGCTTGTTGAATAGCTGGAACATCAGTTAAAGCATCGTTTGTACTTCCAATATATTCTCTAATTATCCATTGATCAGTAGCATCAATTAAATAACCATCGTTATTATCAGCAGAAAAGTTAGCGATTGTTAAAACACCAGAAGCAATACCCATTTGGTCCCAAACTAAATGTGACGCATCACCAATAGCAGTTGTTGATAAAGTTCCTGCAAAAGCTAGTCCAGTATTAAAATCTAGCAACGCTGAAATATTTGCGCCCCTTGTAGAAGCGTTAGCTTCTCCAGTTCTTATTACTACTTCAATACCTCTAGCCGCGTCAGTAGAAGAACCGGCTGTAAAGTTAGCTGGTACTATACCGAAGTTAGCTGCAGTGAGCTCATCGGATTTTTGCAAAGCACCACCTGTGTTTGCTAAATGAGAGAAGTGTGATCTTTTCCCAAAATATACATAATTATCCATTTTTCTTATAATTTATTATGATGCAGTATACTGTACGTTTATTACAGCAATATCTCCATCTAGGTTATTAATTGGGAAAGTTTCCGCGCCTCCTGATCCGTTGAAAGCAGCCATAACGGTAAAACCGTCTCTTGGCATAAATTGAGCCATTTTAACAACGGCTGCAGCTACTTCTTTGTTTTTAAGAGAAGCGTGAGTGATAACAATTTTATCAGTGTCAGCAGTTCCATCATGAGCCATAAAGCTAACAGTTGTAGTTGTCGCGCTTGTAGGATCTATTCTAGTAATGTTTTCAGCTGGAAACATGATAGCGTCATCAGCAGCACCAACCTCGTCATCACCATTCTCTACGTAAATATAGTTTCTTGTTTTCATTTTTTTAATTATTTAAAGGATTATCCTAAAGTAATATCTACAGCGGTAAAAGCTTGAGCAGTTCCGTTGAAGTTATCGACTTCAGTACTAATTGAGTTAACACCATCAAATATAGTAATAATATTATTTTTTACGTTTGAAGGATTATTAAGAGCTCTAGCTATAGCTCTCATCGCGTTTTGATGAGCTGCAGCCGTGGTGAACGTTAGTTCAACAACATCGTCAGCAGCGGCACCAGATAATGCTTTAAACATTAAACTGATTTTTGTTGTAGCAGATGGAGAAGCGCTAATAAAGCTAGAAGCTGGATAACAAGCTGCTGTAGCTGATCCAACAATAGATGCTTCTGCAAAGTACAGATAATTTTCTTTTTCCATTTTTAGAAATATTGATTAATTAATAATTTGTTTAAAGATTTTGTGTTTAAGGATTATGGTTTATAGTTTATGTTTAATCTACTAATACAATATCACTTGATTTAATAACAAAATAAAGTTTGCCATCAAACTCTATTCCATGCCCAGCTCTTTTGTCATAGTACACCGTATCACCGTCTACAATACCCTCTACTAAATTACCTGTTGATACAACTAAGCCTTTTAAATATCTAGTATCTTCGGCAAGCTCTTCAGTTAGTATAAGACCACCTACTTTCTTTTCAGTGTTCTTTATTTTATCTACTACTACGTAATTATTTATTGCTTTCATAATCTTCTTGTCTAGCGTTTGAAATTACACAATCTGCAGATACTATAGTGTTTACTACACTCACCGCGTTTTTTAGCGCCGATTTTGTAACCAAAACCGGATCTATTATTCCTGATTTAACCATATTAACCTCTTCACCGGTAACAACATCAACGCCACGCCCATACTTAGATGGGTAGCCTAACATTTCAAAACCAGCGTTTTGCATTATAGTTATAAATGGAGCTTTAATAGCATCGAGAAGGATGCGCTCACCCTCGCTAGAGGGTTCGATTTTTTGAAAAGCGTTGAGGAGGGCAATACCACCTCCAGGTACTATACCTTCTTTCAAAGCTGCTTTTGTTGCGTAGATCGCATCTTCAACCCTATCCTTCTTTTCTTTGAGCTCGACTTTAGAATCAGCGCCGACCTTAATAACACCAACTGAACCTGATAGCATAGACAATCTTTGTTCCAACTTCTTTTTAAAAAAACCATTCTTTTCATCAGCTATTAGTTTATTTACTTGATCTATCCTTTCCTCTAGCTCTTCTATGTCTGTGTTTATAGTTAATACAGTAGTTTTATCATCTGTAGCTGAGTATTCAGCTTCTCCAAGCATTTCTATAGTCATAGAGTCTAGATCGTCTCCTAACTCTTCGTTTAGCACAGTGGCACCAGTAAGTATAGCTAGATCTTCACATGTATCTTTTTTAGTAGGACCAAAGCCTGGTAAGTCAATAATATTTACTTTAATGTTACCTTTTACTTTGTTCATTAACAGCGCAGACTTCACTTGCTGTGATACAGAAGCTACAATAAGTAAAGATCTGTTTTGTTTTATAACATGTTCTAATATGCTTTGTATTTTACGTACGTTAGGTATCTCAGACATGCATATTAATACTAGAGGATTATCTAGCTCTGCTTTTTGTTTGTCTGTGTTTGTTACGAAATGAGGTGATGTTAACCCACAGTCTATTTGCACGCCGTCAGTTACATCTACATAAGTTTCTTCTGTCTCAGACTCTTCCATTATAACAACACCATCTTTGCCTACTTCATTGTAGGCTTGTGCTATTATAGCTCCAAGCTGAGAATCGTTGTTACAAGATATTGAAGCAACACTTTCTAGCGTTCCATCAGTAACTTCTATTTTTATAGAATCTAAATAGTCGTTTATCTTGACTAATCCAGACTCTATACCATTCCTTACTTCTCTTGCTGTTGCACTATCTTTAGAACTGTTGATAGTGTTTAGTAGTGATTCAGCTAGTACTGTAGCGGTGGTTGTTCCATCACCCGCTTCTCTAACTGTATTCTTAGCAGCTTCTTTTATAAGTGTTGCTCCTAAGTTTTCTACCGGATCATATAAGACTACGCTTTCTGCAACGGTTACACCGTCTTTTGTGATCACCGGTATGCCGCGCGCATCTTCATATATTACGCATCGGCCAGATGCTCCAAGTGTTGACTTTACTGCTTTGGCTAGTTTTTCAACACCAGCACCAATTTTAGATTTAGCATCCTGACCAAAGTTTAGTTCTTTGATCAGGAGACTAGGATTGTTGTACTCCATTATATTATATTTAATTAAATTAGGTTTGAGTTTATTTTTTGAAGGTCTTAACGACTTTCGGTCCTTTGGTAGCTTCTAACTTTTTAGAGAAGTGGTCGATGCTTCCGTCAATTGCTGACTCCGCTCCTTCCATTGTCTCTCGACGTGTGACGTCATGCCACGTGTCGTTTTTAGGGTTAGATACTTCGGTTTGATAATAACCATTAGGTAGCTGGGTTATCCTCCAGTTTTCCTTGTTAGCCAAGTGCTCCCACTCTGCTTTGGTTTTATCGTTCACTTTTAGTTGACCACCTGTTGTTGAGGTAGTCTGGTAATATAGGTACGTCATTTTAATTTGGTTTTAGGTTAATAACGTGGTATTCGGACTTTCCGAATTACTTCTTAGTCTTGGTAGCGTGGATCGTTTAAGACCTCTGCACACGACTTCTTGTTGTAGGGCCTGAAGGCATGCTAACAACAGTTTTTCTTCCTTTTTTAACTTTTCTTTCAGCTTGCTTGAATTTTCCTTTAGCTAACTTTTTCTCTGCTTTTGCAAACTTCTTTTCTGCTTTTCTAGTAGATCTAGTATCACCTGTACCCTCATATTTATCTTCATAAACACTAGTACCTACTCTTTTTGGCTTACCTGGATTTTTCTTAGCAGCAAGCATTTCTCTACCACCTTTTAAATCTTTTTCTATTTTTGCTACTTTAGGATTTATCCTTAATTTTTTAGCAGGAGTAGATTTGCCAGCTTTTCTTTCAGTAGCTTGTCTGTCTTCTTCTTTTTTGTAGTCTCTTTTAAACTCTTTAACAGCTCGGCCAGGTCTGAAGTAATCTTTATCAGCTAGAACATATGCGGCTCCTTTAGCGCCTTCTAGTAGCTGCTTACCTTCATCTTTAGCTTTTTGGTAAAAAGATCTATCGTCTTCTTTCTGTAACGCAGAAGATCCTGGTCTTCCGTCAGCTGTTCTGTCAGCTTTTTTTTGATTTATTCCTGGAAGAGTGTGACCCTTCATTTTAAACGGCTTGTAGCTCATTGTTTTTTGTTTTAGATTAATCTTTTTTATCGATGTATTAGTAATTACGTGCTTTACTCTCTTTTTTAGTTCCTTCACCGTCGTTACCGCGGTTAGCTTTGACAGATTTGAACTTACTATCTTTATGATCGTAGTCTTTTCCCTTCATTTTTGGGTTATCACGGTGTTTTTTTTGATTTTCGGCCTTTTTTTTACGTCTAGCAGGCGTCATAGCCGCTTTTTTATCACGTATGGCCTTCATTCGACGCGCTGTAGGTGTTAAATTTTGCATTTACTAGTACGTTTTTAATCTTTTATGTTTTTCATTAAATCGTACTTATCTGCATCTAACGTGGTAGAACCTTTACCAGCAGGTAGAGCGTCAAACATAGATGCGATTACTGATGCTTTCTTTCCTAATTTCAAAAGTTTCTTCGTAGTATCTACTCTATCTCTCAAATTGTCGGCCTTTTTAAGAATATCTTTTGCTTTGCTAGAACCCGATTTAACAACTCTTCCAGCGTCGCTAGATTTAACTGTTTTTATGTTTTTAATTTCTTCAAGTATTCTCTTACCTGCGTCAGTGCTAGCATCAACAGCACCTCTACCGCCAAATACATGAACTTTATTACCTGGAGGATCAGCTTTAAACATGCCTAATTTCTTTACTGGGTTTCTATTTACGCCAGCAACAGGCTTTGGCCCGAGGTAGAACATACCACTAGATCCTTGTTTTGCTTTATTGTTTGGATTAAACTCAGAAGACTCGTTCATCTCACCGGGCTCTCTACCTTGTGCTCTTGCAGCTGTAGCTTTTGGATCAGACCCAGGGCCACCAGCGAGGTTAGCACACTCTTGTTGTAAGTTTCTACTTTTTCTTTTACCGAATAATTTGTATGGTGATTTCATAGTTTTTGTTTTACCTTTATATTATCACGTAAACATAGATAAACGTTAAAAGTGTGACAATTGCCCCTTACTCTTACTTTCTTAATAGCCTAGTGTCACAGTTTTGATATTGTAAATATAGAAGTATAGTGTAGCCCCTACCTTTCTACCTACCGCCCCCTAATATAAAAGTCAAACCTTTTACCCAGCCCTACCTCGTCGTTTCCATTTCCGTTCATCGTTTTGTTTTTCGTGTATAGCATTTATACAAATCAACTACGATACTATATAGATATTATATATGTAACAAATAACTAATATTAACTTAACTAAATTAAATACTATGTCTACATTAAATCTCACTAAAAAACGTTTCGTAATCTCTAAATCTTTAATAGGTAAGAATGCAATCATTACATTTACTAATAAAAAGAATGAAACATATACTTATGACCATGACGCAGTATACTCTGCGAATCAAGAAAAGTTTGAAACTATGAATTGCTTTCAACAATATGGTAATTATACTAACAGTAATAATCTACCAACATTCGCTCGCGAGTATCAAGTAAAGTAATACTGATGAGACTTCAATAGTCGAAACACACATTCACTCGTGTGTCTATTACAAACTAATTACGATACTATTTAGATAATAATAACGTAACAAATAATGATACTAATATGGAAATTATACATGATATTACAATACTAATTATACTTGGAATTATTTTACAATTTATTGAAAAGTGTATTGTACACTCGGAGAAGTGATGGTATCACTCTTAACTAAAATTAATATATAAACAAAATAACTACTTTTAAAAAATAGAAATTATGAAAATTACTAATACTAAATATAACATCAATGTAACTACTTACACAATTGGTTTACTTGAAGGTCACATTACTCAACAAGAATTTGAGTTACTATGTTTAATACCAAAGTCACAATCAAAAGTTACTCATGATTTTTCTGAAGAAGAAATAGAAAACTACATGAACTACTACAAAAGTATTTATGATAAAGATATGTATAAGTATTTTCAAATTGAGTTACTTAAAATACAAGATTAACAAAATAAATACGAAGTCAATCAGATAATATATATGAATTTAAACTTATAAAAATAATAAATATAAAATTAAATTCTTTAAATAAAATAAAATTAAATAATAACCTTTAAAAAATTAAATTATTATGTCAAACTTTAAAATTGATTCTTCAACTAACATTATTAAATTAAATAATCAAACTTATATTCCATTTCAACTTCACCAACTTCCGAAGTACTATAATGAAATACCTTTATCAGAACAATTTAATTTAAAAGGTTACTGTTATATAAACTATAACTCACTAAAATCTCATAACTTTGATATTCATACTCTAAATAAAGACTTAGATTATACTCAAAAAAGATAATAATAAACTTAATAAAATTAGTATAACAAAATAAATACGACTTAAACTGGATAATATAAATGAATCTAATAAATAAAAATAATATGTCAGAGAAATTAAAAAATAAAATAATAGGAGAAACAGTAGATACCATAATAGATAGTATAGAAGATAAATTAGTAGACTATATGTTTGACTATGGTAAGTATGAAGAAACAAATGATGAATTCTTTAATGATAAAGAAGAGATGTTTGGTCAAGTAATAAAAGAATTAAATAATAGAATTAATAACAATAAATAAAATTAGAAATTATGTCAAATGTAGTAGAAAAAAAGAGATTTGTAGTCTCAAAAGGAATGGTCGGTAAAGAATTAGTTATTCAGTTTACCAACAAAAAAGGTGATGTCATCAAGTATGACCACGACGGTGTTTACTCTTTAAATCAAGAGAAACTAGAAACAATGGAGTGTTTCCAAAAATATGGTAATTATACCAACTCCAACAATATTCCTACGTGGGCACGAGAGTGTCAAGTAGACTAGTGTAAATGGTTGGGTGAGTGCAAATCTGCCCGGTGGTTCGACTCCACCTACACTTCAAGTATACAAATTAATTACGATTACTAACGGATAATATAACTGATATGAAAAATAAATATATTGAAAAATTAATAGAACTCGAAGACTTATTAAAAGTGCACGATTGGTACTACGCGATGAGTGACGACAACTACTGGTACAAAAAAGGTAGACGTCAGTATGAGCGAATATGGGAACTAATGGATGAGTTAAATAAAAATAATTATAGTACTATGGCGGAAAACCTGTACGACAAATACAAGAAATAATATGAAGATAACAATAGGTCAAATCGGTAAAACTTACGAGGTAAGTGACGATAATACGGTAAAGGTAACTCATAACCACGATGCAATAGTGTCTGTGTGCGGTGAGTACTTTAAAAATAAATATACAAACGAGTGGTTAAGTGAACTTGAAGTACAAGATTACTACGACGCTCAAAAACTAGATGAAGAATATGAAAACAAATACTATTAATTACGAAGAGTTTGACAAGTGGCTTGAAGAACTTATAACTAAAAACGGAACAACAGAATTATGAAGAAAATTAAATTAACAGTGGCTGCATTACTACTAGGTGGTATGAGCTACGCTCAATGTGTATCAACATCAGACTTATACTGTAGTTGTGACTCGTTAAGTGCTGACCAAATAGCAGACATAGAAGGAATATCAACTTCTAACACATATAAAGCTCAATGGGCGTACTTTGAATCAAGAGAAGCTATTGAAGATGTGATAGAGTGGATGCACTATGATATTCAAGATGGTTATGTAGAAGAAACAAGAGGCGAGCTGTATATACAAAACTTAATAGACTTGCTATCAAAACTAGAAGATATTAACGCAGGTTTAATCACTAACTAATGTTTGAGTGGTGTTGGGTAATAGCTGCAGTTTGGTATTTATCTGTAGCAATATACAGAGAAGAAACAAATTAAATACGATTACTAATGGATAATATATATGAATATGAAATTAAATAACTTTATAGCGTCGGCAGTAGTAGCTACTCTCGCGCTAACTTCTTGCGAGAAGACAGACTATGACGTGCAGTTTGATAGAGATACTCACGTTAAAATTATGAGTGATAACAGTGTAAGTACTTATGCAGTGTCAAGCTGTACAGGTAAAGACACTAGTTTTACAGTCGACTTTGGTGTTGCTATGTGTATAAATGTAGCAAACTTACCCGGTATTGACGACGTTCGCTATGATGACTACGAGTTCTATGCTATGCTAGACGGTAGAAAAGTAAAAGGTTTTCAAAACCTAAAAGACCAAATTAGCGACAGAGCGCAAGGTCTTATCGATGGAAATATTAACGTACAACTCTCAGGTCACACTGACTTAGCAGTATACTTGCTACACGAAAACATGTACAAAGCTCAGTTCTTTGTAGAAAATGGTGATGGTCAAATCTTTGAGTTGCAACTAAAAGAAGTTTACTAATGAAAAAAATAACACTATCAGTTGCACTGCTACTAGGTAGTTATGTGACTAAAGCGCAGACAGAGTACATTGATGTAGCTAAAGTAGGTATGTTAGGTACTTCTACTATGGCTATATACAACGATGACAAGGATTTAGATGACTTACAAGTGTTCAAACTAAACTTGTTTGACAAAAGTGAAATTTATCACTGGGTAAAATACACTAATTTGTACAACGACAAGGTTGTAATCACTATGTCAGACGACGAGGGTGACACAAGAGAATTATGCACGAAGCATGGTGACGAAGAAACTTTTTGTAAAACTGTTTCATCTTTTTCTACATCATACGAGCTTACTACAGACTCGCATGTATTTCAAGTATGGATTTCAAGACCTAAAAAATAAAATTATGAATAGAAAATTTAATCATCAAGATTTAGCTATGATCGGTGGGTTTATAGTTATAGTAACAGCAATAATGTTTAACTTAATAAATACAGGTACGGTATGAAGAAAAAAACAATAACAGTATTAGACTACTCGAGCGCGAGAGTGTTTCAGTATACGGTAAAAATCAACGTTCACTCAGAAAAGTTTATAACATTTAAAGGTCATAGATTAAAAGATGTAGAGTGGATGGAACACCAAATAAGTAGTATTATTACAAAATAAATACGATTACTTTCAGATAATATATATGACAATTGCGTGTTAAATAAAAAATAAAAATTATGAACTATTGTAGATGTGGTGAGCCCGTACACCCAGTTAGACAAAAATACGGGTACAAAACGTGTATGCCTTGTAGTGGCGTCGAGCGTGTAGCGTCGGCTCCAATTACTAATCATAAAACAGGTAACACAATACAAATAGTATCGCAAGCACAATCAATAGCGATACATAAGGCAAGTAGACGTAAAGGTTACGGTACATGTCTTAGATAATATACGAG
>VMHT01126091.1_pt1 | contig 38785 bp, 35 predicted proteins | sample 4693611 | NCBI WGS metagenome assembly VMHT01 (sample SAMN12280063, study PRJNA550983) | marine metagenome | isolation source: seawater sampled from same location over 5 years 0.02-0.2 micron viral filtrate | place: USA: collected off the coast of southern California halfway between the port... ...
CCCTCTTGTTCGTTTTTCCCTCACCCTACGGGGTTGATGTAGTGAGTTATATGATGGGTGCTTTGAATGGTTCTGTTCCTCTCGATGAAGCCGAGCGATTGTTCGCTCTCATAGAGGGTCGGGTATCGAAGCGTAAGCGATACGTCAAGGTTGCTGTCATGTTGGCACTATCCCTACAAACAGATATAGGGGTGAAGTATTCGGCAGGTGAGATTGCACTGCGGGCTACAAAGTATGTCAAGAAAAATTGTGGTATCAATGGCTTTGAGGCAGGTGCTACGCTGATGCTGTTGGTTCGTATGGGATTGCTTGAAGAAGTCATGACAGGTAAAGGTCGAAGATACAGGAGGATTGAAGGTGGAATATGAAATAAAGACGGGCGATTGTATTGATGTCATGAAAACGATGTCCGATGAGTGCGTCGATACCATCATTACATCCCCCCCATATTGGGGTCTTAGGGACTACGGTACAGCCACATGGGAAGGGGGCGACCCCGACTGTTCTCATAAGCGAGATTCAAAGCATTCCGAGAGTTGCAGTACGGGTCAGAAGAACTTAGAAGGTGCGATAGGTGACGGCATATACAAGACGGTGTGTAAGCGATGTGGTGCTATTCGCAAAGACAGGCAGATAGGACTTGAGGAAACACCCGAAGAATACGTTCAGCGATTGGTTGAGGTGTTCCGTGAAGCACGTCGTATTCTCAAGCCTCACGGTACGCTGTGGCTCAATCTCGGTGACAGTTATGTTGGCGGTGGTCGTGGTTCTGCATACAGTAAAGACGGCACAATTCAGAAGAGTTATATCGACGCAGGTGTGCAATACGGTGCGCCTACGGGTAAGATTGAGGGCTTGAAGCCCAAAGACCTTGTAGGCATACCCTGGCGTGTTGCTTTTGCTTTACAGGCTGATGGGTGGTGGTTGCGACAGGACATCGTTTGGGCGAAGCCTAATTGTATGCCCGAAAGCGTCACAGACAGATGCACTAAGAGTCACGAATATGTATTCATGCTTACTAAATCCAAACACTACTACTTTGACCATGAGGCTATCAAAGAGCCGACCAAGGGTGGTGCTTCAACGAAGCGACCCGCTAAGGAACAGACGTTCCGATATGGTGACGATGATTCGTGGGCTGTCGAAGGCGACAGGGATAGAATCATGAAGGCCAAAGGCATAGCGGAGGCTCGCACTAAGAACTACACCAAACGCAACAAACGTAGTGTTTGGTGGGTTGGTCCGAAGCCATTCAAGGAGGCACACTTCGCTGTATTCCCAATCGAATTGATTGAGCCTATGGTGTTGGCAGGTTGTCCTCAAGATGGTACGGTGTTTGACCCGTTCGGTGGGGCGGGAACGACGGTTGTAGCCGCTCTCAAGCATGGTCGCAACGCTATAATTTCAGAACTCAACGAGGACTACGTTGAGATTGCCCGAAACAGGATTGAGGGTTTTAGGCGGGAGGTTGGAATAGATAAAACAAATGTCGAGTGGCTTTGATTTATATATTCTAATCGTGGGTTTTATATTCCCTATATACATGGTGGTATCATGAGCGAAGAAGTATTCGATTTAACGACGATGTGGGATGTTCAGAATATGGGCGTAGGAAAGAAGAGAGTGACGGTTGTAAATCCGTTTGGAAAGGATGACAAATATACTGTCGAAGTCGTCATCGCTAAGATTCCTAGCAAACCTCTCTATCATGACCGAGCGTGGCTTACACGAGAGTACGTCGATAAGGGTCGCACTATGCAGGAGATTGCTGACCAATTCGGTGTAACTCCAATGAGCATTCATGGCTGGGTCAAGAAGTTCGACATTCCGAGCCGACCACGAGGCCGACGTAGTGCTTGATTAGGTTTATATACCTTTGACTCTAATCATATAACATGATAACGGAGTCATATCAAGGAGAAGTTGTTGTCCGAGTAAGGGATGAGAACGACAAGCGACAAGTGCTAAAATTCAAGGGCTATCCTTATTGCTACGTCGATGAAGTCGATGCTCAATTCATAGAGGATGGTCGAGTCGAGCATGGCTACAAAGGTGTGTTCGGTGAAGATTTGGCTAAGGTCACAATGGCTACCACGAGAGGCATCCGAGAGTTAAATACTACGGGCGCAACGTGGGAAGCGAATGTATCGTTCACCAATCAAGTTCTCGCTGAACGTGTTAAGCGTGGTGAAGAACCAATCCCATCCTACAATCACAGGATTTGGTATCTCGACGGTGAATGGAAAATTGAATCGGGTGAGATTACCCTCTTGACCGTATTCGACTCCTACACCGAGAATCTTTACACATGGCTATGGCATCCCGATGTCAAGGCAGGTAAGCACAAATCGTTGGGCGAATACACCTACGATACACCGATTATGGCGTTCGATGATGAGAGGTCGTTGCTACAACACTTCATCAAATTCATGGGACAACAAGACCCCGACATTATAACGGGTTGGTATGTGACAGGTGCGGATATTAAGCAGATTGTTCAACGTTGTGCTAAGGTCAATGCCACATCAAGATTCATGTCGCCCAACCAACGGCTACGGTATGAATTTGGTGATTGGGACCAACCTATCGTCGGCAGAAATTGTATCGACCTTCGGTTGGCATTCCCAAAGTTGTATGAATTGAAGAACGGTAAGTTGCCGAACTACAAATTGGATGACGTAGCGTGGGAGGCTTTGGGTGAGAAGAAAACGGAACTGCCCGATGGTCACGATACCTACTACTCGGACATCGCTCTTTACACCGAATACAATCGTCAAGACGTTGCCCTGTTGCCTCGACTGAATAACCTCGTCAATGCGATTGATTATTTCATCGCTGTGCAACACATCGCCCAATGCGAGATTCGTTCGACACCACACGTTACACAGGTGTTCACCAATCTAACGCTATGCGACCCCGAAGTGGACTTTCAGATACCGAGCAAACCAATGTTCCCCAAAGAGGAATACGACGGTGCTATTGTCATGGATGGGGAGAAGGGTGTGTATAACAACATCGGCATCTTTGACGTGAAGGCGATGTATCATAGTAATGCGGCACTTCACAATATCTCATGGGACACAATATCTTCCGATGGTGTGGATTGTGGCAACGGCATCAAATTCGATAAGTCGAAGAAAGGACTACTTGTGCGACAGATGGACAGGATGACTGAACTTCGTGACCACTACAAACGACTGATGGCGGAGGCCACAACAGATGAGGAACGGGTTCGATATGACGCTCTCCAATACGCTACGAAGTCGCTCGTGGCATCTATGTACGGTATCGCAGGGGATTCTAAGTACGGACTGTATCACCCCGACATTGCATCTGCTATCACGTTCACCTCAAGAGCGACGTTGATGAAGTTGCGTGATGTAGCGGAAGAGATGGGTCATCCTGTCGTCTATGGACACACAGACTCGGTGATGTGTCACGTCGAATCTCCCGAACATGGCGAGGCATCTGTCGTTGAAATGAACAAGCGTATGCACCCCATCATCGTTCAATTTGAGAAGTGGTCATCGTCGTTCCTACTGATGGAGAAGAATCGCTATGCGGGTCTTGTGTCGTGGACTGATGGCGAAGCCCATGAACCGAAGCGATATGTCAAGGGTATCGAGATGAAACAATCCCGTATGCCTACAATCATGAAGGAGTCGATGGGTATGACGATTGACGCTGTGTTGCGTGGCGAAGATGGTTCTGAAATCACCTCTAAGATTGGCGGTCTGATTGGTGATATTGTCGGTGGTAACATTGACCCTGCTCTCATGTGTATGAAGGGCAAATTGAAACAGGATTTGTCGAAGTATAAGAGCATAAGCGGTATGGCGGCGGGTGCTAAATGGGCGAATATGAAGTTGGGTAAGGGTTATGTTGGTGGTGACTACTTTATGGTCGCTATCGACCCGAAGGGCAATTACATGGCGTTCGATGACCCATCCGAGATTGAAGGCATCGGTGAGATTGGCTACAAATTGATGGCCGAGCGATTCATCGTCAAGAAGATTGAGCCATACTTCAAGGTCGCAGGTTGGGATATGACGGAGGTGTATCGGGCGTTAGAGGGTAAATCCAACGTCATGTGGATATAGTGGTTTTATATACACTACGAACCTACGGTATAACAAGGGGAGAAGCCAAATGGCATCCAAAGGATTTAGGTCGCCTAAGAAATTGACGAGAAACCAATTAGAGGATGCTCTCGTTGAACTGAATGCTAATCTCACCCGTCTATCGGGCAACGTAGCCAATGAATTACACCGATTAAACATCGTTGTGTTCTCGCTGTTGAAAGAATTGGGAATGGTCGATGAGAAGGAATGCCCTAACTGTGGAATGAACAATCTTCGACCCATACTATCGAACATCCCTATCGACCCGCATTGTGCTGAATGTGGTCATCGAATAGACCCTATCCCCGAAGAAGTCTTTACTGACCCTGCGTTTATGGACAGCGAAGAATAATTAAATGACAATAAGGTTGTGGTTTGGATATGGTTCTAATTGTTGATGGTGATTTGGATTCCCTCGCATCTGCTATCAAAAGCGAAGGTGCATCGAAGGTCTATTGGTACGCTGACCGAACTTTACTCAAAGAAGGTCTATCCGTAGGACTACTAAGCGGAAACCTGTTGGCAAAGCAACAACTCTCACTTGAGGATGCTCTCGCTCTTTGGGATGACGCTGTTCTTTACGGTGCAAAGCCAAAGAAGGTTGCATCTAAGAAGAAGGCTAAGGAAGTTGTCGAAGAAGTAGCCGAGAAGCCTCTCGATTAGGTTTATATACCTCCACGCCTATGTATATACATGGCGGGAAGCAGTTACAATCCATACGAAGTTAATGAAGATACAGTTCTTCGTGTTAGCAAATCTTCGTTCATGACCTATGCTAAATGCCCTCGTCAATTTTGGTGGGGTAAGGTCGCACTTCCCGATTTGCGAATCCCATCCTCTCCCGAAGCCGAGCGAGGAACAGCGATTCATCAAGTCATGGAGGATGGACTGAATGAAATCAATGCTCTCAACAACCCTACATCCGATACGCTTCGACAGGGATGTTTCACCGTTCAAGCAAAAGAACAGGGTGTCGATGGTGATGAAGGAGTCGATGCACTTCAAGAATTGCTTTGTGCCATCTCAACGGATTGGGATGGTCTTGAGATTGTCGAATTGGAATTCAAGCACGAAGTCAATACTGTGGTCGAATACACCGATGAAGATGGGAATGAGTTCTCATATCCTGTGCTACTCGTTGGTATGATTGACGGTGTGTTCCGTCATCCCGATGGACACATCGTTGTTGTCGAACTCAAGACGGGCAACTGCAACGACGGTAAGATGAGTCGCACCCGTAAGGAATTGTGCTTCTATCGAAAGGTTCTCATGCTCAAAGGATATGATGAGCCGACTCACTTTTTGACCATTTATCCCGACGCTGACAACCTCGACTTCTTGATGAAGATGCAGAACAAAAAGAACGTCGATGTTTGGATGGGTTTGACTCAAGGATTGGCTGTATATGAGAAGGTCGGCACACGAAGCATCAATGCTATGGAGAAATCATTAAGTAAGAGCGTTCATGGCATGATGACCGAAGAATTCCCTATGAAGTGGAGTGAATACTTTTGTTCTCAATGGTGTTCTTTTCACTTAGGATGTAATGAAGAATTGATTGGAGGTGAATCAAGTGCATTGTAAGAAGTGTGATGGTGGATTAATTAGACAAGAAGTAATGTGGCAGGTAACAGGTCAAGTTGATGGACAACGGGGTAGTAAAGTTATTGCTACCTGTGAATCGTGCGGTAATCAATGGGTTGTTGAGGAATGAATTTTCCACGAGAGATAGGACTCAAGCGAACCGTATGCAACAACGTCAAACAATTCAAGGACTACGTTGGAAAGTTGAACGGGAAATCAAACTGCTATACGTCGCTTTACGCATTCCGAGATAAGCGAGCCGATACTCCTTGGAAGTTTGACGTGGATAGTGCAATAATTGACCGAGCATGGTGGGATTTTGATGAAGGAGAACGGGGCGACATTGAATCTGTCAAGTCCGATGTATGTGAACTCCTACACAGGCTCGGAGATACAGGCTCTATTCGACTTGTGGCTACGGGGCGTGGTTTCCACGTTCACCAATTGTTCAAGCGACCTGTGATTGGTCGAGAATGGGCGAACCACTTAGGTCGGTATCAGCGACAGATGGCTCATGGACTCAAGACCCTCGACGGTGTAGGGTTCCCTGCCAAATTGACTCGCATTCCCGACACCTACAATGTGACCCGCAACCGATGGGCTGTAAATATCCCTGTGGAGGCGTTTAAGAGCGATTGTTTGGGTTTCCCTATACCCACTACCCCTCAAGCAAAACAGGCCGAGATAGACCCCTTTACAGGCGATTTTGAGGGTGTTTCGTTTGACTTTGTGACATGGGTGGCAAACAATCCTCAACAGGAGGTTGAATTGGTCGCATTTGAAGGTGAGATTGGAAGTGCGGGTGAAGTACCTATACCTCCATGCCTTGAACGTGCTGTGCAACATGACAATCCTAAGCACGATGTCCGAGTCGCCCTTGTTCAGACGATGGCCGAAGAATTGCGTTGGTTCGCTGACCCGACAACACTATCCCACACCGAACTCAAGGCGATGGAGGACACCATCTTTGAGTACGTCAAGGGTTTGGGATGGCGTGATTTTAACGAGCATCGCTCTCGATTGGGTATCAGAACCAATCTCGGATATTCACGCTCTCCGTCATGCCGATGGTACAATGTTCGGGGAATGTGTAAGGGTAAGTGTTGGAGATACGACGGAACAATTTAAACGTCAATCGAAGTATGGTCATTACAATGCTTCTCATCGACACACGAGAGAACGAGAAATTGATTCACAAGTTGCTCATCAAGATGGGTGACGCTAAGACCGACCCAAAGGGGGATGCTCAAGTGGTATTCCTCAAGTCTGCCGACTACATTATCGGTGATTGGGGGATTGAAGCGAAGGAGATAAACGACCTATACCGTAGTATTCTCGGTATCGGAAGAACAAGAACAATCGTCGCCCAACTCAAGGACTTGTGCGAGAATTTTGAGAACCCGTTCCTCGTTGTATATAACACCGAACTCAAGCCTTGGTTTCCCAACGGAAGACCAACAGCACGTCAAATATCCGATGAACGAAAGAAGATGCTGAACGTCATCAAGTCATTCAAGATGACCCTCAACCGACGATTCCCAAATCTCCGATTCATGCAACTTAGCACGATGGATGACTTCGTGGATTGGCTTGAAACCAATCATCGACAGAATGTAATCTCAAAGGTCAAATCACCCGCTACAATGACTACAAACAAGCCTGTGATTGAGAACGACTCTCGCATCAAAGCGTTGATGGGATGTGGTGTCAACCGTGACCAAGCCGTGAGATTGCTCGACCACTACGGCACAATCCCCATACTACTCCAAAAGAAGACCCGTCAAGGCGATATGATGGAGGTCGCAGGTATCAATCGCAAACAGGCCAAAGCAATCCTTAGCCTACGAGATGAGTTTAGTACGGACTGAAACCGTATGTTCCCGAATCTCGACCAAACAGACTTGAACGTTGGAAGTTCACTTTGACGCTGTGAAGGACTACTGTTGAGTTGTCTGCGTCATCGTTTCCACTATTCGGTGTGCGGGATATTGTGACTTTGATATTGTTGCCTCCTACGTTAGCACCGTTGAGAGGTGTGCTTGACAACAATGTTACTGTGGCTTTTTCGGTGTTGCCAGATACGTTGAACGACCTTGTCAACGATGAAGATGTTTCCTCGCACTCGACAAGGACTGTTAATGTTGCTCGTTGTGCATCTGTACCACCGAGACTAACAGATGCCGTAACTCCTATTATCTCGTCGGCTACATCTTCGGGGACTCTCGTGATGATTGATTGCTCGTGCGTGAATACGTCTGAACTGTCTGGGTCGAATACGCCAGGGAATACCCAACCCTCGCTCGTCTGTGTAGCACCTGCCGACGCAGGTTTGATTGAACTGTCCAATCCGTCAATGCTTCTTTGTATGCTTGTTGCGGGTGCAGGTTTAGGTTGTCCTAAAATTCCAAATGTGTTATCGCTAAGACCATCATTATTCAATTTCATTTTTCCTTTGATTTTGCTGTGTAATCCTTTCGTTGTATTGTTCGCACCAAAGGTTTTGTTGAATCCACCTTTACTCATCGTTGAGAAGTGACCACCCTCAATCTTATTTGGGTTGAATGTTGTGCTACCGATAGGTCCGACTGTACCGCCAGCATGACCACCTGCACCGTTACCAACACCACCTTGTCCACCAGGTCCAACGGCAGGGGGAACGTCGGGCTTTCCTTCTTGTCCTGTTCCTGTATTACCGCTTGGGTTGCTTGTCCTTCCCTTCGCCACGTTCGGGAACAGGTATGAAATTAAACCACCTGCTGTTTTTGTTTGGTCACGCTCTAATTCTAACGAAAGTTGCTCGACATCACTTCCTGTAATCGACCAATCAATTTTGTTGATTATCAAAGGCTCATTTGTCAATCCTAAACCACTGTCTGTATAGGTGACTGTCGTGGCAGGTCGCCATCGCAAATCCTCAACGACGTGCAATCGACTACCATACCAAACATAACGTGTGCCGTATGCACCCGACATAGAATCGTACTTATGGCATCCGATTGGGAATATACTGTCGCTGTTGGTGTTAGACCATGAGCCTGTCTTGAGTTCGGTAATATCGTGGGCGTTGTGGAGAATACCCGATGCTGTCGGGTCGCCACATCGCCTTCGCAACAAAGCCTTGAGATAGTCCACGTTCACCGATACAGTTATTTTCGGGTCGGTTGGTCGCCCCGTTGTCCAATACCCTGTCGGTATAATAATTTCATAGAATCCATTTTTGCTTACATCGACGGTTGAGAAAGTGTTGATAGTAGCCGCATATGAAGGCGCAAATTGAACGTCTGTTCCGTAGTGACTTGTGAAACGCACGCCAGGTGTATCGTCGAACACAACGTCGCTCAACCCGATGGTGAATTGGGCGTTGTCGATGTCTGTTCCCGATTGATTATCTTTGAGAGCGACCCACACCCGAAGGTCGTTGGTTGTTGTGTCACTATCGCTAGGACAACCTGTTGGCACATGGACTACTTGTACTGCGTGAGCGAGGGAGTTCGCACCCCACCACCAATACCAATCGTCGTAAGTATCTGTTCCGCCTGAACCAGACGTTTGAGCATAGTAGCCCGCACCATGTCTCTCACGCTTGTATGTCGCATCTGTTCCGTTGGCTTTCATGTTGCCGTCAAGTGCGTTTACCGAGCCAGGGAATAGACAACCTGCTTGTGCTGACCACGCATAGTTGTATGAGTTGCTTGTTGCAGGGAATCCTGTGCCGAACACCTGCTGTTGAACAGCACTTCGTTCCATGTTACGAGATACATCGACAATGTAGCCGTAGCGACCTTTGAGCATCTTGTCTTCGTCATCCAAATCACGAATGATTTCTCCCTTTATTCTGATAGACTTCTGTACGGATTTATTGTATTCCTCTTGGGCGATATACAAAGCCTCGTCGGAACTTCTTATCGTAGGCTGTTCAACTATTTTCCAACGGTATGTTTGGTTGAGAGTTGCTTCGGGGAAATCGACGAATGATGCGCCATTGTTGTAATAAACACGGACGTTGCTGATTTGTCCTCCCATGCTAGCATCCATTGATGAAATCATTAGGTTGTCTCTTGTGATTGCCTCTCCGATATTGTAAGTTGGTCGAATCTCTATTCGATTATCCCTACCAATCTGATAAGTGATAGGTAGTCTTTTTGAATTGACGTAGCCGAACCCTGTACTTTCGACGGATTCACGGATTGTCGAAAACAAAGTCTTCCCTCCCCTCGCATCCATAACTGAACCAAACGAATCAAAGTTAGAATTCGTGCCATCTGTTGTCATGCCCTCGGTCTGTGGTATGGAAGATATGTCGAAGAACAACGACGCATTTGCTTGTGCTAACCATGTACTGCTCAATATCATAGACCACATGGCTCTCATCTTGTCGTGCATCCAAAATGTCCCTACTGACGGTGATTCGATAAACCCACTAATTTGCATAAGGAAGCGTAGTGCTGAATCGGAACCCGTTGATGAACCAATTATAACTTTATCAAAAGCACCTGCCGTACCTGCGGTTGTGGTCACTTCTAACTTGCTCGCACTCCCGTTGTTGTAGTTGGTGTTGTCTGCGAGAATACCCATCAGCAAGTCATAGGATGATTGGCTGTTTAGTTTGCGACCTGCATCTGATTCAAGATATACTTCTGATAATTGTCTTGGTATGTTTATGGTGTCACCGATTTGAACATCACTCCTTGTGCTTCCTGTTTCTTGGAACAAGGCCACACCGCTTGTAAATCCAGATAGGCTTGTGTTAGATAGTGTGATTTGTGTTGCTGTGACCGATGTGATTTGTGCGACCCACTTTGCGGTCACGTTTCGTACCCGCATACCTGCTTTCACTCCATCAGTCACAAAATCAGCACCGCTACAAGTGATTACCAATGGGTCTGAAACCGTACCTGCGTTCGATGCGGCAGATGTCGCTGTTTCATTAACTGCTGTGTCTAATTTATCGCGATACACATACCAATAAATCTCTTCTTGTGTGTTTTGCTGACCTTTACCACGAGTTGCGATAATTTTACCGAATCCTTCATCAGCGAACTTTGTCAAATCGCTCACAGATTCCTTGACTTCTATGACAGTATCACCGATATTGATAGTTCTGTTTAGTTCTGCTGTGTCTATGAGCCAACGTCGGAAATTTTCATGGAATCCAAAGGGTGTTGCGTTGTTGGCGTTAGTACTTGACGCTTGCGCCCAATAGTTGTCAATCAAAACAGGGAAGCCGCTATATTCTGTAACGAAGTCACCCAAGTCTGTTCTTCCACCCGCTTCTTGACCTGTTCTTCCATAATTAGCAAATGTATTTAGATTGAAGAATTTTGCGGAATCGACTACTATAAAAGCACCACCTTTGTCTTCCCAATCAGCGAGTTTTGATTCTCGATAATCCGAAGAACCGCCACACTTTCGATACCAATTCCCTACGGTATTGTCGAATGTGACAAGCGACGTTGCCGTTGTTTCAAGCGTTAAATTATCTCCGCTTATACTGTAAATTTTGTGTGTTCCGTTGTATGGTGACGCTTCCATGATATGAACATGGTCGCCTACTGCGAAGTTACTGCCAGAACTTGAAGCGCCGATGATTCTCGCCCTTCCTCCATCGCTGTCTATTGCATTACCGCTACTACTTTGCATTCGGAACATAGCACCAATTACAGGCTTAGACCATTCAGCATTTGTCGAAGGGTCAATCTCTCCGTCGATTTCCCAAATGTCGAGGTCATCTCCGATTTTTAGGGATGTGAAGGCATCATAACTTCCCTCTTCTGTTAGTTGGTCTGTCAATACCATATCAACCTCATAATTTTCTGCTGTTGGCTTCATCAAACCAAAGGTATTCTTTTTGAATCCACCATCGGCATCGGCATCTCCGTTGTTTCTCATATCTGACCACAAGACCCAACAATGTTTGTAATCTTCTGAAATGGTCAATATGTTCAGCGTAGCACCGCTTGAATGGTCTTTTGATAACCCCGATACACCGATAAGATATTCGTTGGTCATATCAGCGACACCTGTGAATGTGAATGTATCGACGAAACCATCAGAATCAACAATCTGACCTACGCCTGTGTTATTTGTTACCTCGGCCAAAAGATTTGCGCTGACTTGAATTTTAGTGTCTGATGTTGTCACGTTGGCGGCTATCGTTCCCGTAGCATCTGGCGTTGAGTTGATAATCCCAAAGTGTTTCTGAAACCACGCTGAATCGGGGAAGTCTCGCATCCAAACGGCATGTTGGTCACGGTATGCTAAATCCACACTTCCTGTCGGTGATATGTAGCCTCTATCGAGACTAAATGGTATGGAAGCAGTAACATTGAGAGCGGAAGTTCTTGTTCTGTCGGTCAAGACATAGAAGTTACCACCCTGATTCACATAGGCGAGAACTGTGAAAACACCTTGAACAACAGATGTTGATACTCCGAATTCGGGAAGAGTGATTTTGTCGCCTACTTCTATGTCATCTCCTGTTCCCCTGTTTGGCCGAGAACTAAATTTGAACCATATACCGTTAGCCGAGCCATTGTAACCCGATGGGGCCGTCTTAGAGATATTTTGAAGGGTGGCAGATGAATTGGCAGTGTATGTCAAACCCACAATTTTAAGTGTTTGGTGGCCAGGGAAGCCTGTTGAACTCAATGTTCTTTCGTTGCTGATTGCACCCGATACATTGTGGTCGTTTGTGCCGAATACTTCCACGCTATCGCCCAACGAAAACGAAGTCCCTGCGAACTCAATCAAAATTTCAGCATCGCCAGCACTATCTTTGTTAATACCTACTATTGAATACCCTAACCATTCATTCTCAACGTTGTTGGGACCGTATTCATCTTCATTGTTGTATATCTGAATCGGGAATGCGCTACTCGTTGTTGTTCTTTGTCCGTGTAGTTCTTTGTAATCGCTACTTTCAAATCCGATTGTAGGTTTTCCTACCTCAAGCCTCTTCGCACCAAGATACATCATTTCCGACAGCAAGGTTACTTCGCTCGTTCTTGCGTTGATTACGTCGTCGCTTGAAAATCCAATCTGTCCAATCTCCCAAGTTGCGATTTGACGGTCAAGTAGTGAAAGCGAATCTCGGAACGAGAATGTAATCTCTCTCGTTCTATCACTTGCTGATTGTTTTATCGACATTTTTTCGATAACCGATGACCATATGGGCCTGTCGATGTTTCCGTTGAAGAGAAGCACCCTCCAATCGCTGATATTGCTGTCTGTGAATAAGGATGTAAGGGATATTGTTGCCGAGTCATCTAAGACTTTTATGCTTCCTTGACTGATTCCGTTCGCTGGCATACTGCACTTCCATGCGCTGACGGGTGCAGAATAATTCGTTCCGTCTGAATGGTCGGTGAGAGGCTTGTAAAGGGCTACTCGGTCAATCATGGTGTTGATTTGAGCCTTTTTGTGTGCTGTTGTCGAACCGCTTAGGTAGTTCGTAACAAACATCTCCCATCCCGTCATCTCGTTCGGTTTGAAGGCGGCTGATGTCTGTGTGTTGTTGTTAAGTGTGTAACCACCGCTATACGCACCCGCAGTAGCGTTGGTTGCTGTTACTTCTGTCCCGTCGTGATAAACTTTGAATTTGTTGTTGGTGTAATCAATCTTGAAATCTAAGTCAAACCATGCCTCGCCAGGTGTTACGGTAGTTCCCGCATCCCATATCATGTGGTAAAACGGGACTACCGCAGAAAGACCATGACCCGCATCGGGTCGGATTGTCCAATTGATTGCAGGTGTGCCACCGCCAGAACCCGTTGTTCCAAAGGTTGTGTTCTTAGGGAATCCGACCTTGATGACGTATTCGGGGGGAACAGAAGAATCAGCGTTGATGGCGACACCGTTTGGTTGATTTATCGCTAAGAATCCGTTCATCGAATGTGTGGCCATACGGATGCCGAAGTATTCTCCATCACCTCGACTGTTCAAAGAGCCGTCGTATGCTATTACAGGTCGGTATTGGCCCGAATTCCCTACGTTGTTGAGTCTGTTATCGTTTAATTCGTTCATGTAGGTTTGTACGCAAAGGAACGGCTTACCTGCCTTACTCTTGATTGGATTGAAGATACGTTCGGGGTTATTCTCATGAGCCGTTGCCGAACCGCTAGTTGAACTGTAAGCATTGATTTGTATTCTTTCTCCCATCCAACAACCTGTTAGATGTGCGGTTTGCATGAAGTCGGGGTCTGTTCCCGTTGACGGATAACCTGCTCTTGTTCCGTTGCCCCAATTGTGAGAATTGTAATTGAATGGGGGTCTTCGACCAAAGGATGCGTCGGTATCACCGAGAGGTACAATGTATCGAGCCGATGTGTCGTTTGTGCTTGAGAATTTGAGGAAGGTATCTGCTGTCGATGCTACTCCCGCTTTATCGTACCGTAGTCTGTTTGGGTGTACCCACCCCGAAGGGAACTGTAATTGAGAACGACCTTCCCACTTGATACCCTTCGATAATCTGTTAGTATCAATTGTAGCCCAACGAGCAATACCATCGTTGAGTAGGAGATAGTTCTCGGAAGATGAGAACTCGCTGTTGTTTGCTCTATCACGAACCGACCATCGGTATCGGGGATTGAGAGTAGCCTCGCCATTTAAGACGTTACCGTGATGCGTAGCGTTTGAGTCATAGACGTTGTCGGCTGACGGTGAATTAGAGTCATCAGCGATACAACGAGAGCCTTGAAAATCATCGTAGTAGCCCGAAAGCCAAAATCCAAACTTAGCAAAATTTGTCCCTATTGTGTTACCACTTCTTACCATTATCTCACCTATTCTGCAAGGTTTACACCTTTCTCCGCTAAACTATCCTCGACCAAACGAATAATCTCGTTGGCCGCACCTCTTGTTGTCATACCGTTGAACGTATTGTTCATAATCAATTCTGTTGTGTTAATAAGTGTTTCAACTCCCTTATTAACAACCTGTTTGAGCATATCGCCTGTGATATTCCCTGCTTTCATACCGAAGAACAATTCTTCTCGCTCATTTCCGAAGTCTTCGATGGTCTGTCTTGCGGCTTCAATGGGTCCGATGAAATTATCTTCTATTGACCCTCCCAATCCTCCCATATCTGACAACATATCTTCAACGGCAATACCCGCTTCCTCCATCAATTTGATGAAATCAGCAGTGTTTTCCGCCTGTAAAGCCAAATCGAAAAACAAAGTTCCTTCTTGGAATCTTTGGTCAAGGAATGGTAGGTCTTCCATCTCTTTTGTGACCCTTTCTCTTTCTTTATCCCTTTCTGTGAGAATATCTTGTAAAAAGTCTGGCGCATCAATTCCGAGGAATCCAGGTATGTATTCTGTTCCCATAACCTTTTCATAGTCATCAGTAACAGTTCTAAATTGCTTTGCCGCATTGAGTTGGTCGGCTAAGAATGCTTCACTAAATTTACCCGTCGCTATGTTTTCAGCACCCCTAAGTGCTACAATGTTACGCAAAATCTGTTCTTCTGCCGATAATGCTTTCACTTTCCCGCCTAGAATATCTCTCGTCGTTTCGTTGGTTGCGCTTCTGTATTGCTTTTCCAAATCAACGATTTCTTCTTGGACTTCTTTTTGCCTATCAGCGATACCGAGTAAATCCATGTTCTCGATGCTTCGGTTGTAATCTTCAAGTTCTTTGGCTGTGAAACTCGCTGACCCTTTGAGTTGGTCAAAGGACATAGCCAAGTCATCAATACTTTCACCCGCCTTGTTTGTGTTCGGTATGATTTTTGATATGAGATAAGAACCAAGTACCAAAGCGAATCCGATACCGATTGATTTCAAAGCGAATTTCAATTTGTTTGCGGCCACCGTACCTGCGTTCATTGACACATTCAACGAATCTTGTGCCGCTTTTTGACCCATAGTTTGACCTGCTGTAACGACCATCTGTACGCCCATCTTACCCATCGAAGCGGTACTGACTACCATTGAGATACCCATAGCGACCATAGATGCTTGCATAAGGTCTGCCGCCATCTCCGCATCATCGGTGAATTGTGCGAATACGGAAAGACCCATAGATGCGATACCAAGATTTGCGTTCAGCATCATCAAAGCCTGTGAGTTACGCATTGATGTAGCGGCCATAGCGTCTTCTGCCGCCTTTGCCGCATTGGTGTGACGGGCGAATATAGGAAGTTGAGCGATGAGTCTTTGGAGTACATCCGATTCTATACCGAGCATAGCCGCTAATTTCATAGCAACTCTCGATGACTCTTCGCTGATAACGTTCGACACTTGTTGAACGTTGGCCTTCTTCATGTTACTTTGGCTTAATCGCTCGGTTGCGGCTGATGCGGCATTGAGAATCATAATCTCCATTGTGTTAGCCTGTCCTGTGATTCTTCCCGTTTGCAGAACTTGTAAAGTGTATTGGAGAAGTTCAACCTTCTTCTGTCGGATAGCATTGACAGCATTAACGTGACCTTGCATGACCTTTTCTTGATTCATAATCTCCAACTGATAACTGCCGTCTTTCTGTCGGTTGATATGCACACCTCTCTCATTGAGGATGTTGTCAAGATGGCCGAGCGACAACAAGGTTCTCTTATGGTTTTCTTCCTGTACCAAAAGACTGTTGAGATTAAGTTGCGCTTGTTTATCGCTGTTACGCAAGAAAAGTTTGTTGTTCATCAACCTCGTTTCCTTCTCTTGAACAGCCACGCCCTCCATCCTGTAACCATTGGTTTGTCGAGCAATCTCTCTCAATTGTGTCTCTTTGGTCAATCTTCCATCGAGTTTCACAAGTCCCTCTTGTGCTAATTGTAGCCTTCTGAACTCGTCGGATGTATGCAACTTGTTCAAGATGCTGACTTCTTTCAGCAAAGCGATTTCTTTGTTATACCTCTCCATTATCTGTTGTTCCTCGACTTCTAATGAGGCAATTGTTGTAAATTGAGATAACTGCATAGCCATTTGAATTTGTTGAAGGGAAGCGAGTTTCATCTTTTGCATCTGAATCTCTTGTATTTTTTTGAATGTAATCTGGTCTTGTAGGTTGAGTTCTTGTCGTAGGTTGGCAAGGGAGGTAGCCTCTTGCTGATTTTTCATACCATATGCGCTTGCTCGTGCAATCTCGACACCACCAAGACCACGCATGATGGTTTCTTGTGTCCTTAGTGCCACGTTCAATGACATGATGTTGAGAAGTGCTTCACCGAATGGTGCGAACGTTCTCGCATATTGCTGTATTGTGAAGAAGATAGAAGCCGTTGCACCGCCAAAATCTGTTCCAACGAAGTCGGCCAAAGCCGCATTGAAATCAGCCTGTCCTCTTGTTGCCCTTGTTACTGCGGGGATAAGAGCGTCACCCAACTTGGCTCTCATATTGTCTAATCGCGTTTCGGCAAGTTGTAGTTGAACCGCTTCATCTCCCAAACGTCGATTCAATTCTTCTGTTGCGCTGTCAAGACCTTGAGAAGATTCTGTTGTGAGTTGCATGGCTCGGTCATAACCCTCCATCAACTTGATTGCTCTAACGTAGTGGTCATTACCTGCGATAGCCTGTGCTACACGCATTTTTTCAGCATCGCTATCCATGATTCTTGACTTAGCGATGTCTCCCAAGATGTCTTCCATAGCCCGAAGTTGTCCGTTTGAATCCTTGACAGCGATATTGTGTTTTGCGAGGATTTCAGCATTCTCTCCTGTGTTTGCACCAAGTCGGGCATACATCATACGCAAAGCACGACCCGCTTTTCCTTGTTCTTCACCCGCTTCAATGAGCGTAGCGGAAGCACCCGCCATGAAGTGTATGCTATCCCCTGCCAATTGTGCCGAAGATGCGAACTGATTCATAACGAAGGTAATTTGTTGCATTGTTGCCGACGAACGGTTTTCAACGGTGTTGAGAGAATCAAGAAGGGATATGGAGTTTGCACGAACAATGTTTGCTTGTTGTTCAGCCGACATCATGTTGAATTGTCCTTTAGTCAAATGACCTTGCATGAATCCTGTCTGTTGTTGTAAGTTGATGAGTCGAGTCATCGCATCTTGGGTTTCCATACCACCAATCAAACCAAAGGTAATACCCATCTCGGTAGCCGTACCGACAGAAGCACCGCCACCGAGAACACCACTTAACTGTGCCATTCTTGACCCTGCGTTTAGGGCTTGGTCGGCTGTGAAACCAATCGACTCACCAAAGGCTATAATCTCGGCTTCGACAGTTGAGGCTTCTGCGAAGTTGGCGAACTTCTCAAATTCGATTCTCGCTTCGGCTATGTTACGAGCGAGAGGGACAGTAGTATCGACTACTGCTTGTAGTTGCTCATCAAGTAGTGCGGCTGATTCTGTGATACCTGTCAAACCGTCGAGCATAAGCCCTTCAAACACACCGACCTTTGCCTTTGCGTCAGCAATCAATCTTTCGGCTTGGAACGTACCTACAACGTCGAAGAAAACCCTCGATGCACCTGCCCTAAGCACGAGCAAAAGAATAGCCACAGAAGCGACGTATAGGGGTAAAAACAACTCAACTAACATTCACCTGTCCCACCTGCTACTACTTCTTTTCTAAAGGGATGCCTAACGACTTGAATAAGTCTATCCCTTCATTGTCGTTTAACAATTGGCGTTTTGCTTGGCGTTGCTTACGTCGAGCCTCCATAGCGTTACCATCTCTTCGCTTCTTAGCGTTGTCTGTCGCTTCACTGATTCTGTCTTGAATTTCAGACGCAACACCCATGTCGAGAAGCAACATTTCTTGTCCACCCTCGCAATCGTATCGAGCCCACAAATCGCTCGGCAGAACCCCTTTGTAAGCCATGCAAAGGGATGGGGCTATTCTGCTGAATTGTCCAAAGGGGGCGCACCTTCTGGGTCATCCCCTCTTACGAATCCGAGAATCATGCGGAGTTCCTTGCTTGTCAAGTCATCCACGTCAAAGCCCTTCGGTTCAATGACCGACTTAGGAATCCATGCTTCCATCTGTGCATCCATACCCGCACCTGCGGCTTCAAGAGCATCAGTAAATTCGTTCTGTTGTTCTGGTGTCCATTCTGTCGGGTCAAGACCGAAGTGCATATGTTCACGGAATACCCTCGCTTGGATATTCTCAATTCGCAATTTAGTCATCCCGCCCGCTTGTCGGACAAGGATTTTGCTTCCATCTTCAAGTTCAAATTCTTTTGTCAATACTGGCATTATACTTCCTCTTTTCTGTTTCTATGCTTATGCTACATCATACCATACGACGGTCAATACTATGTCGTTGGAGTCTTTTTTCCTACTTGCGTTCGCTGTGATAACAACGTCGTTGTTTGCGATGGCGGCTCGGAAAGCGGTCTGAATTTCAGCCGCCGTTCCCGTAAATTCGTTCACCATCAATTTTGTTTTATCTGTGATAACAGTCCCACCGTTATTTGCCATAGACAATCACCTCAATATGCGGCTGATTGTGCGTTCTTCATGACAATATCCATCATCTTGTTTGCATCGCCATCATCATAGAGAGCGATGAATCCGACAGATACGGTTTGGCTGTCACGACCCGATACGTTGCTTTCTGGTGCTTCAAATCGAATCTTGTAAAAGTTGAATGTGATAAGGTCGCCTGTGGTGTCATCTCCGAACTGAACCTTGAGAGCAGTATTACCGCTACCTGGATTCAATTCAAGACCATCAGTAGCGACCATTTGTGTGTAAAGAGGCTCGCTCTCGACGGCGGCAGTTAGGTATCGGTTGAACTCGATAGTTCCCGAAATCTCACGTCGTTGTGCAGGTGGCGCACGAACGTAGGTTGTGCTTCCCAATCCACAGGCGTTGTCGCCATCACGGTTGAGGTTGATGTCGAAAGAGATTGACTTTACAGCGTCGGATGCTGTGCTGTCATTGTTGAAGAAAACCTTAGCGTTAGCGAAGTAAAGAGATGGGGATGCAGTAGCGAACGATGGGCTAAGTGTTCCGATGTTGGCGGTTGCGCTTTCGGACTTTGCCATGAAGTTCGCACCGATGGTTGCGTACTCGTTGAGGTTTGCAGATACGGAGATTGAATTGACAACAGCACCGAGATAGTAATGCTCGTGTTCTTCTCGACCTACTATGAGGCTGAAAGAAGGGGTATCGAGGGATGCACTTGCTTCTGTTTCTGTAAAGGTGTGGGTGTATGGCGCACCGCTACCTGTAACGGTGTCTTTACCCATAATACCAACAAGGATGTGACCCATAAAGTTGTCAGCCATCAAAGATAGGTTGATGTCACCTTCGGAGAACTCTTTACCTGCGTGAGATTCGGCTGAACCATATCGGCTCATATCTTCACGAGTAAGTAGGTCAAATTGGTGGCGAATGGATTCATCATCCACTTCACCAAAGACATATCCACTACCTGGATTTGTTCCATAGGTGGATTCTTTTGTCAATGCAACGAATCGGTTGTCAAATGCTTGAGGCATAGTATAGCACTTCCTTTAAGTGAAAGCATCAGTCGGTTGTCATTTAAGGGTTCTCACCGTGTTCGCATATTTATACGTCGAAGATAGGTGAATGATAGAATGTGTGTGCAGATGGTGTCGTCGTCGTCAAATTTGTGGTCAAGGGTGAGAGAATAATCGTTAAGGCTGTCAGTTGTTCCGTTCAATCCTGTGTTGCGATAGACCTCATCAAACACTTCGCCAACGATGTTCAATCCGAGTCGATATGCGTTCTCGTAGTTCGTTCCACGAGTCGTCACATAGACCACCACTTCATACTCTTGGTCCACCCGACCACCACCGAGAGCGTTGAATTCGGGACTTTGTACCTTCTCAAGCATGACGTGAATCAAAGGAGGTTGCATTCTCGTCAGCATCTTGTTCGATACATCAAATCCGTATCGGATTGCGCTGTCATCGAGATGGGTTTTGAGATACATACGTTGGCTGTCCTTGAGAAGTTCAACGATTGACAATGCCATACGACAAAGAGTATCGGTTGCGAAGTCGGAAGGTGTGAGTTCATCTGGCCCGAACGAACCAAAGGTTGTTGCATAGACCGAAGCCCATTGAACTGAGCCTGTGTTGTTGCCCCATTCCATCCTACGACTTGAGCCACTTGCACCTGCTACTGAAAGATAATGCGTAGCACCATCGTCATCTTCTATAATTTCACGCATATAAAGACGAGCGTTGCCCGATGCGTCGAGCGTCAATCTTAGCATGATAGGAACTGCGCTGTCGGTTGCCATAGAGATGTCTAAGTCATCGCTCGTTGCAGTAGTAGCACCAACCAATTTGACCTTTTCACCAAACGCCTTGACTTCGACTTTCTTTGTGCCGTTGTCCAACTTCATCAAAACCTCATCGTTATCGGGTGCAGTTGTGTATTGAAATACTGCCAACATGGTGTATGCGTCGGTTGTAGGAACTATGTGGTATCTCGCATCTGTGACCGACCAATATCCGCCACTTGCGCTCGCACCACTACCTGTTGCTGTCCATACTTCGTTGTTCTGTGAATTGGCAACCGTTGGATTGGTTGGGTCTTCACCGTTCAATCGAGATGTCCAATACTGTGTCCTTGTAGCAATCGCCATCATTCACCACCCCTGTTTCTGTATGCTTTGTCAATGAACCTCTTGACGATACGAGGTGAACGTTCTTCAAAGTCATTCTTAGCGAACTCTATGTATTGTAATCGAGGGAATCCAAAGAATGTGAATTTTTCGGGAGGCAACCACGCAGTTCCCGAACCCTTACGACCAATTTCACGACCTCGTGCCTGTGCCTTTGGTGATTTCCAATAGATTGTTCTTTGAGTTCGACCTTCATCGAAAGCCACACCAAAGTTGTATTGATTTTCGTCGTCATCGGGGGATGTGTGAATACCTACACCGATAGCACCGTCGAGATTCGGACCTCGACTACCAAACAAAGAAGTAACGTTTCCTTGACTGTCGGTTTCTATCTCATGGTCAAGAGATGTTGCTATTCGCTGTGGTGCAAGTGCCGCTTTAAGATACTGCTGTGTCTTACGTTTGGTTTCTGTCATAGCACGACCAAAACCATCTCTCATGGCCTTCTTCATGTCACGCTTTGAATCACGAAGCAAATCTTGTAATTCACGGTCATCAATGTGAACCCCAACGTCTAACATCAATCAACACTCCCCAAATGCGCCAATCGTTTGAGGTTTTTTTCTCCCCGTTCTCTTAGCGCACTACTGCGGAGAGAGCCATCTGTGGTTGTTGTTTGAAACATGGATTCATCTTCAAAATAATAAGCCGCCGCAAGGTCGGCACAGATTTCACGGAGAACGTGAGCCATCTCGCCTTCTTGAACCGTGACACCCGAAGCATGACTGAAAGAGATACCTGTTACGCCTGTCAAATCGTTGGAGGATTTGCCTGTCCACTTGAAAGAGTCACCATCGACATTTCCGTTACCTGCTGTCGAGAACCCTGTGCCACTCGTCAATGTAATCGTTGTAGCACCTGCGCTGATAGCACCGTTAAGTGTGGTTTCAGCGATGTGGTCGCTCGGAACATCACGGCCATAATCACGGAAGGTTTGGTCGATGTCGATTGTAGCCCTGCGGATTGCACTTGTGAGCCTTGTTGATGCCCTGCTACGCTGTCCACTATCAAGACCCATACGGGATGCTACATCGCTCGTGGTGCAGTAGTAAGTCATGCTTCCACCGCCATTGGTTTGCCATGCCCTTCCCAACAATCATCACAAAACCCGAAGGGTTTGTCGGCATCAGCCGAGTAACAATGGCCGCAATAAGTAAAATCGTGCGACATTACAACATCACCTGTCCACCGAGAATAGCCGCTATCAAAGCCGAACCAACACCCATCATCCATGTCAAGATTTTCTTTCCGATGTCGTTCATAAGAGCCTGTGTGCTTTGTTGTGTTTCAGCGAGAACTGTAAACTGTTCGTCGGTTCTAACCTGTGACTCAATCAACTTAGCAAGCATTTCGTCATGCTTGTCGAGCCTTCGCTCAATTGTGTCAAGTCTGTGATTTTGAACCGCATCATCAGTCATCCCAATACACCCTCAAGTCGTTCGATAAGGTCTGCTTTAACGCCATCAGCGTCAAGACCGTGTTCTTCACAAAGAGCGACTAAATCAGCCTTCTTCATCTTCTTTACTTCTGATAGGGATGGTAGTTCTTTGACCATATCAACGGCTTCCATAACTTCGTCGAGGGTAATTTTACCATCGGCCATTACTTTCTTGAAAAAGCGACGTGCGCCTTCAAGTGCTACCATACCGATACCTGCTATCAACAATGCCTGTTCTGTGTCCATTTCAATCATTCCCTGTATAGAATTTCTTTTACGGATGAGAGAGGAATTACCGTGAACGGCCTATCTTCACCCACCCTATATATCTTGTAGCCATGTGGTGTTTCTTCAATGTTCACATTGGTATAACAACGTTCCGTTGGTTGATACACAACTTTTCCGAGTCTTTTTTCTGTCATATTATTCACCTCAAGGTATTACTGGCGGTCCACCTGTTATTGCGCTAATTTCTTGAGCAACATAAGACGCTATTCTTTCGATAGCCTCTTGAATAGTATTAGGGGGACCAGAACCTCCCCAAAACGGGCCAGATGTACCCGTAGGAGTAAAAGCATCTTGTTCTGCTTGTCCACCTTGAAGATAAGCAAGGTCTTGCAGGGCAGATGCGGCAGTTAAGACACCATTTGCATCGGCAACAAGAACGGCTGACGCAACCGTTCCTTGTTGAAAGGCTTGAGATACTTCAACTGTTCCTGCGTCATGAAATCGCATACGGGCTGTATCGGGAGAGCCGTCTTGGTCGATGATGTAAAGGTCATTACCTGGATTACCAGCAGAACCACTTTCTTGTATTCTCCATCCTAATGACCCACCTGTGTAAAACAACAAGGCCGCATCGGATTGATTTGATGCTCGGTCTATGCGAACGTTTGCGTGGCCTCCGCTTGATTTAATAAGTCCAATTGCTGTTCCAGATGATTCGACATGAAGAGTAGTGGTAGGTGAGGCTTGTCCTATACCTACTCGATTGTTTGTTGCATCGACTTTGAGGGTGTTTGTATCGACAGTCAAGCCTTTACCCGATGCAATTGTTACATCGCCTGTTAAAGCAAGTGTAGCCTCGCCCTCAACTGCGGCAATAGCCTGTGCATCTGAATAAGAACCTCCACCTCCACCTGTTGATACTGAACCATCGGCCATTAGGAATTCACTTGAAGTGCCTCCTGATTTGATAAATCCTGTTGATGTAGTTGTTCCCGCTACGGTAATGTCTGCTGAACCATCAGCGATTGTGATAGCAGTTGTTCCACCCGAAGCACTTGTTCCTGTTCCTAATTTCAATCCATCATTGTATGCAAATACTTTACCGCCCCCATCAACAAGAATGGGTTGCTGAAAATAAAATTGGGCTCGGTCTGTTTGAATGTGAGCATAACTTCCGTTGTTTGGTCCAATGTCTATTCTTCCGTCATTGGTTTGGATGCGAAGCATATTGCTTGATGTTCCCGATTCACCGAGTCTTACCTTTGCATCAGTAGCAGGGTCAGCAGGTATAGCGTTAAGGGTAATAGTAGTTCCTTCAATCTCACCTGTCATTGTGCCACCTGCTTTTGGTAAAGCGTTGTCGGCAGTTGTTCCTTGTGTGGCAGTAGCATAGTCGGCAGGGTCAAACGCTTTGACATCGGCAAGATTTGTCACTTCGCTATCCATCAAAGCACCTGCGGCTGTTACGTTTGCTGTATCTGTGACATCAGCCCCATCATCTACGTTGAGATGGGATAGCATATTGGTTTTATTAACACCGAGAGCGATTGTACCACTTGTTGTGATAGGAGAACCCGAATCAACTTCGATACCATCTGAACCTGTTACGGCAACAGAAGTAACTGTTCCGCTACCGCCACCACTTCCACCTACGGCACTTGAACCTTGATACAGTTTGTTGCTATCACCACTATTGAGCCAAAGTGTATTGGCGGCTACTCCACCTGGATTTGAACCTTGTGGGGTCAATTCAAGTCCTGTTGGGTCGATAAGACCATCGACATCCAACTTACCTGTAATGTGGAAGTTGCCCTGTACTTTTGGCATAGGTCCACTTGCATGAGTTGGACTACGGTAAATACCATCAGATATAGAAGAAAACGACCACGAACCCCTAATCTTTGGAGGGAGAATAGTGCGTATATCTGAACCCTGTGCGTTTAATGTTCTTGGTCCGACAAACAACAGCCCATCTCCAATTTCAAATTCCACAAGAGATACATAGCGATTATCTTCCATGTCAATTCTATCACTTGCGGTATTCGCAGATAAAATTATTTTTGTGTAATATGCTTCAAAATTTCCGCTATTGTAAGACGTTGTTTTGCTAACGGGAAGGTTAAACGTTCCCGACGATACCCCTGTAAACTCAACGGTTGATGCGCCCCAATCTATCAAAGGTATGTTACAAACAAATTGTGTTGTCGCCCCTGATGACATTTTAAAGTGCTTTAGTTTGTCATCTGCGGTTATACTTCCTGTTCGGGCAAAGGTAGTAACAGTTGAGGCGATAGAGAGTTCATGAAAATCTGTTAGGCCACTCGTACCAGTAGGTGTTGTGTAGTCTGGATGGAATGTGCCATTTACTAACCTTACTATTGGGTGTTGTCCGTCGTCGAATTTGCAGACGTTCAAAGCATAAAAATCAAAAGTAAGGTTCTGTCTGCCATTGGGGTAGTTTGCGCTATCTCCGATGAGAATGTATTTTTCATTATATGTCTTGTAGCCACCCGATGAAATAGGACCGTTTCTAAATTCTATTTGTCCGACTGTGCCGTGTGTGATATTTTTGTTTAAGAACATTCCTTTGATAGTAGGAACAGCATTCAGTTCTAAATTATAACTAAAATTTGACTCTATAATGATTTCATCAACTGTTATGCTTGAACCCGTAGCAGTATGCACCCATCGACAATTCTGCGTTCCTTGATTGTCGAATATGACGACATCACCTGCACCAGGCACAGCGACTGGATTCCAATTATCTGCCGTAGTGGATAAGTTGCTTGTTGCACCTGTCCAATGATAATTTGTCAAACCAACACCCCTATTCAGTCATGCGGGTTTTGGTCTGTTTAAACTCAACAGCAGTTCCACCCTTTTCTGCGACAAGGGCAAGCATTTCATCGGCTCTCTTTTGAAATGCCCGTATCTGGTTTGCGAATCGTATGTCTTGCTCTCGTCGCTCATTCTCGGCAACATACGATGGTGCTGTGTCGATTAGCACTTGTAGGCAATCAACACAGACTAAGAATTTGATAGCGGCTTCACGCTCGGTTTCGGTAACAGCGTTTGCAGAATTTTCGCTTAAAAATTTGTCGTTACGAGCCATCTTAGTGACTTGTGTAGTGCGAATACTGATATATTCGGTTACTGTTGCTTCGTTCAAACCCTTCGGTCTGTTAAGCAAATCACGAATTTGTGTGGTCGTTATCGCCATGTTCCTTCACCTCGTTTATCGGCCATCTGTCGTTATAATCTTTTGGAACGTCTATGACCGTAACATTGGTGGGAGGTTCGCTACTGCGACCCATGACAAAGACTAATTTAGATTCGACAATCTTTCGTGCCATCTCACTATCGGGCAACCAATAGGTATTTTTGTCGGGAATAAGCCCAACTTGATGACCTGGTTTACGAGAAGCGGGTTTTACAAGTCGAACGAGCCAACCGACTCCCGATAACCAATGCCTGTCAATGTGTTTCAAATCATTGACCTTTGCACCTTTCGGCACAGCAATTCCTTTTCTCTTGAGAGATTTGACAAGTGTTGCTTTTTCGCTCACTTAATCACGCCTTCTTAGAGGTTTTCTTAGTAGTCTTCTTAGCCTTTTTGCTAAGGACATAACGAACAACACCTTCGGGTGCGTCGGGGTCAAGTGTGTAGGTATCACCGTTCTTGTCAGTCCAATCCACCTAAACCACCTCAAGCCTGTCCTTCGTAGTATTCAACGTGAAGGATGAACTTACCTGCGGTCAAAGCGGCGGTTGCGATAGTAGCCAAAAGTGCTACTGGTGCGACACCGTTCTTGAGAGGAACTTCGTTGTGTGGGTGAGAAGCGGCCGTGTATGCGGCATTGTCGAATGCGGTTGCGGCCTTGAAAGCGTCTGTGTTGCCTAAAAGACCCAAAGCGATTGTTGCTGAACCACTTGAAGCAGGTGCAGTAACGACCTCATAAACGACATTGCGAACAACAGCGTTGCCTGGTAGGGTCAAAGCCGTTCCATCCATAGCGGTCAAGGTGATTGCACCTGCCGCACCGCCTACTGCGTCAAAGTCATAGAGGAAACGGAGATGCTTTGGTTGGCTTGCATCTGTTTCAGCGTTGCCAATGGCATCGTCAGCCATATACTTTGTTTCAACAAAGTCTTGAAATTTGCGGTTTTGTGCCAAAGAAATCACCTCAAATAACGCCTGTGATTGTCGCTATTCGATTGTTCTTTCCACTTGCGGCACCGTCTTGAACTTCGTGGACAACTGCGCCCATGTAGCCTGTCAAGAGGTAATCGAATCCAACACCTGGAAGACGGGTAATCTCGGTTTCTTGGAATCCTGGTCCGTTGTATTGGAAGAACTCGGCTGTTTCAGCACCAGGGATGAGCAAGAGAGCGTCATCCTCGATAGCACCTGCGGAGTCGCTTGGGAGAAGGGCCTTACCACCTGTGTAATCACGAGTGTAGTAAATGGTTAGGTTAGAAACACGCTTCATGTGGTCAGCGAGGGACTCAACAACGTTTCCGTAAAGTTGGGTGTTGAGTAGCGCACTTCGGGTTGAAGCAGGGAGGACAAGGGCCATTGGCTCGTCGCCCGAAATCTTTCCGTTAGCAAAGAGCAAATCCATAGCGTTTAGGAGGTCAGACTCTTCATCAGCCGAAGCACTACCGAAGGTTGCGGTTGCGGCTTGTGTTTGACCTGCACCACCATGAATGGTTGAGAGAATGAGGTTGTCGATGACATCAGCACGACCACGAACGATAGCGAGTTGCTGTCGGTCAATGTTCTCAAAGGATTCACCTCGTAGGCGAACGGAGTCGAGGAAGACACAGCGACCTTGACCCTTAGCGAGTTGGACTGTGTAGTTCTGTGTTCCGACCTTTGTTGGGTCCACAGTTGCCGAGTCGTCGATTGGGTATGAGAAGTCACCGCTAACACCTGTGTACCACTTGAACTCAAGCCAAGGTACTGTTCGGACACCAACGAGGTCTGTACCAATACTGATACGAGCCGATTGTAGTTGGATAAAGTCACGGAGGGTTTGCTCAAGCACAGCATCGCCAACACCGAATGGTCCAGCCGCCGCACCTACGTTCAAAATTTCTTCTAATGATTTGTTCATATTTTTCACTTCCTTTTTTTTCTGTTTAGCCTCAAGCAGTTGCACATTGAGTTGTGTTCACAGGAATTAGTTCACCTGCTGTTGCAGTTGTTACGCCTGTTCCGACATATACTCCAACGAGTTTGTCTGAACCTGCTGTCTTATTGACTCGGCCACTACCTTTGAGATAGACCAAATCACCTGTTTCGTAAGTAATACCTGTTTGGGATGCAATCATGTGAACCCCGCCCATTGGGAAGAAGGAAACAGTTGCGTTTGCAGTTTCAAGAACTTGGTCAGCGTCACGGCTTGATTCGCCTACTGATACTCCGAGAGGAACATCAGTCGCCGCACCGACTTGAAGTTTGTTTGCGACAGACGACTTTGCGAGAATAATGCCAATACCGCTTACGGTTTGTGCGTCTTTCAAAGTTGCTGTTCGTGGGTCGTTACCTGTAAATGCTACCATCTTAAATCATCTCCTTAATGTCGTTGTATAGTGGTGCTTTGAATCGGCCTTCGGATGCTTCAACACCACTTAGGGTTCGATTCCAAGCAGAAGCCCATGCGTTAAATGCACGTTCATAGACTTCCTCTTCTGTTTCGACTTTGCGACCATTCAAAAAGTTGGCTACAACCTTTGTCGAAGCAGGGGAGGGGGATTCGCTGATTTCAGAAGCAACTGCGGGTTCGACAGGCTTCATTTCAGCAGGTTCGGAAATTGGCTTTGCGCTTTCCCATGATGCAATAAGTGAAGTTAAGGTATCTTCGGTCAAATCTTCATGACCCTTTAGACCAAGTTCACTTGCTTTCTGAACAAGAGCGAGTCGGGAGTTCTCGGCCTTAGCCGCTTCTTGTGCTTTGTAATCTTCAATAGTTGCTTGTGCAATAATGAGTTCAGCCTTCAAAGCCTCCATCTCACTTGCGACAACATCGGATTGTTCGATTGTCATTTCTTCTTCGGACATGATATTCACTTCCTTCGGTTGTTCAATCCCATTTGACGTTTGTGATATAAAGGTTTCATCTTTGCTCGCAGTTCGCTTTGCTCTCGGATGACCCTTTGGAAGTAGGTCATTATCCTGTTTATAGTTAGGGTTAGATGGGCGACCTGTGCGTAATAAATATATGAAAGCGTTTACACGAGCAATGCCCCATCCATTGCGACTCATGTTTGGGGCGTGACTTGTGGAGAATGCGCCAGCACCCCGTCGAAACACAGTAAGAAGTGCGCCCATAGATGCTTTACTACCCTTACCTTTCTTATTGTGTTCCGTCATTTTGTTGCGGATTGTGGTTCGGGTTGCCTCAGAAACTTGAATGCTCTTGTTTGGTTTTTTTGCCGACCCTGGTGGATTTTTCTTTGAGCCACGTCGTCGTTCGCTCGGTTTAGCAGGGGTCTTGCGAGGGTCGTTTGGACCTGGTTTGCCATGTTGTCCACCATGTTTTGCTTCGACACTTGCTGATTCAACTTGCACTTTCTTCATCTCTTCGATGTTTGCTCGATTGTAGGCGGGCTTGTGAACGATAGCAAGATGGTCAAATGTAAAATCATCATCAAATAGTAGTCCTTTGTCATCGGCTTGAACAGGAACTCCATATCCACCAATGCTAACACCGTAACCTGGTCGCATCCAAAGACCCGACTCAAGAGCCTCAAACAACTCTTGACGCTCAACATTGGCTACATAGCGAACAGTATAGGTTCCGTCTTTCTTATCATCGTCGATTGTTGCTTCGATAACTCGACCAACAACCGCCTCATTGACTCCACCATCCATGTTTCGCTCAAAACCAACGTGCTTTGCTTTAGGATGGTTAAGCGTTAAGTCAGCACCTACCATTTGTGGCAGAACCTTTTCAGCACCTTTGCGAGTCAAAGACCATTTGTTTTTGTTCATACCTTCATGGAATGCAATACCTTTGATTTGAATGTAGGTTTTACCTGTGGAGGCTTCGACAAGGGATGTGGCTGATGCGATTTGTAAGTCCATATACACATTGACTACACGACATTCGCCATCAATAAATTCTTCACCAATGCCACATTCAGATGCCGACATCTTTTCTTTTTTGTAGCCGTAACCCGCTTTTGCTTTTTCTTCATCCTCATCGTCATCATGATAAGATGCCAACTTTTTGCCTGTCTTTTTCTCATATTCTTCATGAGTCTTACCTGGCATAAATACTGTTGTGTCACCTTCTTTATGAGAATGAATGCCTTCAAGACCGAGTTCTTTGGCTCGTCTTGTTGCTTCGCCTGGATTGTCAAACACATCTTTGCGAATCATTTTTGCTTCAACGGATTTACCGCTACAACCACAGCCACAGCCACCTTCTTCTGCTTCAATAACTTCTTCAATTCCTTCCATAATTTCACCTTCGTTTTGCATCCATTCGTCATAGAGTAGTGATTCATCTTCGCTTGCTTCGACCTTTCGACCACTTTCCCATTGTCGGCACGACCAATAACGTGCTTTGGTCTTTGGTCCTGGCGAATCGCAGTTGTGGCGAGAACGGAAATTTTTACGTCGTTGCGGGTCGTCACGTTTAATCTCCATGTTTGGGTCGCCAAAGCGAACAACAACGACTCGACCCGATTCGTTTTGGACATAAACAGCGAACTTCTTAGGACCGCCTTGTGTGCGAAAAGGCTTGTTGAGAGTTACTTTCTTTCCTTGATATTCAGCCGCTTCCGCATTTAGCCCCTTCTTATCTTCAAAGTAAGTATTGCATACTGCGGCTCGTTGGGATGGATTGCCAAACTCATCAACCATTTTGCTATCGCCCATACATCTGTCCATGTAATCGGCTTTGCTTTCACCCTCTTTGACGTTAGGCATCATTCTTCACCTTCCGATGGTGAACCCATAATACCGAGGTGAACACGTCGTTCTTCGGCATCCATAAGTTGTAAGTGTTTCTGTGCGTTTATTGCCATAATTCTGTCATGTTCGGCTCGTGCCGTAGCAATGTCTTGGTTTCGCATGACAAGTTCTGGATGAAGATTGATTTCGCCTTGTTGCTCGGACTTCCATAGTTCAAGCATAGATGTAACAATAAGAAGGGCAGGGCCACCAATAATAGCCAATAAAGTAGCGTAGCCATCAATGTCGTTGATTACTTTGTCATCTCGCAATCCCGACCATATGACGAGACAGGCAAACGCTACCCATGCCAATACAATAGGAACTCCAATCAGTAGCATCATTCTGTCGTTAAAAGATTTATTACCACCCATGCTATACGCCTCCTTAGTGCTTCTCACAATCAAAGTGTCTTTTCATCGTTTGCATTTTGCTCGTTCGTTCTTGGTAACTCGCCCATAGGTGGCTTTGATGATTTTTCCACCCTGTCATTTGCGTTTCGTTCTAATGGTAGGCTAACGATTTCAAGTGCTTGATTAAGTGTAATAATACCTGCTTGATAACCCATAACTGCTCGCTTCATCGAGTCAAGAGGGGATTCGTCAGCGACAGGTGCGAATTCAAGTGGGGGAAGGTCTTTCATAGTATGCTCAACTCCGAGAAGTTCAAGGTGATGCGAGAACAATTTCATAATCTCTTGTCGGACAACGTGCTGTAATCGAGTAATTGCTTGAACAGACCACATATTTGCGTTGTATGTGGCCGCAAACGTCGAACCTTGTTCTTGACCTGCCGCTACTCTCGGAACGTGAAGAACAGCCGCTATGTTGGATGCAACCATATCAAGGAATCCGCTATTGTCGGGAATAGTGTTGTTTAAATCGACGTGATGTAATTGAACGTAGGAGGGGAGGATTGGCATTTGGTCGCCACGAAGGTTCTCAAACAGACTGATAACTTCATCCATAATTTTACCCAATCGCTCATACTGTTCATCGGGGTCGGTGATATGCTCAATGGCCGATTTGTCAATAGTAATGAATTGTTTTGTGAGAGCATCCTCAAGAGCAATGTGATTGTTCATGCTGTTGTATTTTGCTCGGATAGCCTGTTTCAACGAGGTAAAGCGAGATGCACCCCACACACCGTAGGTTTCACGGTTCTTTTGGTCAGTGAACCAATTGCTTCGGTAATCAATACGAAAGTGCATAACTTCACGTCGGGGAAATATCATTGGTTTGACAAGCCCTTCTCTTAGAAGATAGTAGTCGTTTGTCATAATGTATGTCTGTTCGTCGGCAACAAAGGGAATACCTTTTGCACCTCGCTCATCCACAATAGTAACTTGCTTGATAGGTAGGTTTTGGACATCTGTGATGCCGACACCTGCCCTACCAACCAATTTGTTCACGTCGTTGCCATACACCATCAAATTACGCATAGCGTTGATAAGAATGTCATCAAGGTCAATTTGTTCGGTGAGCATCATGATGGCATTACGAATTCTTTGATTTTTTGCCTTGACATAATTTATAGTGTAATTATTAGCAGTAAGGGCTACTGAACGGACAGCACCATTAAGTTCGGGGTCCAACTTGACCATAGCATCAAACATATCGAACTCGTTGTCGTAGTTTGCTGTGCTTTGTAACTTCTCGGTATCTTGCATAATGTTCGGCAAACCCGCCGCAACCGAGAGAGGAACGTTTGAACCAACACGAACAGGCGCAGGGCTATCCGCTTGGACATTTTTTGAGAACGGCCACCATGAAGGCATGACCTATGCACGATGCAGTTGTCTTTTAATGGTTCTTTCTTTTCTTCAAATATCGGAAAAATCCTCGACCAACAAAGAGCCAAAACAGGATTTCAATGACAAATAGAGCAACTGTGATTGTGACTCCGTAACGCATGTCAAAGGCCATATCATTATCCTCTCGGCTATCATGTGTAAGACAGTATTCTGATGTCATAATAGGGTATGGTTTAATTGTTTCACTTAATTCTACAACTACTGAAAGAATTAAATGGGGAGTAGTCCATCGGTTTTGGCTAATTCTTTTATTCTTTCATAGGTATGTAGGAAAAAGAAGTAGTATAAGAAAGAATAATCAAAGCCCAATAAATCTCTATGAAGAAATAAAAGAATTAAGAAGAATCGCTATACTGCGCTGGATTTAATTCTTTCAGTAGCAACTGAAATTACTGAAAGTAATACGGTTTAATAAAGGGTTGGGATTGTAGGTATTGATATGCGAAAGGCAATCACCAAAGCAACGAACGCTTTTATCCGTGATAACTACGATAAAACAAAGGCAACAATCGCAAATGCGAGAGATTTTGCTGAAATGAACAATGAACGAAGTGTCAAGGGATGGGAAATGGCAATCCGAAAGTGGTTGCACAACAACCCACAAAAAAAGGTTTTATCTCCTGTAAGAGAAGTAAACGAAACAACACAGTTAAACAAAGCATATTTCTATGATACAGCCAATGATGTGTATATCACATACCTATCTGTCGCAGGTGATATGATTTCAGTTGAAGGCGATAAGCACCGAGCCATGAAAACAGCATATTCGGGCATGGTTGGAAAAGCGTCATCTATCAATGAAATATCTCGTGATTTCGGCATACCTCGTGCTTGGTTTGACGAATATCGACGACGACATGGATGGACTCATGACATGGACATTTACACCGATGAGCAAATTGAAAACAACGATGTTGAACAATTAGTTGAGGATTTAGTTCTCCAACGTCGAAGAGAATTACACAAAGGCTTTGAAAAGCGAAAGTGGAAAGAAATCGAAGAAGATGCAAACAAATATCGAGTCTTTGAGGACATATTACTTAGCGAGTTCCGTGAATTGGTGACAAACGAACTACCACCTATTACACCATTTGAGTTAGAACCATCTCAACATGATTACTCACTTGTTGTTAGCCCTACTGATTTTCATTGGGGTAAGCATGGGTGGGTCGATGAAGTCGGTGAGAAGTATGACTTTGATACTGCTCGATACCGATTGATGGAAAAGACCACAGAATTAATTGCTCGATTACCTGGTAAGCCAGAAGAAATCATATTGGCTACGGGAAGTGATTGGTTTCATGTTGATACAGACGCAGGGACTACTACAAAGGGAACGCCTCAAGATATGTGCGGAAGCCCTGCACAAATCCTCATGACAGGTTGTATGCTCGCTCGTGAACACATTGACCTACTACGAACCGTTTCCCCTGTCAAAGTTGTATTCATGCCAGGTAATCATGACCGCATGACAGCATTTGCTCTTATGATGTATCTGTCTGCTGTCTATGAAGATGTGGATGATTGCGAAGTCATTGTATCTCCTATGACTCGACAGTATGTTGAGTATGGCAACAACCTTATCGGATTTACGCATGGCGACAAAAAGATGGATTTGGCTTCTGTTATGAGCAACGAAAAGCGTGAGATGTGGGGTAAGTGCGAACACCGAACATGGTTTCACGGACATTTGCACCATCAAAAGGTCAATGAAACAAAGGGTTGCATGATTATTCAATTACCATCCCTCGCAGGTCATGACCGATACCACTACCGAGCAGGTTATGTTGAGTCAAAGGCTGGATTAGCGGCTCACATCATTGACAAAGAAAAAGGGGTTATCGGTTCGCTATTTGCACCTGTGGGTGGTCATTGATGGCTATTCCCCACAAAACACAAAGATTTGGTCGAAGCCTTGAACCAAAACTGCGAAGATGTAACACTTGTGGTTACAGTTCTATTCGTAGGACAAATTCACATAAAGTATGGTGCAAAGAGCAGAAGCGAATGGTGTACTGTGGCACTATGAGGGTGGTGCGTGATGAATAGACAATGGGTGGTATGCAAAGCCTGTGGGTGGGAAAGTAAAGTTTATCCTAAACAGAAGGCTTTAACGTTAATCTGTCCTTATTGTCAAAAACGCGCACTTGCGCCTAAGTGATAATTATGTATTACAATATATGTGAAACAGCAGTATGGAAATTACCTATCAAACAATATGTGATGCCTTATGACTCAAGTAAAACGAGCATTGTCCTTTGAGCGAGCGAGAAACGACGTATCATACTTTTACCGATGGTTGGGGTATGCGTGGGGAACGCATATCGGTGAATGGATGGAAATGTACGGAAACAGGAGAGGAAGTCATGTTCATCGTGTCTGTATTATTGCGCCTCGTTCGCATTCTAAATCGACAACGCTTGGGGTAAAGTTGTTGCACCAATGTTTGTTTGAAAAATTCAATGGTGAGCCGTTGCAGGTGTGGTTGTTTTCAGCAAGCCGTGATACTGCCATTCGTCGTCTAAGCGAGATTCGTGCTGACTTAACCAAACACAAAGAGTTGTCACGGTATCTTGATTCTAAGAAAGGTGGTAAATTGGAGTTGTTCTTTACTAATGGTGCAGTTATTCGCTGTTCATCGGTTGGTTCAGCCATTCGTGGTGAACATCCCGCTATCGTTGCCCTTGATGACGTTTTGTTAGATGCTAAGAAGGACTTGAACCTTTCACAGTTGCGGTCATGGTTGCGAAAGGTCGTTATGCCAATGATGGACCCTGGCTCGTCAATTTATTGTGTAGGAACACCAATGTCGATGAATGACCTGTATCATACTGAAATGCTCGATAACCCACAATGGAAGTCGGGAACATGGACAGCGTTTCCTAATTGGGATGAAGCAAAGCATGAACCCGATAAGTTGGTGGCTTTGTGGCCCGAATTCCGACCTACATCGTTTTTGCTTGAACAGCGAGATTCGATGGGAGAGTTGGAATTTGCACAGGAATTGTTGTGTAGGGTCATTGATGATGATTCGGCTGTATATCCACGAGGTTTGACTCGCAAAAATATGGACTTAGAACTGACGTTGGAAACAGAAAAGCGTGATGGTCGTTACATTGTTGGTTTTGACCCTTCTCACGGATTAGGTAAGGACTACTCGGTTATGGTTGTTATGCGACAAGAATCAAACGGTGATTTAGTTTTGGTAAACATTTGGCGACGTAACGACTTCCCTCCCGATAAACAAGCCGACATGATAGGAGAATGGTGCAAACGCTATGGTGCGCCTTTGGCCGCAGAAGATGTTGGTTTCCAAAGATTGTATCAAGCCGTTCTTGAAACAAAAGGAATCATGGTCGATTATAGGCCGAGTAAGGTCAGCAACAAAGGATTGAAACAAGCCCTCCTAAATCGCCTTCGGGTTTGGTTTGAACGAGGAAAAGTTGTATTCCCATACGGTGATGACAAGACTCGACGGGCTGTTTCTGATTTGCTTGACGAGTTGGAAAGCCACGCATGGAAGGAAGGCGAGATTGTGGACACAGGAAAACACAACGATTTGGTTATGGCCTTCGCTCACGCTTGCGACCAATTCACAGGGGCGGAAAAAAACGTTCCTGTTTTGATGCGAGCAGGTGGAAAAGGCGAATGGGCGGGCGGAAAATCGAAGGGAAAGAGGCCAAGTCGTGGAAGCGTTTTTGGCGGTAAAATTGTAAGAAAAGGTCGATTTTAAGGTTTAAAAAGCGTTTTGAAAAATTTTGGCGTAAATTTTTTTTGGTGCTAAGCAATGGTGTATATCGGTGTGGGTCGATTTTTGGAGTATCAAAACGTCGGGGGGCTATCCGACCCCGATTCAATATACCCGATTTTAAGCCCCTGCGTTGTGCTGTGTGGCTGTTAAGGGGGTTCGCAGGTTATGACCTACCACCGAACCCTTCAATGAGCAGGAAGGGGTGTTTATGGGCTTTATTTCAGCAACCCGATTATAATAGGGTAGGGTCTGCCGTCTGGATATCTGCGAATTGATGGCTATTCGATGCACTGAGAGCCAATTTGAAAATAAAAAAAGGCCCCCCATCGGTCCGAGAACCGATGAGGGGCGGATTGCATGGGGTCGGGGTTTCCGCCTCATGCTTACGACGTTGCTTGATTATCACCTACTCAAGCGTGTGCCTCAAGGATGAACGCCACGTCGATGAAGACGTTCCCTGTGGTGGACTCATCGACACAAACAGGGACAATGCGCCCTTGTTGCCATGTCCCATCAATACGGGCCTTGATGGTCTTCTTCTCTTCATGGAGGGCTTGCAGTGCCTTGAATCCATCAGCGAGGGTCATGATGCCCGTCTTCATGTTGCGGATGATTGCTTGACCTGCAACGGGAATACGGACAGGCGTTTGAATGCCCTTCCATGCTGTTCCCATGAATCCGTGCTTGGTGGATTGAGCAACCACTCGCATCATGTTGTAGGTGAGGCTCTTGCCGTACATTGGTGAGTTGCAGTTAGGGCATGTGAAGTTGACCTTCTTGGCCTGTGTAGCACCCGCCTGAACTCGGCCAACCTTCCACTTTGGGGAGGATGGGTCAAGGCCGATGTTGGCCTTGATTGGTACGTTCGACATGAACTTGTACCCGCCATCGTTGCACCCTGCTTCTTTTGGGCTTGAGCAGTTGTATGCAGGGACTTGAGCAATTTGAGGCTCAATGGCTTGTAGGGTGTCCTTATCGGTCACGGCTGACTGCCACACTTCCGCCTCAACGGTTCGGATGTGCTTGACATTGTTCAAGCCGTATTGGGAAGGGTGAAGGCCCAACTCGACCAATTCTTGAAACGCTGTGGCTTGAAAGGCTGTGTTTGTGATGCCACTCTCTTCAAGGGTTTCAAGGTCCTTGAGGCGACGTAGTGCAACGAGGACCGTTTGAACGGTTCGATGGTTGACAATCGCACCGACTGATGCGTCATCGGTCATCTTGAACGAGTTCAAGAGGGTCTTGACGAGTGGGGACGCTTGAAGCAATTGGCCCCACTTGAAGCCGTCAATGGCAACGCCTTGGTCCTTGAGCCATGCCTTTACAGCGTTGACTTTCTCGGCCTCATTTGCCTTTGGGGTGTCTGTGTTCTTCTTTCGGAAGGCCGTCTTTGCTTGGGTGGTGGCTTTGCCAATCAACAGCAGTGTGTTGATGAGCAACGCAACCAAGCCAACCTTTGACGGGTGGTTTTCGGTTTTGTTTTCGGTGTTCATGTTGTTCACTTCTCCATATGGCTCGCCGTCGCCGTTTCGTTGGGGGGTCGGGGTCGCCATCATCCCTATCCAATCGCTTGCACCTTATGAACCTGCTCTCGTTTTTCTATGGTTTTGGGTTGATTTTGATTCAATTTTCTGGTCTCGATTTGTTAATAACTCCAACCGACTTAATAAGTTTCAAGATACATAATAATAATTATTTTTGAATAATTATTAACGTAGTAGTCCGTGTGTAGTAGTAGTCGGAAAAAAATAGTAGTCGGAAAAATACCGAAAATCTTAGTAGTCCCTAAAAAATAGTAGTCGGAAAAAAACACAGTAGTCCGAGATACCGAGTAGTCGGAAAAAATAGTAGTCAGTAAAATTACCGAGTAGTCGCAGATACCGAGTAGTCGGAAAAGTGCTTTGGTAGTCCGAGATACCGAGTAGTCCGTAGTAGTCAGTAGTCATTAGTAGTCAGTAAAAAAAAGTAGTCGGAAAATGCCACCCCCGACCACAAAAACCGAAAAAGTAGTCGGGGGGGCGAAAAATCTTATTGTAGTCCTTGATACCTGTTTAGTGCAGTAGTCGTTAGGTAGTCGAGAATCTTTAGTAGTCCAAAGAAGATAATAACTCCATACTCAAGGGTAATGCTCATAGTAGTCACCATATTTTTATTAGTAGTCCGACGATTGCGATTCCTATTAAACCGCCAAGTAGTCCGAACTTCACCGTCTGTTTGATAAACAACTCTCGTGCTGGATTCCAAACAGGTTTAGTAGTCTCTTCTTTTGTCTTATCGTTGTAATTCATAGTAGTCACACTCTTCTAAACATCAATGACTTTCGGGAAAGGTC
>VMHT01209811.1_pt1 | contig 38758 bp, 34 predicted proteins | sample 4693611 | NCBI WGS metagenome assembly VMHT01 (sample SAMN12280063, study PRJNA550983) | marine metagenome | isolation source: seawater sampled from same location over 5 years 0.02-0.2 micron viral filtrate | place: USA: collected off the coast of southern California halfway between the port... ...
ACTATTTTTCAGCATTTTAAAGGTTGGGAAGTAGAAACCGAAAAACCGATATTTACGCCAGAATCCTTCACAATGATGGATTACCGAATTAAATATCCGGATGCTACTGCGTTTACTTATATTCTCCCATTTACCGAGAAAAAGGCTTTGGTTGAATATACCTTCTTCTCTCCTTTTTTAACTGAAGACAAGGTCTATGATGAAATGCTTCAGCAATATTTTGAAAAGATTTTAAAAACAAAAGATTTCAAGATCAAAAGCACGGAAACAGGCGTTATCCCAATGACCGATTTTCCTTTTGACAAAGCCAATACTGAACAAATAACTAAAATAGGTACCGGCGGTGGTTGGGTAAAACCGTCAACCGGTTATTCATTTAAAAATACCGAAAAGCGTATTGCGAAGATTATTGAGAATATTAAAAGCGGAAAACGCCCCGGTGAGAATTTAATCAATAATAAATTCAGGAAATATGATGCGATCTTTTTAGATGTGCTCGCGCAGAACAACCAAAAGGGAGAAGAGATTTTTACAAAATTCTACACTAAAAATTCTCCCCAGGATATTTTCAGGTATCTAGACGAGGAAACTTCAGTTTCAGAAGATCTAAAAATTATGTTGTCTCTTTATAGTTTCGACTTTGTCGCGTCTTTTTTCAGAAAAGCTTTTTAACACTATTCAGCTAAAAGCTGATTCAACAAATTTCTAAAATTCTGACTATTCCAATCGGCTGCGCCTTTTTTGTCTACGACAATAGTTCCATTTTTATCAATTACATAGGTAGAAGGCAGCGTATAGCCATCTAAAGGTTTTGGATCTTCAGAAAGCATTCGGTAACTGGAAAAACGATAGCCTTTACGCTTCAGAAAATTATTAGTGGTTTCATGATCTTCTCCAGAGATAAAATAGAATTCCACTTCATCTTTATAATCGGTATAAAGTTCCTGAAAACTTGGCATTTCGGCAATACAGGGTGGACACCAGGTGGCCCAATAGTTTACAATAATCACTTTCCCTTTAGATTCGGCAAAATCTACTCTTTTACCCGATTCTGTTTCTAAAGTCCAATTATAAGTTTCAAGCTCTTTTCTATCTTCTTCATCGGTCGCAGAAGGGCTGAATGCAAATATCTTATTTACTACAATTTGAATGGGTTTGCGAGTTTGGGGAATAATCATCGCGAGGATAATTACAATAAAGATAATATTACTCCATTGATTCTTGAAAAGCTTCTTCATTACCAAATTTTAATACTTAGACGTAAAAAGCAAAGGTACTTAACATCTGAATTTTGGGCATAAAAAAGAGGCTGATTAATATTGATTTCTCACCACGTCACCCTGAACTTGTTTCAGGGTCTAACTCCTAAGAATTTTAGATTCTGAAACGAGTTCAGAATGACGAAACGATCAAATATTAATCAGCCTCTTTATAAAATATAACCCTAAACTAATTAAGCAGCGTTTTGCTTCTTAATCAAGTTAAGTGCTGAACCGTGCTTATACCACTCAATTTGAGGTTTGTTATAAGTATGGTTTGTTTTAATAGTGTCTTTGCTACCATCGGCATGTACGATTTCTACCGTAATTTGCTTGTCTGGAGCAAAATCTTCAAGGTCTATAAAGTTAAAGGTATCGTCTTCCTGAATAAGGTCATAATCGGCCTCATTAGCAAAAGTCAATCCTAACATACCCTGTTTTTTAAGGTTTGTTTCGTGAATACGGGCGAAAGATTTAACCAATACAACTTTCACTCCAAGGTGACGAGGCTCCATAGCCGCGTGCTCTCTAGAAGAACCTTCCCCATAGTTATGATCTCCCACAACTACCGTTGGAACACCTTCTTTTTTGTACTCTCTTTGTACCGCTGGAACACCATCATACTCTCCGGTAAGCTGGTTCTTCACAAAGTTCGTCTTTTTATTAAATGCATTAATTGCTCCAATTAGACAGTTGTTAGAAATATTATCTAAGTGTCCTCTGTAACGCAACCAGGGTCCTGCCATAGAAATATGGTCAGTTGTACATTTACCGAAGGCTTTAATTAGCAATTTAGCGCCGGTAAGGTTTTTACCATCCCATGGCTCAAATGGAGTTAACAATTGAAGTCTGTCGCTATCTTCAGCTACTTTTACCTCAACAGAACTTCCATCCTCCTTTGGTGGCACATAACCATCTTCTTCCACATCAAACCCATCTGAAGGCAATTCAATTCCTGTTGGTTCATCCAACATTACTTCCTCACCGTCTTCGTTCATCAATTTATCGCGAGTTGGATCAAAATCAAGACGTCCTGAAATTGCAATTGCGGCAACCATTTCTGGAGAACCTACAAAAGCATGGGTGTTTGGATTACCATCTGCACGTTTCGAGAAGTTACGGTTAAAAGAATGCACAATTGTATTTTTCTCTTCACCCTTTCTGTCACTTCTATCCCACTGGCCTATACAAGGTCCGCAGGCATTGGTGAAAATTGTAGCATCAAGATCTTCAAAAATCTTTAGCAAGCCATCGCGCTCTGCAGTAAACCTAATTTGTTCAGATCCAGGATTAATACCAAAATCAGATTTTGCTTTTACCTTTTTTTCAACCGCCTGTTTCGCGATTGAGGCAGCCCTGGTTAAATCTTCGTAAGAAGAGTTTGTACAGGAACCTATTAATCCCCAATCTACATTAATTGGCCAGTCGTTTTCTTTTGCTTTAGCCGCCATTTCTGAAATCGGTGTTGCCAAATCTGGAGTAAAGGGTCCGTTAAGGTGAGGTTTTAATTCTGAAAGATTAATCTCAATTACCTCGTCAAAATATTGTTCAGGATTTGCATAAACCTCATCATCTCCGGTAAGGTGTTCCTTAATTTCGTTCGCAGCATCTGCAACATCCGCACGATCTGTAGCTTTTAAGTAACGCGACATAGACTCGTCATAACCAAAAGTTGAAGTAGTTGCTCCAACTTCAGCTCCCATATTACAGATAGTTCCTTTTCCGGTAGCCGACATAGAGCGAGCTCCTTCGCCAAAATATTCTATAATCGATCCGGTTCCACCTTTAACAGTAAGAATTCCGGCTACTTTTAAAATAACATCTTTAGAGGAAGTCCATCCAGAAAGTTTTCCGGTTAATTTAACTCCAATAAGTTTTGGGAATTTAAGTTCCCATGGCATTCCGGCCATTACATCTACCGCATCAGCACCACCAACACCTATGGCAACCATTCCCAGCCCACCGGCATTTACCGTGTGAGAATCGGTACCAATCATCATTCCTCCAGGGAATGCATAATTTTCCAATACCACCTGGTGAATAATTCCTGCTCCAGGCTTCCAAAATCCTATTCCATATTTATTAGAAACAGATTCCAGAAAATCAAAAACTTCACTACTGGATTTATTAGCAGCTTGCAAATCTATTGCAGCTCCCATTTTGGCCTGGATAAGGTGATCACAATGCACTGTAGTTGGAACCGCCACCTGCTTTTTTCCGGCTTGCATAAATTGCAACAAAGCCATTTGGGCAGTTGCATCCTGGCAGGCAATCCTGTCGGGCGCAAATTCTACATAGTCTTTTCCTCTTTGGTAAGCCTCTTTGGCAGCACCATCCCATAAATGCGAATAAAGAATTTTTTCTGAAAGGGTTAAAGGTTTTCCAACCACCTCGCGTGCAGTATTTACACGTTCGGCCATTTGGCTGTACACCTTTTTGATCATATCAATATCGTATGCCATATTATTATATATTTAGTTCTAAAAAAGTCTAGCAAATTTAAGGATTTCGAGTGGATTTTGAAAATAAGAAGTGATTATCAAAATTTAATGAAAATAATTTTACAATTCGCAATTATCAATAGCTTAAATTTAGCTAAACCTAATAATTAGGTTGAAAATTATGAATTCCGTAAATTAATCAGATCAGATTATAAAAAATATAATCTAAAGCGACAAAGAAACCAGAATTTAAACCCATTCTTGATAAGAACGGTTTTCAAAACGTTATTTAGGCTTCCTAAACATATTATTTTGAAGATGCAGCAGCTTGTTTCTTCTGAATAAATAAACCACCGGTGCGAAAAAGGGAAGCAAAAACATAGAAAGTATCCAGAATGTTTTATCTTTTAAATTCTGTTTAAACATATCTATAAGTATGAATAACCAGAATATAAAAAGCAGTACTACTGTTGTCCAGTTAATAAAACTAGTTGTTTCTTTATTTAAATCAAGAACATTAGCAACAAAATCGCTTCCCCACAAAATATAGAAAATCACGCTAACTAAAACCCTGTATTTAATAAAGGTACGCATCATTAAAATAGATCTCGAATTATTTTTTCTTCGGAAATTCCTTCGGCTTCAGCTTTGTAATTTTTAATAATTCTATGGCGTAATATTCCAATAGCAACGGCTTGCACATCTTCAATATCGGGGGAAAATTTTCCATTAACCGCTGCGTGAGATTTGGCAGCAAGAATAAGGTTTTGCGAGGCTCTTGGCCCTGCACCCCAATCTAAATAGTTTTTTACAAACTGTGGTGCTTCAGCAGCATTCGGCCTCGTTTTTCCTACCAGTTTTACCGCATATTCCACCACATTATCGGCAACAGGAATTCTACGAATTAATTGCTGAATTTCTACGATTTCTTCCGCAGAAAATAAAGCATTTATCTTTTGAGTTTTATCTGAAGTGGTACTTTTTACCACGTCTACTTCTTCCTGAAAACTTGGATATTCGAGTAAAATAGAAAACATAAAGCGGTCTAGCTGTGCTTCAGGCAATGGATAGGTTCCCTCCTGCTCTATAGGGTTTTGAGTAGCCAATACAAAGTAAGGATTGGCCAGTCGGTAATTATGCCCGGCAACGGTTACAGATCTTTCCTGCATAGCTTCCAGTAAAGCGGCCTGTGTTTTGGGAGGAGTTCGGTTTATTTCATCGGCCAGGACTATATTTGAAAAAACCGGACCTTTTATAAACTTAAAATTCCTGTTTTCATCCAGGATCTCTGCGCCAAGAATATCACTTGGCATAAGATCTGGGGTGAATTGAATTCTTTTAAAATCAAGTCCTAAGGCTTGAGAAATGGTGTTTACCATCAATGTTTTTGCTAAACCGGGAACTCCCACAAGCAAAGAATGTCCTCCTGAAAAAACAGAAAGCAGGATTTGGTCTACAACCATATCCTGCCCTATAATAACTTTAGCAATTTCCTTTTTTAAATCCTGGTGCTTAACTACCAGTTTTTCTACAAGAGCAACATCTGACATTGATAAATTACTAATTTTTTAACCAGTTACTACTATACTCACAATCTTTAAATTTACCGTTCACCTTGATATAAGTATCACCAATTTTTTCTTTCTGCCATTCTTCAATAGCTTCAAGCTGTTTGTCGCGTAGTGCCAGCTCTTTTATTTTAGAAAAATCTGTAGCATAATTAGCTTCATGCTCAGAAATTCTATCATTTACTTTTATCAGTTTAAAATATGGGCGGCCGGTTCTATCCTGGTCACGTAATCTTAATGAAAGTTCTCCTTCCTGTAACTCTCCTACATCATCATATAACTTAGGGTCTATTTTAGATAACTCAAATCGAGTATCACCTGTTCTTGGGTTAATAAGCTTCCCGCCGTCTGCCCTGGTTTCTTTTTCATCAGAAAACTCACGAGCAGCTACGGCAAAATCTAAAACGCCTTCATCTACCCTTTTTCTAATACTGTCAATTTTTGCTTTAGCCTCTTCAACAGAAGCGTTTGTTACATCTGGAATAAGCAAGATATGTCTTAAATCTACATTTTGACCTCTAATTCTATCTACCTGAATAATGTGATATCCAAATTCAGTTTCAAAAGGCTCACTTACCTCTCCTTCCTGAAGACTAAAGGCAACATCTTTAAATTCTTTTACAAAATTATCTTTTCTGGAAAGCGAAATTCTACCACCGTCCCTTGCACTTACAGGATCCTGTGAATACAAAACAGCTTTAGTAGCAAAACTTGCATCGTTATCCAGAACATCGGCTCTAAATTCATTTAGACGCTCTATCACTTTTTCTTTTTCACTCTCTGGAATTTCAGGCTTTATAACAATTTGAGAAAGTTCAATTTCTTCTCCAAAAACCGGACGTTCATCTTCCGGAATACTTTCATAATATGCTCTTACTTCTTCGGGAGTAATTTCTACCGTTTCAATAATGCGTTGTTGCATACGGCTGGCTAACTGGCGCTCTTTATTAAGCTCGAACAACTCGCTTCTAAATTCAGCTTCATTTTCTTTGTTATAGAATTCAAGAACTTTTTCCATTGAACCTACCTGGCGAACCATTTCAGAAATTTGCTGATCTATATAATTGTTAACTTCAGCATCCATGATAATTATACTATCCTGAATAGCGTGGTGCGCATAAAGTTTATTTTCCATTAAAGAACCGGCAAGTTGGCAATCGGTAACATCAGCGGTAGACATTCCCTGGCTTTGCATATCCTTGTACATCATATCTACATCGCTGTCAAGAATAATATAATCTCCAATTACAGCCGCAATTCCATCTACTTTTCTACGTTCTGAGTTATTTTCTTCAGCAACGGTATTTTTTGCGATCTCATCTTCAGGCTGGATAGAAGTACTATCGGTCACGATCACATCTTGCGAGTAACCACTAAACCCAAGTAAAATGGCTAAAAGAAAGCCGGAGGTATTAATTATAGATTTCAAATTGTTCATTTTTAATTGCATCTTTTGTAATATCTTTTTCAAGTTCCTTTATCAAATTTAATTTTTGCTTATTAAGCAAAATCTTTTCTATGGTTGGTTCGGCATATTCAAAAGGAGCATCCTGCCCTCGTTCCAACACGTCTCTTACATAGATCAAATATACACCTAATGAATCTTCTACCTGAAGAAAATTAGATTTGTTTAAGAGTTTATCCCTATGATCTAAAGTTAAGGCAGGAATTTTATTATAAACCGTTTTTAACTTCACCCAAACCGAATCATTAAAAGAATAATTTTTAAACTGAAGAGAGATTTTATCAAGCTCTTCCTTATCCTCCTCCTCAAAGCTGGTTAGGTAAGATTTTATTTCATTTATATTGGTATTATTTTCGGCAAGGCTTACATATCTTAATTTCAATAGATCTTCGGTAAGCTTAAAATTGCCTTTATTTTCTTCAAAATAAGCTTCCATCTGCTCTAATGGCACAGTACTATCTAATTCCCTGCTTACCACCGCATCTTTGTAAGCACTTGTATAAAGCTCATTTTTATAATTTTCTATAAGATCTCTAAACTCTCTTTGTTGACTTTCGGGAAGATTTAATTGCGCCCTGTCTATTAGTAATTGTTGCGTGGCCCAGCGATTTATATAATTAGAAACAATAATAGCGCTATCTTCCGGGGAAGTATTTTCGTTTATTAGCGCATTAATATCCTCTTCATACAAATAAGCATCGTTCACCCTTACTATAACTGTGCGATCTTCTTCTTTTTCAAAATAAGAGCAACCCGCAAGCACAAAACCGGCCAGCAAAAAACATATAAAAACAGGTGATATCTTCAAAATCATCAGTTATTGAGATAGCAATTTACATACCATTTTTAAATGACTAAACGCCTGTAATTTGCCAGTAAGCAAAAATAAGAATTCATTTAGGTTCCACAAGCTTAAGTTTAAACGATTACAGCCAGTTAAAAATTATAATTGTTTTATCTTAAGTATCTTTAAATGAAGTTTAAAAAGTATTTTTTTGAATTCTTTAAAAATTGATTGACATGAAATATACCACTGAAATTAAAATAATAAAGCCACGTACAGAAGTTGTTAAGAAATTTAGCAATCCCGATAATATGAAACATTGGCAACGCGGGTTTATTTCTATGGAACCTATAAGTGGAAAATTAGGAGAAGAAGGCTCAAAAAATATGCTGAAATATAAGATGGGAAAGCAAGAAATTGAAATGGAAGAAAAAATTATTAAAAACGATCTTCCTGCGCAGTTTCACGCAAATTATTCGGCAAAAGGCGTTTACAATATTCAGGAAAACTTTTTTGAGGAAACTCCAGAAGGGCATACACTTTGGATTTCTCACAACGAATTTAGATTTAGTGGTTTTATGAAATTAATGGGCCTCTTTATGCCTGGCGCCTTTAGAAAACAATCTTACCAGTATATGAAAGATTTCAAGGATTTTGTAGAAAACGACCAAAGTGTTTTAAACAAGAAATAGTTTTAAGATTTAATATGAATAATTAAAAGCTGCTATTATATTTGCCAAAAACAATTTAATTATGATACGAAGCAGTTTATTAATTGCCTTTTTAACTTTTAGCATTTTTGCAAGCGCACAAACCAAAGTAGGAACAATAGACACCGATTACATTCTTTCGCAAATGCCTGAAATGGAATCTGTAAATAAAGGTTTAGAAACCTACGATAAGGAGTTACAACAAGATTTCCAGGCTAATGTTAAGCAATACGACACACTGGTAAAAACTTACCAGGCCAATGCCGAAAGCCTTGCGGCAGAAGCACGCCAGGAAAGTGAGTCTAAAATTATTGAACTTGAGAACCAGATCAAGCAGTTTAGACAAAGAGCCCAGTTAATGATGCAAATGCGCAGAAATGAGCTTACAAATCCACTTTACAAAAAAATTGACGCTGCAATGAGAGCTGTAATAGACGAAGAAGGATTTACTCAAATTTTGCACGCCGGCGGAAACAGCCTTGCTTTCTCTGCTGAAAAATATGATATTACCGAAAAAGTGATGACTAAAATGGGAATTGAAATTCCTGTTGCGGCTGAAGAAGAGTAGCAAGAAATTACATCCTAAAATAAATTCAGGATAACGTATTTAAAGAGCCCTCTCAGATTATAAAATTTGAGAGGGCTTTTAAATTTATAAGGCAATAAGTTTACCTGCTATAATTAGGTGATTCATTAGTAATGGTAACATCGTGCGGATGCCCTTCACTAATTCCCGAAGAGGTAATTTTTACGAATTTCGCAGTCTCCTTTAAGGTTTCTACATCTTTAGCACCACAGTAGCCCATGCCGGCTTTTAGACCGCCAACAAACTGGTGAATACTTTCTTCCAGTTCCCCTTTATATGGAACACGTCCTACAATACCTTCAGGTACCAGTTTCTTAATATCATCTTCTACATCCTGGAAATAACGATCTTTTGAGCCTTTTTGCATCGCCTCTACAGATCCCATTCCGCGGTAAGATTTGAATTTTCTTCCTTCGTAAATAATGGTTTCACCCGGAGATTCTTTAGTTCCTGCAAGCAATGAACCTAGCATCACACAATCGGCTCCTGCGGCTAATGCTTTTGGAATATCACCTGTATAACGAATTCCACCATCGGCAATAACGGGAACGCCACTACCTTTTAGCGCTGCAGCTACTTCGAGCACGGCAGAAAATTGTGGAAATCCTACCCCTGCAACTACCCTGGTAGTACAAATAGAACCCGGCCCAATTCCTACTTTAACCGCATCTGCACCGGCTTCAACTAAGTATTTTGCAGCTTCGGCAGTAGCTATATTTCCTACTACCACCTGCAACTCTGGGAATTTAGATTTTATATTCTTTAAAACGGTTACCACTCCCCTTGTATGTCCGTGCGCCGTATCAATAATTATGGCATCTACACCGGCATTTACCAAAGCTTCAGCACGCTCTACAGCATCAGCAGTTACACCAACGGCGGCTGCTACACGAAGTCTTCCGAAGCTATCTTTATTAGCATTAGGCTTTAAAGTAAGTTTGGTAATATCCCTAAAAGTGATAAGCCCAACTAATTTATTACTATCGTTAACTACGGGAAGTTTTTCAATCTTATATTCCTGTAAAATATCTTCTGCCTGATCCAGTGAAGTTCCCTCTGCAACAGTTACCAAGTTTTCTGAAGTCATAACCTCAGCAATTGGACGCTTAAGATTCTTCTCAAAACGCAAATCCCTGTTCGTTACAATTCCCAACAATTTTCCGTCTTCATCTACAATAGGAATTCCGCCGATACTGTGCTCACGCATACTCGCTTTTGCATCGCTCACATTGGCTGTGATTGGCAAAGTCACGGGATCTATAATCATTCCGCTTTCTGCTCTCTTCACTTTTCTCACTTTAAGTGCTTGTTGTTCAGCAGTCATATTCTTATGCAAAACACCAATTCCACCTTCACGTGCCATAGCTATAGCCATCCTGGATTCGGTTACCGTATCCATGGCTGCCGAAACAATAGGAACGTTTATAGAAATATTTTTAGTGAATTTTGTGCGAATGCTTACTTCTCGGGGTAGTACTTCAGAATAAGCAGGAACAAGCAATACGTCGTCGTAAGTAAGGCCTTCTCCTAAGATTTTGGATTCGTGTGCGATCATAGCAATTAAAGATTTAATTGCGTGCAAATATAGGGCTAAAAACTGAAATAGAGGAGTTTTACCGGTTTAACTCTCATCTAATTTCATACAATTTATTATCGTATTTGGGAACCAGCCTTATGAGCGAGTTTTAAATAAATTAAGCTTAAATAAATCTTTAAAATTTAAACTGCAGACTTGAATACCAGCTAATTGGCTGCGCCGGAATAATACCGGGCCCCGGATAACCTGTAGCTCTCCTCGTGAAATATGAGTTATCTAAAAGATTGTTCACACCGCTTTCTAATTTAAACTTCCCAAGACTATAGGAAGCCGAAAAATCTAAAATCCCGTAAGCCGGGATACTTCCTTCTATTCCCCGTTGATTATCATTAATGTCCTGCGGTGCATTCGTAGCATCTGTGTATTGTTTTGAGAGGTAGGTGTACTGAAAACCGGCCAGGAAATTAGCATAACCAAAATTTAAACCTGTTTTAAGGTTCACATAAGGGATAAATTCCACCTGGTTCCCTTCAACGTTAGTTTCTCCAGAAGCAGTATATTCAGAATTTGTGAAAGCCGTGTTCACAAAAAGATTCAAGCGGTAATTTTCAGCTTGTTCAAAAAAGGTATTTCGAATATTCCAATCGGCAAAGGTCTCTACACCATAGATAAAAGCATCTCCAATATTTCCGCGCCTTCTTACTATAAAACCATCTTCAACTCCCAGGACTTCTCCAATTCTATCCTGATACCATAAACCAAAAATACTGGCATCATAAGACAAATAATTCTTCAATCTTCCTCTAATTCCAAAATCTGAAGTAAAACCCCTTTCTTCTGAAATATTGGGATCTACCACAAAACTGGGATTTACTATCCTAATGTCACTAAAGGTAACCGACCTATAATTTTGAGAAAAATTTCCGTATAACTCATTCGAAGCATCTAAATTATAACTGGCTCCAACTCCTAATAAAGCAAAGCTTCTTTCTAAATCTTTTTCCTCTTCCCTGGTTTCGTTAATCAAAGGGTTATTGGCCAGATCGAGAATTATTTCTTTGTAAGAACCGTTGGCCTTTGTATTAATATATTCTATTCTGAAACCGGGAGTAATAGAAAGTTTATTCGTTAGGTTGAAAATGTTCTCTCCAAAGAACGCCAGGTTTTTATTCGGGAAATTGTATTCAGATTGTCTCGGGTAATTCGGAAATTGATCGTTTGTAAATGTAAATTCCGGCTTAGAGGAAGTAGTGCCCGGTCCCTGTTTCTGAAAATTGTTAGCATCGTAATATTTACTTCCAACCAATAAAACCGATTCTTCATCAAACAAATTATACCTGGTTAACAATCTTGCCTCTGCTCCCCAGTTAGAAAAATCGTCTACCAATAATTCCCGTGGTGCAGAAAGATCGTCTGGCTGTGAAACCCTATTTTCTCTAAAACCAACAGCTTTTCGCGAAGCATCTAAACCGAACAGATTTAGGCTAAAATCTGTTTTATCAGAAAAACTGTGCTCAAATTTTAACGCATATAGATTCCAATTTACATCAAACCAGTTTCTTTCCCTATTGCTATAATTAGGGTTTTCATAAAACTGCGCATCGGTAAGCCCACCGGGTTGCTGAGCCAGATAATCTAAATAAGTATATTCAAAACTCAGCTTGGTTCTATCGTTAAAATCCCAGGCGAGATGAGTAAAAAAGTTATTAGAATCATATTCTGAATTAGGTCTAAATCCTTCTCCAGATTTATAATTATAATAGGTATAGTAACTGAATTTCCCAATAGTACCGGCCAAACTATTAAAACTGGTAAAAAGATTATAAGAACCAACAGATTGCCTGGACACTAACTCCACTTTCTTATCACGCGGAGGTTCTTTAAATTTAAAATTGATGAGTCCGCCAAACTGTGTTCCATATTGCAGCGACGCCGCCCCACGAACCACCTGGATTTCTCTCAATGCTTCCGGCGGTGGAGTATAATAACTTTCGGGGTATCCAAGTACATCTGCCGAGATATCATAACCGTTCTGGCGGGTATTAAAATTCTGGGTTCGGTTAGGATCAAGACCACGACCACCAATATTCAATTGAAGCCCCGCATCACCATTATCATAGATATTTAAACCAACTACCTGGCTGTAAATCTCCCTGGCATTATTTGCAGCAAGATTACCAGAAACTTTATCCATCAATACCACTTCACTCTTTTTACCCGCATAAATAGCCGTTCCTTCTACTTTTCTAAGTTTCCTTAAAGCGAAAAGCTGCTCCCTCCTATTGGTGATCATCACTTCGCTTAAACTTTCGGCTAAAGGCGAAAGGCTGAATTCCATTTCAAGATCACCATTTATAGTTATTTGCTTTTCCAGAATGGCATATTCGTAACTAAAAACAGCAAATTCATAAGTGCCTGAACTAATATCTGTAATTTCAAAATCACCATTTTCATTGGCTACAGTTACTTCAGATTCCGTTTTATTCCAAACTTCAGCATTGGGAATGGGTTCCCCGGTTTCTGCAGAAATCACCTTTCCGCTAAACGTATGCTGGGCGTAAACAAACGATCCCAAAAAGAATAATATACTAAAGACCTTTAATTTCATCTTCAAATGGTAAAATGAATGTTTTATGTTTAAAAGAGTCCGCGAAATTAAGCAAATTAACTTCCGGGTCTATATAAGGAGTGCTCTTTCTTCCGTTGAGAGCTACATAGTTCTCTACATAGATCTCTATATTTTCGTGACCATCTTTTTCAAAATGATCGGCTAAAAAATGAGCATATTGAAGAATGAAATCTGGCTGAAATGACATTTGTTTCTCCTGAAAAGGAGTAAGGAAATCTGAATTATCTACATAAAATCGATTTCCGGTCTCTGCATTTACCACTTTAAACTGGGCGTAGCCGGCTTTTTCCATAAGCATTACCCTCCAGGAAAACCTAAAGCCTTCTTCTGTCCAGAATAATTCTCCTGGATATAATAAATACCTCCACGGAAATAAAAACTGAATAATAAAAAAGACTGAAAGCACTCCAATACTAACTTTTTTCTTTATTCCTGAAAATTGATAGATTTTTAAGTTATCAAATCTATATTTTGATATCCTGAACCTTTTCGATATAAAATTCAATATTTTATGGTGAACCTGCGGACTAAAAAAGATCAATGCGCTAACTATCATAATAAATGGAAACATCCCTATTGGGAAAAGCACGCGCGTAAGCACGTGAAAAACTATCACCATTAAAAAAGCTATAAAGCGGGTTCTTTTCCAAAGCAAAAGAAAAGGAATAAAGAGATCATAGAGCATACCGCTCCAGCTAAATGCATAATGCACCCATTCCTGTTGCATTAGATCTCCCAGCAAAGGGAGGTCGTATTTTGAAGGCAGCCATATTTTTAACGGCATAGCTTTGAAAAGCCAATCGGAATTAATTTTTGCAAGTCCCGCATAGAAATACACAATTCCCAGCAATAGTTTTATTACATCTATACACCATTGCGGTATCTTTTGAAAAGCCCTGGCGGGATTTCGCCAGGCATCTATAGAAAAATAGGCATTAGCCGGTAAGAAAATCATCAGGAAACTGAGAATACTGATGAAGTAGTAATGATTTAGATAAGTGGTTTTATCCATCAGTTCTATATAGGTGAAACTGAGGAAAAACAGGATAATCGCGAGGCGGTATTTATAACCTACGGCCACCATTAAGGCGGCAATACCACAAAGAATGAAAAGTAAATAAGTGAAATCTCCCAGGGGTTTCACCCATTCAAATCCATAATAAGAAAAGAAGAATTTTGGAGCGATATATAATTTTTCGATCCAGCCATTTAGCCAGAATCTAACTATACTGGCAAACATCATAATACCAAAAAACAAACGAAAAACCGCCAAAGGGGCGGCTTCCGTAGTCTTTTTTAGATATTTGCTCAGCGAAAGTTGCATCAACTGTTTAGTCTCCGTCAGAATCTACATAATCTACACTAATAGAAAGTGCTTGCATCATATCTACTTTCAATAGAACCACTTCTTTTTGAAGTTCATCAAATGCAGCTAACATCTTAGAATTATCTGTTTCCACTTGCGATTTCAGGTTGCTATCCAATTCTGAACTTTGAGCTCTAATTGCTGAAAATTGATCGGCTATAGAAGCAGTAATACTTTCTGAACTTGTAGCGTCTTCCATATATTTTAGATACTGATAGTAACTGGGACCATTTTCGCCTCCATTAACTTTAACGCCATAATAGAAATCTTCAAAACTATCTAAAGCTTGTAGATACAGATTTTTAGAAATATCTCCAGCATAAAGAGCCTCTACATTTGTTGGGGAAGGAGAACCGGTAAAAGCACCGGCCGGATAGCCGATTTTCCCAGACCTTAGGATCTTCTCAAAATACATTACATAATCATTGGTAAATCGGTCTACAGATCCTGTGCTAGAAGAGCTCCTGTTATTTACAAAAGTATCTCTATAATCACCTTCCCAGGAAGCGGTAACTTCAGTAGTTAACGCATTTATTCTTTCGGTGACTGCTACGATATAATTAATATATTCTGGATTTGCATTGAAAACTTCCAGGGTTTCTTCTGTTGATCCGTATGAATACAGTAAATAATCTAAAGCAGGAAATCCTTGTTCTGCAAAATTTGAAGGCAGCTCAAGATTATAACTTCCGGAAGCTATTTTAGATTCAATATTTTCTGTGTTTGTAGGATAGGTATTAAGGAAGCTGCGATAATTTAATTCCTCAGCTTTTCCTATCTGGAACATTTCAACAGTTTGAAATTCCTGATAAGCTACTTTGTATTGCGCTCTAAGAACATTTAGCTCGGTAGTTCCTGGGTTTTCAGCAAAACCTTTTGCAATATCTTCCAACTTCTGAGTTTCTTCCCGAAAAGCTACAAAAGAAGGCACAATAATATTATCTGCCCAATTTGCCAGCATCTCACCTCGGTCAAAATTGTCGCCGCCATTAGAATCACCTCCATTATCGCCACCATCTTCTGTACTACAGGCAGCAGCAAATAATAAAGTTGCAATCAATAAAAATTTTGAAATCTTAATCATAGCTATAAATATTAAAAACCGGAGCAGACAAGGTCTTACTCCGGCTAACTTCCTTAATTAAACATCTGCTACAGTAAACTCAAAGGGAGCAGCAATCTCTTCAGAAATACTATCCAGGGTTTCTGGAGTTACCTCCCAAAAGCCGTTTCCATTCATTAACTGTTCTAAATAATCCTCTACATTTCCAGCAGAAATATACGGTGCGCCAGTCTCTGGATTATGGGTAAACTGAAGACTATAAATAAAACCGTAACCTTCAGACAGGGAATGAAAAGCAGCTCCGTACTGCTCATCTGACAATTGATTTTTTCCGGCCTGCAGGTAATATATTGCCCTAACAGCGATAAGGGTTGAAATATTCTCACGAATAATTTCCACTTGTTCATCACGGGTTTGATAATCTCCAGCAACAATTGCAGCTCTACCGGTTTTAAAGGCCTCAAAAGTTTCTTCTGCAATACCTTCAAAATCACTATCACCATCTACGCTACCCATATATTTAAATAATAGCGCGTCATTATTATCGTTTAAAACTGAATTAGGATCTTGTGCCGGGATAGAAGGATCTCCATATAGATATCCATAAGCTTCATCCCATTTGTGTTCCATGGTAGTATAAACTTTTCCTTCTTCAACTACACCGGCATCATTGTTCTCACGATTATCAGCTTCATCTAAAACTGCCTGAGAAAGGTAGTTATTCAAGATCTGATCGGCCAACAAGCCACCGATTAAACCTTTTGCAAAAGCCTGGTTCATTTCCAAACCTTTTGCATTTACATACCTAACATTTGTACCCTGAGCGATCTGGCCAGCCATTCCAGCTTCAGCCAACTCATTTCTATTGTTTTTTACCGCAGTAAATTGCTCTGTAATATATGAATCGAAATCACTTTTTATTTCTGCACTTTCAACCGTATTTGCCGAGAAATACAATTTAGAAGCAGCTACTTTAGATTTTACACTTTTAGAAGATTCGTTAAGGCTTGCATTTTCAAAAGGAGCATTCGCATTTGCAAACATATTAAGCAAAAGATCTTCACTTCCATTTTCAAAATCGGTAAACTTAGAGAGAATTTCTGAAGTCATTTGAAGTCTCATAGTTTGCCCCGAATAGCTTACTGTAGAGGCACCTTCTCTTTCAAAATTGTAGCTTTCAGGAATTTCTAATTCCGTATTTTCTGGGGTAATATCATCATCAGATGAACAAGAGGCAAGCGTAAGCCCGCCTAAGATTGCTGAGAAAAACAGCTTTTTCATATTGCTTTATTTAGACTGATTAAAGTTATTGAGCAGCAAATATAAAAACACATTTTCGTTAGGGCAAGTTTATTTAGATTAATTTTAAATAGCTTTTTCTAATAGTCTTTAAAATTAAAATAAACACTATTAATGGTAGACGTTGAAAATTTTAGAAGCTTCATTGAAGGCCGACTCAAAACTGGTCATTTTAATATTAGGGTCTGCCTTTTTGGAGTTGAAGTATGAAAGCATTTTTTCTGAAGGCATATTACCGGTGAGCTCATCTTTGGCCATTGGGCAACCGCCAAAACCCTGTATTGCACCATCAAATCTTCTGCATCCTGCCTTGTAGGCTGCATCAATTTTTTCGTGCCATTTTGCTGGTGTAGTATGAAGATGCGCTCCAAATTCGATTTCCGGATATTTAGGAATCAAATTTGAAAATAAATATTCAATAATATCAGGGGAAGAAGTTCCAATGGTATCAGATAAAGAAAGAATTTTTACACCCATTGCCGATAACTTTTCGGTCCACTCCCCTACAATTTCCACATCCCACGGGTCACCATAAGGATTGCCAAACCCCATAGAGAGATAAGCCACCACTTTTTTATTTGCCCTTTCAGCGATCTCAAGGATTTCACTTAAAATCTCAACAGATTCGGCTATGGTTTTATGCGTATTACGCATTTGGAAGTTTTCAGAAATTGAAAAAGGATAACCTAAATAATCAATTTCGGGATGTACCGAGGCATCTTGTGCCCCACGAGTATTCGCAACGATAGCCAGCAGCTTACTTTTTGTAGTAGAAAGATCTAATTTTGATAAAACCTCAGCAGTATCAGCCATTTGCGGAATCGCTTTGGGAGAAACAAAGCTTCCGAAATCTATGGTATCGAATCCGCAACGGAGTAAAGACTGAATATACTGTACTTTTTTTTCCGTAGGAATAAAGGTTTTTATTCCCTGCATCGCGTCTCGCGGGCACTCGATAAGCTTAATTTTATCCATATCTCCAAAGATAGTATTTTAAGGAATATCTAAAAACCAATGCAAAATAATTCATTTTATTAAATTGATGGCATTCAAAACAGCGTACTATTAATTTTCCTGTAAGTCTATATGATCAAAATTCGCTAAATAAGGATAAAGCTTGCAATCCCTATAAAAACTACAATTTGCAGCCATTTTAATACAATCCCGGAATGTTTGTGCTTTTTAAGGTAGTTAGATATTTTTCCTGCCAATAAGGCTACACTTCCAAAAATAAGAATAGTTAAAAGCATAAAGAACGCACCTAAAATATAGAATTGTATCACGGTATTGCCGTTTGGCTCCCAAAGAAAACCGGGAAAAAAAGCAAGAAAGAATATAGTCACTTTTGGATTAAGCACATTCATAATAAATCCCTGCCTAAAAAGAGAAAACAAAGATTTATCTTTTATTCCTTCCGCGGAATAGGCGATCTCCGGATCGCTCTTAAAAACCTGCCAGGCAAGATATAGAAGGTAAATTGCACCAAAGAGTTTGATGATAAAAAAAAGCGTATCAGAATTTTTAATTATTGCTGAAACTCCAAATGCCACCAGGCTGGTATGAATTATAATTCCGGTAGCAAGACCAAGTGCGGTAACAAAGCCATGTTTTTTACCATTGGCCATTCCCTGAACCATCACGTAGATAATATCTGGTCCCGGAGAGATAGTTAGGATCGCCGAAGCGGTTAAAAACGGAATAAGTTGTTCTAACAAAATTTAGCGTCTTTCAGATTTCTTTCTCGTCAACACAAAATAAAGTACATAAAACCAGCTAAAAATCCCGTGTATAACCATTAATAAAACCGACCGGTTACGAGTCCACGAGGTAATTGCAGCTATTACAGTACCAAAGCTAATTCCATTGATGATCACTGATTGCTGAACTTGAGAGGTAGCATCAGAAAAACTATATGCATCCAGGCTAATTAAAACTAAGACTAAAAAAGTAAGGTAGAATTTCTTCATTTATTTATTATTTTCTGCCTAAAATAGCTTGATTTATCTTTTTAATCAACCCCGGGCCTTCGTAAATAAAGCCGGTGTATAATTGCACTAAGCTGGCACCGGCATCAAGTTTTTCCAGGGCATCTTCAGCGGTGTGAATTCCCCCGACCCCAATAATTGGAAACGCCTCATTGCTTTTTTCAGAAAGAAAACGAATTACCTCTGTAGCACGATTCTTTAAAGGTTTACCGCTTAATCCGCCAGTTTCGTTCTTATTTTCAGATTGCAAACCTTCACGAGATATTGTTGTGTTCGTCGCAATCACCCCGGCTATCTTTGTCTCCTTTACAATATCGATAATATCTAAAAGCTGAGCATCGGTAAGATCGGGAGCTATTTTAAGTAAAATAGGTTTCTGCTTTGGTTTTTTAGCATTTAAATTTTGCAGGGTATTCAACAAATTAGTTAGCGGCTCTTTATCCTGCAACTCACGTAAATTTGGCGTGTTTGGCGAACTCACATTCACCACAAAATAGTTTACATAATCGTAAAGCGCCTCAAAACATATTTTATAATCTTCTACAGCATTTTCGTTTGGCGTGATCTTGTTCTTCCCAATATTCCCGCCAACAAGTACATTTTTATTCTTTTTTAAACGCTTAACAGCAGCTTCAACTCCGTCGTTATTAAAACCCATTCGGTTAATAATCGCATTATCTTCCTTTAACCGGAAAAGTCGCTTTTTTTCATTTCCCGGTTGCGGCTTTGGAGTAACTGTTCCTATTTCAATAAAGCCGAATCCAAGATCTGAAAGTTCCTGAAAAAGCTTCGCATCTTTATCAAATCCTGCAGCAAGACCCACCGAATTTTTAAATTTCAAACCGAAAACCTCCCGTTCTAACCGCGGATCTTCAACTTGAAATTTCTTCTTTATAATATTTCTGAAAGCGGCAGTTTTGCCTAATTTCTTTAAAATTTTAAAAGTGAAGTGATGCACCCATTCCGGATCAAATCGAAATAACAAAGGCCTAATCGAAGATTTGTACATAAAAGTTGGTTTGTGCAAAAATAGAAGGAAATCATAAAAAACCAGCCCTAATTCTTAAAAGGTTTTGAGGCTGAAATACGAATGTTTAATTTTGAAAATGAAGAACCTTAGTGCTAGCACATGAGGTATAACTTGAAAAGAACAAGAACACGAGGACAGCCTCGGATTCCCGATATTTCCCGGGATTAATTCTCGATTATCGAGTAAACTACTAACCAATGATTAACAAACAGCGCATCATAGATCGTTTTATCAGCTACATAACCATAGACACCCAAAGCGATCCAGAAAGCCAGACTACACCAAGTACCGAGAAGCAATGGGTTCTAGCCAGGAAATTAGCCGATGAATTACAGGAAATGGGCATGACCGAGGTTAGTATAGACGATCACGCCTACGTAATGGCTACGCTACCCGCAAATGTGCCACACCAGGTTCCGGTTATTGGCTTTATTTCTCATTTTGATACTTCTCCCGATTTTAATGCTACCGATATAAAGCCACAAATTATTGAGGATTATGACGGAAAAGATATTGTGCTAAACAAAGAGAAAAATATTATTCTTTCTTCTGAATATTTTGATGACCTAAAACAATATAAAGGTCAAACCATAATCACTACCGATGGTACCAGCCTTTTAAGCGCCGATGATAAAGCAGGGATTACCGAGATTATGACAGCGATGCAATATTTGATTGATAATCCAGAGATTCCACACGGGAAGATTCGAGTAGGTTTTACGCCAGATGAAGAAATTGGTCGCGGCGCACATAAATTTGATGTTGAAAAATTTGGCGCTGAATGGGCATACACAATGGATGGCAGCCAGATTGGAGAGCTTGAATTTGAAAATTTTAACGCAGCCAAAGCTATTGTTAAAGTACGCGGGAAGGGAGTGCATCCCGGCTATGCCAAAGATAAAATGGTAAACAGCCAGTACATTGCTGTAGATTTCATCAACTCATTACCAAGGTTAGAAACACCCGAACATACCGAAGATCGGCAAGGATTTTTTCATCTAAGTAGTATGAAAGGTGACGTTGAAGAAACCTTGTTGGAATATATAATTAGAGATCATGATCTGGGACATTTTAATGCGAGAAAAGAAATGATGCAAGACCTGGCTTCAGAGATTTGTTCTCAATATGAGAGTGACTGTATTTCAGTTGAAATTACCGACCAGTATTTTAATATGCGAGAAAAAATTGAACCGGTAATGCATATTATAGAGATTGCTAAAGAAGCCATGAAAGAAGCAAATGTTGAACCACTTCTAAAACCAATTCGTGGCGGAACCGATGGAGCTCAACTAAGTTATATGGGACTTCCCTGCCCTAATATTTTTGCCGGAGGCCATAATTTCCACGGAAAATACGAATATGTGCCGGTAGAAAGCATGCAAAAAGCCACAGAAGTGATCGTGAAAATCGCAGAAATGACTTCGATGAAATACAAATAACCCGTGTTTTAATAGGCTGAAAAATGGCTGTAAAATCTGTACAGGAATATATTGAAACTCATCCTACCTGGGAAAAAGAGCTGGAGTCTTTAAGAGCTATAATGCAAAATACTGAGTTAGAAGAATGCATAAAATGGGGTGCGCCTGTTTATGCACTGGAAGGAAAAAATGTTGCAGGCATCGCAGCTTTTAAAAATCATTGTGCACTTTGGTTTTTTAATGGCGCTCTATTAAAAGAAAACACGGTTTTACTCCATAACGCGCAGGAAGAAAAAACCAAAGCTTTAAGACAAATAAGGTTTGAGAAAGGCGATAAAATAGAACCTAAAATTCTTCAGAAATACGTTGTTGAAGCTATTCAAAATCAGCGGGAAGGCAAAGAAATAAAACCGGTGACTTCAAAAGAGCTAGTCGTTCCTTCAGAATTAAAAGCTGCTTTTAAAGAAGATAAGGACTTGGAGAAATCCTTTCAGCAATTAACAAAAGGAAAACAAAGAGAATACGCCGATTATATTTCTCAGGCAAAGAGAGAAACTACAAAACAATCCCGTTTGGAGAAAATTAAACCGATGATTAAAAACGGCGAAGGACTTCACGATAAGTATAAAAACTGCTAAACGAGGTAGACGGTATTCTATCTCGAGCGTCGGGAGGTCACAAAATCTAAGATATTAGACCCTGAAACAAGTTCAGGGTGACGTGCCAAAAACTTCTAAAAAATAAAAATCCCCAGGCATTAGCGCTGGGGATTTTAGATTCTATATTAAAGCAAAAAAAACTATTCCTTTTCTTTAATGGCTTTTGCCTTACTTTCTTTTTCTGGCTTGGCCGGTTCGTTGAGTTTTTTACTCATTTCCATCGAAATGGAAGAACGATCAAAAGTTATTTTTCCTGCTCCGGTTTCTATAATAACCGCATTATTTTTTTCGCTAAAATCAACGACTTTGCCGTGCATACCACTTTTGGTTACCACACGATCTCCGCGTTTTAATTCGGAAGCAAAATTACGTTCTTGTTTAGCTTTTTTCATTTGCGGGCGTATCATAAAAAAATACACCACCACAAACATTAATATTATTGGGGCAAACTGGGTTAATTGATCCATTTACTAGCTAGCGTTTTGTTCGGTTTCTACAAAGGCTTTAATTCTAAGACGCTCTGTACCTGCTTCTGTATTTGCAGTTACTGTAACTGTTTTAGTTACCTGCCCGTTTCCAGAACCATTAAATTTCACCAACATTTCACCAGTTTCTCCCGGTTGAATTGGCTCTTTAGTATAAGAAGGTACTGTACAACCACAAGTACTTCTTGCATTTGTAATTACCAATGGTGCCTGGCCGGTATTGGTGAAAGTAAAAGTATGCTCTACATTTTTACCTTTTGGAATATTCCCAAAATCATGTTCAGATTCTTCAAACTCCATTTTTGGATAAACAGTAGCCTGCGCATCACGCTCTGCAGCGCTTTCTACATTTTCAGCTTTTACTTTTTCTGAGGCGTTATTGTTGTTATCTTTACAAGAAGTAAATAGCAGCGCCCCCACTGCAGCTAACATTAAGATTCCATTTTTCATAATAGTGAACTTTATAATTTAATTTTTAAAATTAAGAAATTTTATTCATTACATAAGGCCTCGCCCTACTTTATTTAACTTATTGTCTTCCTTATATTCTTTAGATAATTTATCTAAAACTCCATTTATAAAAATACTGCTTTTTGGCGTACTGTATTCTTTTGCCAGCTCCAGGTATTCGTTGATAGTAACCTTTACCGGTATTGAAGGAAATTTAAGGAATTCACAGATCGCCATTTTCATAAGGATCATATCAATTTCTGCAATTCGGTCTTTATCCCAGTTTGGGGTTTTACCCAGCATTTCTTTTGCCAGCACATCATCATTCAAATAAGTTTTCCTGAATAACTCTTTCGCAAAATCCTTATCATCATCATTTTTATAAAGATTCCCAAGCTTCATATTCTCAGCAGAATTCGGCTTTAATTTCTGAAGGAACTTTAAAACGGCGGTATTTACAATTGGTAAATCGTCAATCCAGGTAAGTTTTGCATCTTCCAGGTAATCATAAAGCTTTTCATTAGGAGCGATAATTTCTTTAAAAACAGCGATGATAAACTCTTTATCTTCCTTAAAACTGGATTCGCGAGTTTCCATATAATTTTCATAGATATCGCTTTTCTTTAATGCTTCCCAGATAATCTGCACATAATCATCATCCCTTTTCCAATGTGTTATTTTTCTTGATTCCAGGGCATCCTGTAGACTCTCATTATTTTTGAAAATCTCAAAAATAGCGTTGGAAATAAATTTTTTGTTGGGATCTTTTTCCTCGCTGGTAGCAAGGTGCTTTTGTTGAGATTTTTCTAAAAAGTTTTCGGCCTGGTCTTTCAACTCTTCAATTAGGCTTAATTGAACCAGAAAAAGATCATACATCTCTTCCATACTCTTGAGCAGGAATTTTTCCTCGGTTCCCAGGTTGTCGTTTTGGCTTTGGTTAAAGGCGTAAAGTGACTGCATTACTTTAACCCGAATATGTCTTCTTGTCAACATAAGTGTAAAAGAACTTTTTAGAATTAGAAAAGGCGAAAGAATATTCTTTCGCCTTGCAAAAATACCAAACTTTTGAAATTGACTACTTCAAATTCTGATTTTTTCTATCATCAATTCGTTGTTGTGCAATTTTAAGTGCAGCAAAGTGTGAGGTCATATCATCTTTATCTGCTTTGCTTAAAATTTCTAAAGTTGTGTTGTAAATATTTTCTGTTTTACGCATAATTTCCTTCCTGTCGTAATTCTCAAGTTCTGCGTAAACATTTATAATTCCGCCGGCATTTATTAAGAAATCTGGAGCGTAAACAATCCCTCTTTCTCTAAGAATTTTTCCGTGAGTAAGCTCATCGGCTAGCTGGTTGTTTGCGGCACCAGCGATTACTTTAGCTTTAATGCGCTTTACAGTTTCGTCATTAATAGTTGCTCCAAGAGCGCAAGGTGCATAAATATCTACTTCGGCCCCGTATACATCAGAACCTTCAAAAATTATAGCGCCGTACTTATCTCTTACTGCTTCCAGTCTTTCTTCATTAATATCACTGATATAAACTTTAGCACCATCCTGGGTTAAATGCTCTACAAGTGTTTCACCAACGTGTCCAATCCCCTGAACTAAAACTGATTTCCCTTCAAGATCGTCACTTCCAAATTTATGCTTTGCAGATGCTTTTAAGCCCATAAAAACACCATAAGCTGTGATTGGCGAAGGATTTCCCGCACCACCTTTATCTTCAGAAATTCCGGTTACGTATTTAGTAACTTCACGCACGGTATCCATATCGGCAGTTTCCATTCCCACATCTTCTGCAGTGATATATTTTCCACTAAGAGAGTCTACAAAACGTCCAAAACTCTTCATTAGTTCCGGAGTTTTTTGAGTTTTAGCGTCACCAATAATAACAGCTTTACCACCTCCAAGATTAAGTCCTGTAATTGCACTTTTATAAGTCATCCCACGAGAAAGGCGTAAAACATCGTTTAATGCTTCCCATTCACTACTGTAGTTCCACATTCTGGTTCCTCCAAGCGCTGGTCCTAAAACCGTGTTATGGATACCAATAATTGCCTTTAAACCTGTATCTTTGTCGTTGCAAAAAACTACTTGCTCGTGGTCGTTAAAAGAGAGCTGACCGAATACTGGTGCAGACTTTTTTAGTTCATTTGCATTTAGAACATCAACTTGCATAACTTGTTACGTTTTATAAATTAGCGTTTTCATTTTTCTGAAAATCACTGTGCAAAAATAAAGAATATTTCAATAAAGAGGTTTTTAAAACGTGTTAAAATAACATATCCTCAAAATTTAGCTTTTTTACCCTTAAATGAAAAACCTTAAGCACCTTAATAAATATTTCCTCAAATATAAATGGAAGCTATTAATTGGCCTTGTGATCACAATAGTAGCCCGTATCTTCGCCCTGTATTATATTCCATTGATTGGGGATTCTACCGATGCGATAGAGCAATTTATAAATGGCGAAATAAGTACTATGGAAGTACTTAAAACCGAACTTGTAGTAAATATTGCTCTTATAATTGGAGCTACATTAATTGCAGCATTCCTTACTTTTTTGATGCGGCAAACCTTTATCGTGGTTTCCAGAGATATTGAATTTGACCTTAAAAACGAGATCTATAAACACTACCAGGAACTATCACTTAATTTCTATAAAAAGAACCGTACCGGCGATTTAATGAATAGAATTAGCGAAGATGTTAGCAAAGTAAGAATGTACCTTGGGCCAGCAATTATGTATACGGTAACTACCTTTACTTCTACGGTTGTTGTTTTAATTTTTATGGTTCAAGCAGCGCCAGAACTTACTTTGTATACAGTTGCTCCACTTCCGGTTTTAGCATTTTCTATCTATAAAATTAGTGTTGCCATCCATAAACGCAGTACTGTAGTACAACAATACCTTTCCAGGCTTAACACTTTTACACAGGAAAGTTTTAGCGGAATCGCTGTTATAAAATCCTACGGGATGGAAAAGCAGATCAACCATAATTTTGTTGACCTTGCTAATGGAAGCCGCGATAAAAACATAGACCTTGTTAAAGTACAGGCTTTCTTTTTTCCGCTTATGGTTTTATTGATTGGGATTAGTAACGTTTTGGTGATCTACGTTGGGGGTAATCAATATATAAATGGAGAAATTGAAAACATTGGGGTTATTGTAGAGTTTCTACTCTATGTAAATATGCTTACGTGGCCTATTGCCTCTATTGGTTGGGTAACTTCTTTAGTGCAACAAGCTGAAGCTTCCCAGGAGCGTATCAACGAATTCTTAAAGGAAAAACCCGAAATAACCAATAAAAAGGAGACACCAGATGAAATTCACGGTAGCATTGCATTCAAAAATGTAAGCTTCACCTACGATGATACAAACATCACCGCCCTTAAAAATGTTTCTTTTGAAGTTAAGAGTGGGGAAACACTAGCGATAATCGGGAAAACAGGCGCAGGGAAATCTACTATTCTCGAACTTATTGGAAGATTATATGATGTGCAAAATGGAGAGATTTCCATTGACGGTAGAAACATCGAAAACCTTAATCTAGATAGTTTAAGGAATAGTATTGGCTACGTGCCACAGGATGCATTCTTATTTAGTGACTCTATTAAAAGCAATATCAAATTCGGAAAAACCAACGCCAGCGACGAGGAGATTTTTGAAGCCGCTAAAAATGCTTCGGTACATAAAAATATCATAGGCTTCAGCAAAGGTTATGATACCGTTTTGGGAGAGCGTGGGATCACACTTTCCGGTGGGCAGAAACAAAGGGTTTCTATTGCTCGTGCTATTATTCACGATCCTAAGATCTTATTATTCGATGATTGCCTTTCAGCCGTAGATACCGAAACAGAAGAGGAAATTCTAAATAACCTCTTTAAAATTTCAAAAGAGAAAACAACGATAATTGTAAGTCATAGAATTTCTTCAGCAAAAAATGCCGATAAAATAATTATCCTGGAAGACGGCGCCATTGTACAACAAGGCACTCATTCCCAATTATTAAACCAGCAAGGCTATTACAAAGAATTGTATGCAAAACAGTTAAATGAAAAAGAAATGTGAAAATTTTTTGCTAGATGTTAAAAATTTTTAGATTTTTGAGCAGTACTAAACCAAAATATTTAAAGAATTTATTTTATGAGCGACAAGGGAATGATGGAGAAAGAAGAAATATTCTCTAAAGTGCTGAGAGCCGGAAGAAGGACTTACTTTTTTGATGTTAGAGCAACTCGTGCTGACGATTACTACCTAACTATTACTGAAAGTAAAAAGTTTACCAACGACGATGGTTCTTTCTTCTACAAAAAACACAAGATCTACCTTTACAAAGAGGATTTTGCCGGTTTCAATGAAATTCTGCAAGAAATGACAGATTTTATCCTGAATGAAAAAGGAGAAGAAGTAATTAGTGAACGTCACCAGAAAGATTTCAAAAAGGAATATGAAACTTCTGAAACTGGAGTAGCAGAAGGAGCATCGCCAGAAAAGTTTACCGATGTGAGTTTTGACGACATTTAAATTTTAGCTTCAAGATTATATAAAACCGTCCCGAGATATTCAGGACGGTTTTTTTATATTTATATCCCAAATAAAAAAACCACATGCAAAAACTTCTACCTTTTCTAATTTTCTGTATTTGTTTTAACTCATTTGCACAGCAAGAATTTGAGGATCTTAGTCTCGAATATTACCTGCCTCAAGATGTAAGCTATAATGAAGAAATCCCCAAACCACAGGATGTTATTGGTTATATCCCGGGAGAATGGCACGTTACCCACGATCTACTTTTAAATTATATGCGGGAACTCGCCAGGGTTTCGCCAAGAATAAGTATTGAAAACCGAGGGGAAACCTACGAGGGGCGTCCACTTATTTTACTCACTATTACTTCAAAAGAAAATCACGAAAATTTAGAGGAAATTCGCAAAAATCACCTTGCATTAACTCAAGAGAATGCCTCTTTCCTAAATGTAGAAGAAATGCCTATTGTGGTAAACCAGGGATTTTCTATTCACGGGAACGAAGCCAGTGGCTCTAACGCCGCACTTTTAGAAGCTTATTACCTGGCAGCGGCTGAAGGTGAAGAAATAGAAGAGTTATTAAAAAATACTATAATTCTTTTTGATCCTTCCTTTAACCCCGATGGTTTGCAGCGTTTTGCTTACTGGGCTAACACCAATAAAAGCGAAAATATAAATCCCGACCCACAAGACCGGGAATACAGCGAAGTTTGGCCAGGTGGCAGAACTAATCATTATTGGTTTGATATGAATCGCGACTGGCTGCCGGTACAGCTACCGGAATCTCAGGCTCGCATTGAGACTTTTCATAAATGGATGCCAAATATTTTGACAGATCATCACGAGATGGGCTCTAATTCCAGCTTTTTCTTCCAACCGGGAATTCCATCGAGAACGCACCCATTAACTCCAGATCTTAACCAAGAACTTACCAAAGAAATAGGCACTTATCACGCTGAAGCTTTTGACCAACTAGGCTCCTTTTATTATACCGAAGAAAATTACGACGATTTCTACTACGGAAAAGGTTCTACTTTCCCCGATATTAACGGAAGCATAGGAATTCTTTTTGAACAGGGAAGTTCACGAGGCCATGCCCAGGAAACCGAAAATGGTATTCTAACTTTTCCGTTTACAATTAGAAACCAGTTTACTGCGGCACTTTCAACCTTAGAAGCCGCTAAAAATATGCGTAAAGAAATCCTGAATTATCAGCGTAATTTTTATAAAAACGCTCGCAATTCAGCTGAAAATGGCGCCTATGTTTTTGGAAGTGACAAAGATGCTTCGGCAGCTTATGAACTGGCAAAGATCCTTGAAAAGCACAAAGTAGAAATCCACAAATTAGAAGAGGATTTAAAAACCAATGGCGAAACTTTTAAAAAGAATTCGGCTTATGTAGTTCCTAAAGATCAGCGTCAACACAGGCTTGTAAAAGCAATGTTTGAACGCCGCACCGAATTTGAAGATAGTTTATTCTACGATGTTTCGGCCTGGACGCTTCCGCTAGCTTTCAACCTGGATTTTGCTGAAGATATTAAAATGAAGAATGCGGGAGAGAAAATAGAAAAGCTTTCAAAACCGGAAATTCAGTCTCTGAAAAAAAGCAGCTACGCTTATGTTATGCAATGGCACGATTACTATTCGCCCAAAGCTTTAAATATGATCCTGGAAAAAGGGCTTCGTACAAAAGTAGGCATGCAGCCTTTTACTCTGGTCGATACAGAATATGATTATGGTACAATTCTTATCCCGGTTCAAAATCAAAAATTAGATGCAGATGAGATGTATGAGTTTCTGCAAAACGTAACTGAAAAATCTAATGTGCAAATTGATGCAATAAACACGGGCTTAACCCAGGGTGTGAACCTTGGAAGTAACCAGTTTAAAGCACTCGAACCTGCGAAAGTAGCTTTAATTGTTGGAGACGGCATTACCCCTTACGATGCCGGGGAAATATGGCACTTATTTGACCAGCGTTATGATATGAAGATCACAAAGTTAGACACAAGGAGATTTTCTCGCGCAGATCTAAGCCGATATACCGATATTATTCTGCCAAACTCCTGGGGTAGTGCTTTAGAAAAAAATGATATAGAAAAACTTAAAGAATGGGTTCGTGAGGGCGGAACTTTAATTGGTTATCGCAATGTAGCACGCTTTTTTGAAAAAGAAGATTTTATGGATCTGGAAATTAAAAAAGATAGTTTGGTAGCAGAAAATATTAGTTTTGAAGAACGAAGAGATTTTAGAGGCGCCCAGGGAATTGGCGGCGCTATCTTTGAAGCAAATATAGATCGCTCACACCCGGTAAATTTTGGTTATACCAATGACAAACTTGCCTTGTTTAGAAACACTACAATTTTTGTAGAAGCCGATGAACAAAGCTATAACAACCCAATTCAATATACCGAAAATCCTTTATTGAGTGGTTACATTAGCGCTCCCAGGCTAGAAGCTATTGCAGGTACAGTTCCATTTAAACATACAGGAATGGGACGCGGTAATGTAGTTCTATTTACCGATAATACTAATTTCAGGGCTTTCTGGTACGGCACTAATAAATTGCTTATGAATGCTATCTTTTTTGGTGACGAAATGTAATTTTTAGTTTACATCGCGCAACCATTATGGCATTGTTGCATCTATAGAATAGAACCTATACCTTAAAAGATGAAAAACTTATCTCTAATATTTCTATTTGCAACAATAACAAGCTGCTCTACCACTTTTAATAGTCCGGCAGACCTTGATACTAAAGAAATTACCGGGAAATGGCAATTAACAGAAGCCCTTGCCGATCCCGGTGATGGAAGTGGTACCTGGCAAACGGTAGAAAACGGCAGGACCCTGGAGTTTGATGAAGACGGAATGGTTTATTCTTCTACAAGTTTCTGTTATGGTGAGGAAATTAATGAAGCTAGTTTTGATGCTTCAGAGAAGATGATCAGCTCAAATTGTGCTGACAGAAATGTTGAACTAAGCTACGAATTGAAAGAAGATAAGTTATTTATTACTCCACATAATCCAAGATGCGCTGAAGCCTGTGGTACCAAATATAGTAAGGTAGAGAATTAGGTTTTTATCCAACTCGCAGTCCGTTTTCTACTTTAAAATCGGGGTTTAGTAGCACGATATCGTTATCTTCGCCTACTACCCCTAACACCAAACATTCGCTCATAATATTTGCAATTTGTTTCTTCGGAAAATTAACCACCGCTACGATTTGGCGATATAATAATTCTTCCTTTTTATAGCGTTTGGTTATTTGAGCTGAAGTCTTTCTTTGGCCTATTTCCTCTCCAAAATCTATAAGCATTTTATACGCAGGATTTTTAGCCTCAGGAAAATCTGAAACTTCAGTAATAGTTCCAATTCGCATTTCTATCTTTTCAAAATCTTTCCAGGAAATTTCCATTATTTAATTTTTGCGTCCAATTTAGAAAAAAAGCAGATATTCCGCAGTGAATTCGTAAATTACCTGTAGCGAACCAGTGTGAAATAAAATTTTAATTTTTAGGAAAGCCTTGGAGCATTTAATCTCGTTTATCGAGTAAATTTAAAAGAAAAATTATGGCCAGAACTGCTTCAAATATGATCGCTTTGGGTACACCGGCACCAGATTTCAACCTCGTAGATGTAATTACAAGCAATAGGTATTCTCTTAAAGATATTAGGGGCGCTAAGGGTACATTAATTATGTTTATTAGTAACCACTGCCCTTTTGTAAAACATGTAAACGAAGAAATAGTGCGGTTGGCTGGAGATTACCGGGTTTTAGGTTTCGGGTTTGCTGCAATTATGAGTAATGACGTAGAAAACTATCCTGCAGATCATCCAGATAATATGAACGAGGTTGCCAGAAAACATCAGTATTCTTTTCCCTATCTCTACGACGAATCTCAGGATGTCGCAAGAGCTTATAAGGCTTCCTGTACACCAGACTTCTACCTTTTTGATGATGATTTAAAACTAATCTATCGTGGCCAATTAGACGATTCCCGCCCGGGCAATGGAATCCCAGTAAACGGGCGACATTTGCGCGATGCTATGGATGCGGTACTTTCTAATAAAAAAGTTCCGGGAAATCAAAAACCCAGTATGGGCTGTAATATTAAATGGAAGTATGCGCCGGAACCTTAAATTTCCAACTTTGTTCAGTTTCAATTACTGAAAATCACAATCAGTTAATCTTATCACAAAGCAAGTAAATCCTATTGGTTTAATAGGGTTTACTGAATATTATTCTTTAATTTTATAGTACGAATCACTAAAAAAGATAATATTATGAGCGAGTTAAAATTAGGAGATAAAGCACCAAATTTTGATGCTGAAACTTCAGAAGGAAAAATCAATTTTTATGATTATTTAGGAGATAGCTGGGGGATTTTATTTTCGCATCCTGCCGATTATACACCGGTTTGCACCACCGAATTAGGAACGGTGGCAAAGTATAAAGATAAATTTGAAGCTCGTAACACTAAAGTGATGGCTTTAAGTGTAGACGGTGTAAAATCACATAAAGGCTGGATAGATGATATAAATGAAACCCAGAATACTACTGTAAATTTTCCAATTATTGCAGATGAAGATAAAAAGGTTTCTAATCTTTACGGAATGATTCATCCAAAAGCCGACGATACACTTACGGTACGTTCGGTGTATGTGATTGGGCCAGATAAAACCATCAAATTAATGATCACCTACCCGGCGAGTACAGGTAGAAATTTTGATGAACTATTAAGGGTTATAGATTCGTTACAACTTACTGCCTACCAAAAAGTAGCCACACCGGCTAACTGGAAGCAGGGAGAAGATGTAGTGATTAGCCCTTCGGTTTCTAATGAAGATGCAAAGAAGATGTTCCCAAAAGGTTTTAAAGAGGTAAAACCATATCTTAGAATGACTCCACAGCCGGATTCTAAGTAAAGATTATGAAAGAGTTTAGAAATGTTTTTCAAATCGTCATCCTGAACTTGTTTCAGAGCCAGCTCCGAATTTTTTCGGAGATCTAAGATGTTGATAAACTATTCATGTTAGAATCCCGAAGTTAATGCGGGATAAAGTCTGAATAATCCCGAAGCCTCGGGACAGCTTGACGAAAACAAGACTTTTTAGACTTGTTCTTTTAAAAAAATACCTCACAGGTTTTTGAAACTTGTGAGGTATTTTTTATTATTTAAATTCCCCATTTTGGGGTTTGGGCTTTTATTTTACCGCAACCAATTCTACGTCAAAAACCAAAGCTGCATTTGGTGGAATTACACCACCGGCACCACGTTCTCCATAGGCCAAATGTGAAGGTATCACGAAACGAGCCTGGTCTCCCACATTTAAAAGTAGAATACCTTCGTCCCATCCGCTAATTACGTGCCCTACTCCTACCGGGAATTCCAGCGGCTGATTTCTTTTATAAGAAGAGTCAAAAACACTCCCATCGGTTAGCATTCCTTTGTAATGTACAGAGACGGTTTGCCCTTTTTCAGGTTTTGCTCCTTCTCCCTTTTTCTCTATTTTATATCTAAGTCCGCTTTCAGTAGTTTTAAAACCCTGGGATAGTTTACCCAATAATTCTTCTTCCCTTTTCTTAGCGGCTTCTTCTCTTTTGGCTTTGGCGCCATCAAATTGTCTAAAAGACTCTACAGCATTAAAATTTTCTGCTTTTTCTCCAGATCTAATGATTTCCAGCTTTTCAATTTCATCGCCTTGCTTAATACTATCTACGACATCCTGTCCCTGAATCACGCTACCAAAAACAGTATGTTTCCCGTCTAACCAGGGAGTTTCTACATGGGTAATAAAAAACTGACTTCCATTAGTTCCGGGACCGGCATTCGCCATAGAAAGTTTTCCTGGAGCGTCGTGTTTTAGTTCCGGGTGAATTTCATCTTCAAATTTATAACCGGGACCTCCAACTCCTGTTCCCTGCGGGTCACCGCCCTGAACCATAAAGTTAGGAATCACCCTGTGAAATTTAAGTCCGTTATAATAAGGTTTCCCCTGAGGAAAAGCCTCATTTTCGATTTCACCTTCGGCAAGTCCTACAAAGTTACCAACCGTTCCCGGTGCTTTTTCGTATTCCAGTTCTACTAAAATCTGGCCTTTAGTAGTATAAAATTTAGCGTATAATCCTTCGTTCATTTTCTTATATTTTTTTGAGAGGCAAAGATATCCATTTTTAGTCTAATGCTTTTAGTATACCTTTTCACCATTTACATATGTTTCTAAAACTTTAATTTCAGGAATCTCTGAATTCTCAACTTTCATAATATCCCTATCCAGAATAATAAAATCGGCAAATTTTCCGGCTTCAATACTTCCTTTTTCTTCTTCTTCAAAATTTGCATAAGCCGCCCAAATAGTCATTCCCTTTAAGGTTTCTTCTCTTGAAAGGGCTTGTTCTTTCATAAAACCATCTTCGGGAAAATTATCGGTATCCTGTCTTGCTACGGCCGCATAAAAAGTAAGAAACGGACTTACCTCTTCTACTGGAAAATCGGTTCCCAGTGCAAGAATTCCGGCTTGATCTAACAACTTTTTATAGGCATAAGCACCCTTTATTCTTTCTTCACCTAAACGATCTTCGGCCCAGTACATATCGCTGGTTGCGTGCGTAGGCTGAACAGAAGGAATAATATTCTTGCTGAAATATTTAAAATCTTCTTCATCTATTACCTGTGCATGTTCCACTCTCCATCTGCGATCTTCATCATTGGCTAAAAGTTTATTATAAGTTTCTAAAACCATGTAGTTTGCTGAATCTCCAATAGCGTGTGTATTCAGCTGAAACTTTGATGCAGCTACACGTTCTGCTGTTTCTTTAAAATCTTCAACAGGCGAAAGCAAAGCTCCAAAATGGCCGGCACGATCGCTATATTCTTCTTTTAAAGCTGCACCTCTGGAACCAAGCGCTCCATCACCATAAAATTTCACAGAGCGTACATTTAATCTTTCGGTTTTAATAGGATCTTTATCTAAATAGTGATCAAGATTCTCCTCTGTATTACTAATCATAGCATACAGCCTAATTTTAAGGCTTCCATCTTTATGAAGGCTATCCATAAGCTCTATGGTCTCTTTATCTATCCCCGCGTCTACAACTGTGGTCAATCCGTATTTAAAAGAGAGTTTTTGCGCATCCATTAATGCATTTACCTGCTCTTTGATAGAAGGCGCAGGTTGGGCGTTGGCCACAAGTCCCATAGGATTATCTATAATAATACCGGTTAGCTCTCCATTTTCCTGTTCTATATCTCCTCCGCTAAAAGAAGTTTCGGTGGTGATTCCCGCTTTATCCAGGGCAGCCTGGTTGGCTAGAAGTGCGTGACCATCTATTCTGGTTACAGCAACCGGGGTATCGGGAAATAATTGATCTAAAGTATCTTTATTCGGAAACTCTTTATTCTCCCAATCATTCTGGTCCCATCCTCTACCGGTTATGAATTCCACATTTCGCTTATTTTGAAAATCAACAATTCGCTGCACTACCTCTTTAAAGCTCTTGGTCCCTGCAAGGTCTACACGTTGTTGTTGCAGCCCCAGTCTATAAAAATGAGCATGACCGTCTATAAAACCCGGAAAAACACTTTTGCCACCGGCATCCAGTTTTTCTGAGACTTCATATTTTTTCTGAAGTTCTTCGGCAGTGCCTACCTCAAGAAATTTTCCATCTTTCGTTACAAAAGCCTCCGCAGTATTAAAATCATCATCTACCGTATAAATTTCAGCATTATAAACCAATAGATCGGCTTCCTCTTTATTCTCAGAATTACAGGAAATTAAGGCGATACTTAAAAAGCAAAAAAGTACTATTTTTTTCATCTATTTATAATTTTAGATAAAAATAAAAAATGCGCCCGGTAAAGGCGCATTTTATTCAATTATTTAATTTTTTAAGCGAATTTAAAAGACCGAATTAATAATTTGATCACGTATACTTTTATTAGCTGCAGCAGCAAGCGCTACCGAAACGAATAGGCCAATCATGGCGTAAGCAAAATCTTTAAAGATCATTTTACCGGCCTTCTTACGGTGTTTCTTACCTTTTTTATTTCTGGCCAAGCTTATCGCTATTTCCCTACCACCAATAATACCAAGGAATACCCAGGTAGTACTCATAGGTACTGTACTGATAAACAATTTATAGATAAGTAGAATTACATAAGTTAAATCTACTAGGGTTGCCGCGCGAATATCTGAAATTCTGGATTTCTCACTAACTACTTCCTGAATTTTATCTCCCCTCAGGTAGAACAATAGTCCTAAACCTCCAAAAATGGTAAGTGCAAACACTACAAACTGAAAAGCATCCAGGCTACGAGGCAAGAATACGGCTATATTGGCACCATCCTGCATTACCCAAACTCCCCAAAGCGTACCGCTTACCACCCATTGAACGGCGGTCCAGCTATTGTTGAATTTTCTACTCTTAAAGTATTTTTTAATAAAATTATAGGAAAGGTACCATACCAAAAATGACAGTATGAAGGCCATAATATAGCCTGTCCAACTCTTCCATACCACCGAGGTAATCCCAGAGGTATCGGCACTAAAAACACTTAAAATAAGGAAAGTGGTAGAAACCGGCATCTTAAGCCTGGTTAGAATTAGCAAGACTAATGGTGCTATAATCTGAAAAAAGCTGAAAGACTCCGGGTGTGGATACGGCGAGGTTCCATCGGGCTTGAGAAGTCGTTGAAAGGTAACATCTCCATCAAAGTAGAACCAACTAAAGCTCACCACGCCAAGGAAAATAGTTCCTACATAGAGCCATAAAATCCACCAACGCTTAGACTTATTACTTTCAATAAAAGTCCCAAGAGACTGAATACTATCGTTCGCTACCGTCGCATAAGCAGCAAAGAAAAACCCAAGCCACATAGCGGCAGTTTTATTGCCGGTGAATATTCCGGCCATAATAATACCAACAATTACAATTGCAAGGAAAGCTTTTTCCTGAACCATAAAGTCCAGAATATTCAAATATGGACGGGACCGGTCACTCCGTTGAAACTTTTTACCTTTTGCCATTAAGTAGCTTTTTTATTTTTTTTTAAATATTTTAAATTTTAAGGTGTGGTAAATCTTCCTTAAAAATTGGATACAATATTAATTAGTTCTATTGTTAATTTTCAATTTTCAATGTTGTGTTATTGTTAAGGAATTTCCGACAAAACAAACACGTAAAAAACTGATTACAAATACTTTAAATCGTTTAAGCTCATAAATTGCGTTGATAATAATACAAAAAAGCACCTTAAAAAGGTGCTTTTTGAGATTTTGTATGGATTTATTTATTAAAAATCGAACTTATAAGTAGCTCCTGCAAGAACTTGTAATCCCTGAACTCTAAAATTAGTCCAACGTTCATAATCATTATTCAACAAGTTACTTCCTTTGGCAAATACAGAAAGCCTATCGTTAAAACGGTAACCTAAATGAGCATTTACATCAAAATAACTATCCAGTGTAATGGTATTTAAGACAGGATCGTTTGAAGACACTATTCTTTCCTGGTCAAAGCGCTCTCCTATATAAAATAAATTAGCACCGGTATACCATTGTTCGTTAATCTGGTAATCGGCGTTCAACGAAGCTTTAAGATCTGGAAGGTTCCAGGCTTCGGCTTCACCATCAGTATTATAATCAAAGTATTCAGCATTTACTCCTAACCTGAAATTCTGGTTTACATCAACATTTAGTTCACCGGCAATAGATAGGGTTTTTACATCGTCGTAAACAACTTCAAAAGAATTCCCATAGGCATAATTTTCGGTCATTATATCGTTTGCCCGGGGATTACGCTTAAACAAGGCCTTATTAAATTGTGATTGATATCCCGTTTTAAAATTATAGGAAACCGCATTACTTAATTTCCCTTTTGCACCAACATAAGCATTGTACTCATTATCTGTTGGCCTTATCTCAATACTTGGGGAAACATAAGGATTCTCCTGAATAAAGTTATAATAAGTATTTTGTTGTAGGCCACCTTCCAAGCCTGCGTAAGGTGTAAAGTAATCACCACCCAGCCTATAACTTGCGGTTACTTTTGGGTAGATATAAAAATTGCCGTCACTATTTTCAACATCCTGACTATAATAAAAAGCTACACCAAGATCCAAAGTAAGGTCATCTCTTAAAATTAATAAACTTGGGTTTATCCCGAAGTTCATAAAAGTATAATCGTAGTTTCCGAATCCAAGAAATTCTTCTCCCATCTGCCCCTGAACAATATCAGTATAAATATTGGTGGTAATTAACTCATCTGCAATATTTACTTCAAAAGTACCGGTTGCGTCAAAATGATTTTCTGAAGTTGAATAAGAATCGCCGGTATGCCTGAATTTTGCCCTGGCATTGTCGAAAAACGAATCGTAGAGCTCTATTTCTCCTCCTGCATAGACTGAAAAGTAATTTTGAGAAGGATCTATAGCAGTAATTTCATCACTACTAAAGGTCTCATTTTGCGGTAAACCATACCAATTAAAGAGTTGATGTTGCGCACCAATTTCGGTTTTCCAACCTAAATCGCGGGTTTTAGAATTATAACTTAAGTTAAGCTCGGTATCATAAAATTTATCATCTAATACAATACCATCAATCCCTCCCTGGGATGAATTATGATCTAAATAAATTCCAAAATTATCGCTTCGGTTTACTTCCAGGTTGCTGTAAAATTCAGCTAAAAGATTCCCGTAATTTCCAAAACCAAGACTTGCATAATTATCGTAAACCTTTACGCGCCTTTCTCTTTCAACAGTGGTAGCCCGCCCTTTTGCAGGGGTAAAAGTAGAAGCCACCTGAACTGAAAATATGCTATACTGCACAGGTCGTTTTTCGGTTCTCACAGAATCCGACTGGCTGGGGGTTTGCTTTATTTTGTTAGCGTCTTTCACCGTGGGCGTATATGGTTTTACCACGGTTACGGTTTCACTATCTATAGGATCTTGAGCAAAAAGAACCCCGCCAATTAAAAACATACTTAAAAAAAGGTTCTTTTTTATTGAAAACATTTGCATATAGAAATTCTTAAATGTTAGATTGAAAGTTGAATTAATTATTTGCTTCTACTGAAGAATTGGTTTTTGCAGCTTCTGTCTTTATTCTTGATAGTTCCTGCTTTGCCTCCTGCACGATCTCAGGGTAATTCTGGAAGTTTTTAATTACATTTTCCAAAATATAAGTAGCCTGATACGTATCGTCTAACTCGTAGAAATTATCTGCCATTAAAACCAAACCTTTGGCACCCCAGCGTTTATAGCCGGAAAAATCTTTAGCAAGAATCTGAACTGCGGCATTGGAAGCTTCGTAATTTCCGCTTTCATTTTTAAAATAAGCATCATAATATAAAGCTTCAGCAGCCAATTCTCCTTTAGCTGTTTTTTGTACTTCTGAATAAGCACTTTTCGCTTTACTCATATTTCCTGAAGCAAAAGCAGCACGAGCTACAATTACACGAGCATCATTACGCGCTTCTGAATCTGACTCTGA
>VMHT01189275.1_pt1 | contig 38703 bp, 63 predicted proteins | sample 4693611 | NCBI WGS metagenome assembly VMHT01 (sample SAMN12280063, study PRJNA550983) | marine metagenome | isolation source: seawater sampled from same location over 5 years 0.02-0.2 micron viral filtrate | place: USA: collected off the coast of southern California halfway between the port... ...
TAAAATTAACAGCAAAAGCAACTGCAGCAACAACAGCGTTTGATGCTTCTGTATTTGCAGGTGCTGATTTAGCTATACAAGAAACAGAAAAAGAATTAGGACTTAGAGCAGGGTACGATTTTAAACGAACAGGTTTAACTGCTGTTATGGGTGGTGGATTAAGTTTATTACCTAATGGTCTTGCAAATTATGGTGCAGTAAAATTATTTTCTGATATAAACTATAATGCAAAAAAAGTTGATAGCCCTACTTTAAAAAAGACATTAAATGATATTGACGATACAGGCAGTGTTGAAAAAGAAGTTACAGAAGAGATTTTAGATTTTGATGAACTAGGCAAATCACAAATAGGTAGACAAAAAAGAGTTATACTTGCAGGTGAGCAAGATAAAAAAAGTATTTTATGGCAAATACAAAGAGCCAAACAAAAAGTTTTTGATAAAGATAATTTTTATAAAGTATATCAAAAAGTATACACAGGAGTAACAGGTTCTGTTAGAGGTGGTAAAGCAGCGTTTGATGTTCAACGACCTGTAACAGATGCTGTAGAAAAAGCTGTAAATGAAGGACGTTATGCAGATATTGGTGATGAGTTTTTAGACCCATCACAACTATCATATTTTAAAAGAAAAGATATAGCGGCTAGTTCACTTCGTGCAGAAGACTTTATTGAAAATGGTGTACAGGTTTTAAAATTAGTTGTTGACCCTAAAACAAAAAAAATTAAATCAGAGTACGTTGCTACAGGAAACAAAGGTTTAGAACAGATACTAAAAGAGTTTGATAACTATGGCGAAGCAGACATATTTGCAAAGTATGTTCTTGCAAAACGAAGTCAAGCAATACTAGCAGAAAATGATAAGATACTTGCAAAAAATCCAAATGCAAAAGTTCAAGATACACCTTTTACACCTAAAGATAAAATTAAAATAAAAGGTAAAAAAGCTACAGCTGCAGAAGTAGCATTAGAAAGACAAAGATTAGCAAAAGAAAATATTCAAGAGCTTCTTGATTATGCAGAACTAACACCAGACGCATACAAAGCTAAATACACAAAAGATGGTGTAGCACCAGAAGGTAGAAATTCAAATCTTGATTATGTAAAAGGTTTAACAGAATGGAAAGCGTTTTATGATGATATACTAGATTATTCTGTTAGTAAAGGTATGCATAGTGTAGATGAAGCTGCAGCAATGAAAGCAGCTAATCCATATGGTTACATACCAATGCGAACTGTAAATAAACTAGAAATAGAGATGGTTGACCCTGGCACAACTAAAGTAATAGGTGCTGTTCCTGGTTCGGGTACAACTAGAAAACGTAAAAAACTTATCACTGGTAGACAAGCATTACAAAAAACAACTATTGCTCCATTAATTAGAACTAGTATTGAGTATGTTAATCACGCAATAAAAGCAGCAGATGCAAACGCAGAAAAATTAGTATTCTATAATAGCTTAGATAAATTAAACAAAGCAGAATCTGCTTACATAGCATCCCCTGCAAAGTTAGGTAAACAAAAACAACAACAAGTTTTTATAGACCCATTAATAAAAAAATTAAAAGCACAAGGCATTGAAATAGACCCTGCTAGTGCAAAAGCATTAAAAGATTTAAAAGATAAAGATACAAAAATGTTTACTATGGGATTTCAAAATTCCATAAGAGATGCAGATGGCAAAGTATATGATGTGTTCTACAGAAATGGAGAACGAGAAATATACGAAGTAAAAAGTGCATTAATGCAAGATGCTATTGGCACATTAAAAGGGCCATCAACTGCAATGGAACAATTTATATCAAAAGTATTTAGTGTAACTAAATATGTTGGCAGGTTGCCTGCAAGAGCAATTACATACTCACCACCATTTGTAGCATTTAACTTTATTCGTGATAGTTTAAGTGCAACAATAAACTCTGCTTTTGGTGTTAATCCATATTACTCTATGAAAGGTTTTATGATGACATTTGCAGGTAATGCAGATGGCACTAACATGACAAAGTACATTAATGCATACAAACGTAACAACGAATTTAGAAATTCTATAGTAAATGGTTTAGGACAATCTACTAGACTGGATGTAGAAAAATACGCAGGATTAGATGCATTAGATGAATTAGGGAAAAGTTCTGCAAGTGCATGGTACAGAAAAACTATTAATCTTATGAAAGGTAGTGTTTTTGGTAGAGGTGCAAAAGGTTATGCAGAATTAGTATCAAGAATAGAATATGCATCTAGATATGCAGAGTATGACCTTGCTAGAAAATATGGTGTAAGTTCTACATTTGCATCCATAGCAGGTAGAGAAGTGTCTACGGATTTTGCAATGCGTGGGTCTTCTACATGGCTAAACAATTACGCATCTGTAACAATGTTTTTTAATGCAGGATTACAAGGATTTTACAGAGGTGCTCGTACATTTGTTGAAGGTGAAGGCACAGGTAAACAAGCAGGCATTGATAGAATTATTAAAAGACGAGCAGGTATTATTGCAGGTAAAGAAGCATTAGGGGATGTGTCTAGATTTGGAGACATAAATACTAGGTCTTTGTTATTTATGGGTGGGTTTGTTGTAGGCCCAGAAATAATGTTTCATTTACGAAACAGAGATTTACCAGAATATCAAGACGTGCCAGATGAAGTTAAACAACTCAATTTATTATATCCTGTTTTTGAAGAACCAAAAGAAGATGGTAGTCATCTGCACATGGATGGCTCAAGAAAAGTAAAACATTTTTTTGCTTTACCAAAACCATATGACTTTGGTGTATTTGGAAATATTGCTACAGGTATATACGAAGGTATAATGAAAAAAAGTCCTGGTGTAGCAGCAGAATATGTTGGACAATCTTTTGCACAAATTATGCCTGGACTAGCAGCACCAACGTTAGCTAATCCTTGGATACATATTATGTTAAATAAAAACTGGTTAGGTGATGAGATATTACCACATGGTTACAGAAGATTACCAGAAGGGCAACAATTAAAGTCTAATACAAGAGCTAGTGCAGAATACATGTCAAATTATATTCGTATGCTTACAGGTAAAGCTAAAGAAATTAGAACAGGTGCTGACGAAATGACATACAGAGGCACAACGATATCGCCTATAATTTTAGATTACATTATGGCAGGATATTTTACAGGCATTGCTAGTTATCCATTAGATTTATTTGACGCTGCATTATATGATGAAAACAAATTTGGTGAAAAGCCAACACGTAGAGGAGATGTAGCAGACCTTGCAAAAGAACCATGGAGTATTGTTACTAGAAGATTTAAAGTAGATGTTCCAGTAAAAAACTCTAAAGCACTTCAAACATTTTATGATATACGAAATAAAGCAAGAAAACTAAAAGCAGGAGTAGATTATAATTTAAATGATTTATCTTCTGTGTTAGGTTTTAAATTTACAGATGATTTACAATATGCAGAAGTACAAGAAGGCATATATGTTAGTAATTGGTTTGATACTGTGTCTCAAATATTAAAAAGTAATAGAAACCAAATAACTATTATTACAAAAACAAAAGACTATAAAGGTTTTTCTGATAGGCCTGCAGATTATGTAGGCATGTCAGAAGCAGATATAAAAAGAAAAGATATTAATTTATTAACACAATTAAATAACGACATTGCAAATCAAGTATTACAAGACCTTAGAAATGCAAACTTTGAAACAATAGAAAAAGATGTATTTGGGTACACCACTTATGATGAAAGTAAAAAATCTATTAAAACAAAAACTAAACCTGGCCTTGATACTAGTTTTGTTGACGAGTTGTTTAAGTAATATGGATATATTAATAAAAGAAAAACCAAGAGCACCAATAGACTACACAGAAGATGATGTAGAGTTGCTAGCTAGAACTATTTATGGTGAGGCAAGAGACCAAGGAGAAGACGGTATGGCAGCTGTAGGTAATGTTGTAATAAACAGATTAAATAAAAAAAGTTGGTATGGTGATAGTATACAAGAAATAATTAAATTACCAGAACAATTTAGTCTATTTAATGCAGAAACTAAACCAGATAAATATCCAAAAGACCAAAATTATATAGATACAATGAACGCAACTACAGACGACCCTTACTTTGTACAATCAATGGAAATTGCAAGAGGTATACTGGATGGTCGTATAAAAGATAACACAGATGGGGCAACACATTATTTTAATCCAGACAAAGCTGACCCTGTTTGGAAAGACAGTCCTAAAATGAAATCAATAAAAAAGATAGGCAATCATAGTTTTTATTTGGAGGGATAATGGCAGAGTGGGAAAAAGAAATAGCAGAATTAAAAACAGATGTTAAGTACATCAGAGAAGATGTTAACATCATGCAAAAACAAATAAGAGATTTAAATAAGACTAGTAATATGGGGCTTGGAGGTATTAAAGTATTCCTACTCATAGGTGGTATATTAGGAGCTATCTGGACATTTATGAAATTGTCCAATTAATGGAAACACTATTACTAGCAATCACAGGTTTTAATTTATTTAGTAACGTAACAGAAGATGGAGGTACAAGTAGTATGTTAGGCGGATTACCAGTAGAAATGATTACAATGCTAGGGTCTAGTGTATTAGGTGGGGTAATGTCCATCTGGTCACAAAGTATCAAAGCAAAACAAGAAGAACAAAAAATGTTATTGGCTAGAGCTGATAACCAAATGAAACACATTGAAAGTGCAAGAACATATGAGAACAAAGGTTTTCAATGGACTAGAAGAATTATTGCTTTGACAGCAGTGTTTATGGTTATTGCATATCCTAAATTTGTTCCTGTATTTTTTGATGTTCCTGTTATTTTAACATGGACAGAATTTGCAGGTGGATTTTTATTTTTAGTAGACCAAAAAGAAGTGTTGATGGATAAAGCATTTGCAGGTGTAATTATAACACCACTAGATACACACTTAATGTCTGCAATCGTAGGATTGTATTTTGGAGGTAGCCTTGTTAAGAAATAGTTTAATTATATTATTAGTATTACTTGCAACAACAGCATTAGGGGATTCAAATAATGATACAAATTCTCAGACAAATCAAACAGGTAGTAACACGCAAATTACAGGCGGTTACACATCGACAACAACAAATAACAACGATGGGCAAACAAACACAACAACAAATACGACAACCAATAACAGCACTACAAATGGGTCAGACATACCAGTCAACTCAGCTAATGCCCCTTCGTATTCAGCTATGTCTCAAGATGTTTGTAGCATGGGGGTTAGTGGCTCTGTATCTACTCTTGGTTTTGGCCTTTCTGGTGGTAAGCATGTCCGTGACCTCAATTGTGAACGAATAAAATTATCTAAAGTATTATACGATTATGGAATGAAGGTAGCGGCTGTGTCAATTTTGTGTCAAGATGAGCGGGTATTTTTTGCGATGGAAATGGCAGGAACACCTTGTCCATTTGAAGGTAAGATTGGTAAAGAAGCATTAGAACAATGGAACAAATATGATATTGAAAGACCAGACTACAACTCCTATGTATCTAAATTAGAAACACGTTCTCGTATTGATGCTGAACTTGCAGAAATAGCAAGACAAGAAGAAGCTAGAAAACTAGCAGAAGAAAAAGCTAGAAAAGAAGCAGAACTTGCTACACTAAAAGAGGAAGAAGACCTTAACGATATAATTATTGAAACAGATATAGAAACAAAAGAAGAACGAATAATTAACGTACACGCAGAATGAGATACTTATATTATGGGATATGGTTTTCAATAGCCATATCTTTTTTATGTCTCTACAGTATTGGTAATGCACAGACTGTAAATACAGGAAACGTTCTTTCTAATTCTACTTTTGGAACTGGAAACAGTACCACTACAACTGGTTGGTCAACAGATGGCGACCATGGTATTCACACTCATGGTGCTTGGAATGGATTTCCATATCAAACAGGCATGGATAGTAGTGGTGGTGTATTAGCATTTGAAGGACATGAAGAAGACAATGTATATCAAGATGTAGATTTAGTTGGCGATGGACATTTAACACAGGGAGAAGTTAATCAAGGATTTACCTCAACCATGGGGGCAGATGTATGGTTTTGGAACAGTATTGAAAACACACTCACTCTTAAACAAACTGTTACGGGCTCTGATGGTTCAGTGTCTACACAAGTTAGAGAAATAAATGACCATAACCCTAGTAGACCAGGTAATGGCGGCACGTTTACAAACTATACAAATGTGTATACTCAAGGCTCAAATACACAAACAGATTTTACAATAAGAGCAGAGCTATATAATGAAACTGCAGGTACAACTTATGATAACTATCATCGTGGGCCAGATGTAGATAATGTTACATTAGATATTACCTATACGTATGTACCCCCTATAAATGAAGAAACACAAGATGTTATAGATGATATTGACGAAGATATTTATGACATTGTAGATAATATCCCAGATGACTTTGATTGGAATACAGATGATTTATACTTTGAAGAAGAGTATGTAATTATTGAAGATGATTTTACATTTGATGATACTTTTAGTTTTGATGACGTATATATAGATGAACTACCTCCAATAGAAGAATTTGATATGGAGGTTTTTGAAGAAATGCCAGAGATAGAAATGGTATTTTTTGAAGAAGAATTTTCTGAACCCATGATGGTGACAGAAGAAATATTCACAGAAGAATTTGAGGAGGACTTTACTGAATTTTTAGAAGAGACTGGCATGGAAGAAGAGTTCATGGAGTTTCTTGAAGACGAAGGCATAACTGCCGAAGAATTTTTTGAAGAGATAACTGAGGAGGAGTTCAATGATGAACTTACTGAAGAATCTTTTGAAGAGTTTGAGGAACCATTGGAAGATATCTCAACGGAGGAAGAAAGCGTTCCAGAGATTGAGGAAAATGAGACAGAGACAGTGGAGGAAGTTACTGAGTCAGAACCAGTAGAAGAGGAAAAAGAAGTTGCAACAAACGAAACAACAGAAGAAGAAGAACCCAATAGCACAGAATCTGAGGACTCCGAAGTATCAACAGAAGATAGTGGAGAGCAAGAAGATATACAGTCGGAAGAAGTGGACACCAAAGACGGGGTTGCTACAGATGTTGCAAAGGTAGAAACAAAATTAAAAAACAATTTAAAAGCGATAGCAAAACAAATAGCTAAAGTAACAAAAGAAACAACTCAAAACTTAACAAAAGAGGATTTATTTTTTAAGAACAATACTTTAGACGCCTACAATAAAACACAATTTTATAAATCAAAAGATATATATACAGACCAAAGTATGGATTTATTTAATCAAATAGACCTAGGCGTCTATGACAAAGATATTTATAGTGGCGTAACTCTTGCAAGTTACACACAAAATGACCCTGTAGAAGTACATAGTGTACAATTACAGAAAGCACAAAACAAAACTAATAAACTAAAATTAGAATTGGAGGCTATGAAGAATGAAAATAATTGAAAAACTTAGTACATATGCAGCACTGCTTGGAGTTATTGGTGCTATAGGTGGTGGTTTTTACACCTGGGGCCAGTTTAATTCAAGGCTTGATGCCATTGAAGCTACACCTCCAGTAAATTTAAAACCATTAAAAGAAAAAGATAAAGAGCTAGAAGCAAAGATTGATGACGCTTTATTATATGCAAACGAATATAAAGTGGATTTAATTGATAGAATTAAAAAGGTAGATGATAAAATATTACCTACAGATTTAACAGTGGTATTTAAAGAGATAGGCAAAGTAAAAGAACAAATAGCTATGCTTAATATTCCAGACCCTGTAGAGTTGACACCTATTTATGAAATACTTACAGGTATAGAAAAAACTATAGCAATCTTGTCAAAAGAAAATGAAGTGCAAGATGCAGAGATAGAAGAAATAAAATTAAATAGTAAAAATCCATTAGGAGGATAGTATGCCACATAGACCTGGGCATGGTACACAACGTAGAAAATATGAAAATAAAGGTTTAGGTTCTAAACCAGATACTAGTGCATATAAACAGGCTGCACAATCTATGAAATCTGCAGGTATAAAAAGTTTATCTGGGGCAACTACATCTGATGAAAAGGGTAAACAAGCTAAACAAAAACAAGATGATTTTAGAAATCAAAGTAGCGGTAATAACAATAGTAATCAATCTGACCCTATTGTTCCTAAAAAGAAACCACCACCAGATAAAGAAAAAAAAGACGTTCAAATAATAGCACCTGGACAAGACCCAGATAGAGATGATAGACCTAAATCAAAAGGTATTATGAAATCAGACACTAAACAAGATAATGTCTTTGGTCTTGAATACAATATGGATTTGACTTTACCATCTAATACTTTGTTAACGCCTAGTGCTGACCAGTCTACAGATTTAAAAGTAAATCTACAAAATAATGATTTTAAAACTAATGTTACTAATACTATAATGGAATTTGTTCCTGCCTCATTACAAGATACTGTAGGTGCATCTTTTGTAATTGCAGAAGCGTACTTTAATAAAGGTATAGATTTTGATGTAGGAAAAACAGGAAAGGTAACTTTAGATTGGGCAGATGATTTTAGTATACAATATAACTTGGAGTTTTAAATGGCATTACCAGTAACAGACCAACTAATAACACAAATGATGACAGAAAATGTCAGAGCACAACCTACAGTTCCAATGGAAGGAAACGTATCAAGACCTATGATTGTGGGTGATTTGTTAAAAGCCATGAGAGATGTTAACTTTAGTCAGTTAATGGACGAGTATGGCAGTATGGCAGGACAAGCTAAATCAAAAACAAAACCTTTAACTACAGGATTAATGCAACAAGAAGGGCCTAAAGTTCCAGACACTCCTTTAGAAGAAACACAACAACAAACCGCACCAGTAGACCAACCACAACAAGAAGAAATTCAAGAAGAGATTGCAGTTCCAACACCTATGTCAGATGCTATGGCAATGAATACCATGGCCCCTACAGGGGTTATTGAACAGCCACAACAGACAGAAGAGCCTATGGGCTTGATGTCAAATGCTACGCAACAGATTGCGTAATTGCTCATCAAAGTAATGCGAATCTGCATTGCATTGATTCACTATAGCTGATATTAGATGGGCATAGTAGTCACTACCTAGTTCTTCTTGAACTGCTTTTACAGGTAATGACTCATGCCTTGTAATTAAATTACCATCATTATTTATTGACACCACAGTACTGAACAATATTGCTTCTTTACTTGGTGTCATTTTTTTTGTCTTGTTCTTTGACAAAAGTAGGATTTATTTTTGGGTCTAATTTTGGAAGTTTTGTAAGAACTGCAATAGCTTGGGCAACCTCACCATAAGGCTTAGTAAACAGGTATTTTAATACTGAATTTACTTGCTCTTGTGTAATTAAATAATTATTCATCCTTTCTCCTTTTTATGGGTTCTAAATTTTATTTCTCCTGCAATAGCACTATAAGCAGACATATCTACATATGTATCGTCACTAACTTGGCCAAGTTTAGTTCTAGCTACTTTTAATAATGCCATTAATATTGCTACATCATGTGCAGTTATTTCTATATCTAAATATGCTGACCATAATTTTGCAATGTTAGAATGATTATGTAGCTTATCTCCATAATCTTTTTGTCTGTCTCCTTCAACTAAGACATTTGCTTTAGACAAAAACTCTTTTGTTTTCATATTGTAACTAAATCCTTTATTGGAACTAAATATCCTTTTGATGTTAAGTTATCCCCTCCTGGTACAACTCTGTAATCTTTACTAACTAATCTTCTTAGTCTTGATAAAGGTATATGCACAGAAAACAAATGTGTGTCTTTTGCACTTACAATTTTAAATATCCAAGTATTAGATTTACTTGTGCGTATACCACTATCTTTTCCTCTTGATTGAAATTCTACATAAACATTACCTGTTTTATGTGCCATTCTATCTGTTTTTAATTCATACTTTTCAAGAGATTTCATTACCATCTTTTCATGTTTCTTTCCATACGATAAATCTTTTTCAAATTTAGTTATAGAAAAATCACTCTTTCGTAGTTCTTTTATATCTTCACTTTTATTCTCTTTTATTTTTGTTTTTGTCAATTTAACCTCTTCTTTCGTTCTTCTAACATTTCAACTAAGTCTGCAACTAAATTTTGTTGTGGGTTAGATAGTGACTCTACACCTGCTTCAAATATTAAGTCTGGATTATCTAATGCTAATTTAACCATACCATGTGCTATTGTCAAAGCAATGTTATAATCACTAGTAAGTGGTGGTATATTAGGTTCAGTTACAGCACAACTAAATCCTTTTTCTGATGGATAAATTGATATAGTTATCCTAGCTTCTCTATCTTCTCCGTTTTCTATCATAGTTTTCCTATCATCTTTAAAAAATGTTCAGCATCTAGTATAGCTAGAGGTTGCTGTTTATTCATTTTAATTATTCCAATTGGCGTTTCTCTTTTATCAGAGTTTGATTTTGCTTGGTCTATTATATCATAAATACCTTTAAATGTCTCTTTGTTTTTACATTCAAAAGAGTATGGTATAATTTTCTTTGCAGTATTAGATAATTTTATATCAGCACCAGTCTCTCCCATTACAGCACACTTAATATCATTTTCATCTAAAAATCCATTGTTAGAAAATATTTTTAGTAATGTATCACGAACCCAGTTCTGTAATCTTCTACCTTTTGCTTTTCTACTCCGAACTGTCGTCATGCTTTTCTCTCCTGTTATCAACTTTAGTATACCAATAATACTTTGGACTAATAGCTTTTGATTGTTGTTGTGGCAAGTACTCTAAGTTTTCCCAACATGCTTTTTTATATGCACAGAATGTGCATTCTTTACCTAGTATTTTATTACCTGTAGGCTTTTTATTAAAGTATTCTTCTTCATCTTCAAATAGTCTTTTAAATGGTGCGTCACTATTTAATGTGCGTAAATCTTTTTCTACTTGTTCTAGTATTTTATTAGACGCTTCTTCATTATTGATTGGTGTCTCTAGTACTGACCATTCTCCTGTAGATTTATTAATAACAATCCATCCACCAAAGTCTTTTCCTGTAGCTTTTGCGTACAAATAACCTTGTGCAAGATAGCCAAAGCTATCATTTTTAGCAAGAGATTCATACCCTGCATCCTCTCCAAACTTATATTGAAACGAATATGGAGACGCACTTTTAATATCCCATATCTTGCCCATTATTTCTACGTCATAAGTGCCGTTTATTGCGTCATTTTTAAACGCATGCGTTACTTTTTCTTGCATGCTGTCTATTTTGATACCCGATGATTTAAGGACAGCCACAGCTAACGCTTCTATTAAATCTCCTAATATAAATCTCATCTTAGAATTATATGATGGAGTCTCTGCTTTTGCACCCATCTTTTCCATTTGTAATTGACAAAGAGGTCTACCAATAGAGCTCATACGAGGTCTAAATTCTTTATCTCTTTCTTCAGAAAATTGTTTTATAAATGCTTGTTTACAGGCTTCGCCAAACTCATTTACAATAGTGCTAGAAATAGGAACAGAGGCCTTATTGGCCTCCGTTAAAAATAATTGTACTCTGTTTAAAATACTAGACAAGCTATGAAGCCAACACCATTTCGGGGTCATCTTCCATTTCATTAATTACTTTGGCAGATGCCGCATCGCTTTCCTTATTCTTTACAGCATTTTGATATTTTTCAGATACTCTAGCGTTCTCTTCCTCAATGAGAGCACGGAACATATCCATGTGTTCTAAGTCTTTTTGTGTAAAATCTATTTCTTTACTATCAACAGAGATTTGGGAAACATAATAGACATTACTACCTGCTTTTTTTCTTGTTGTTTTTAAATTCAACAAGTGATTTTGCATGAGACTTTCTCTACCTTTCAAACTCTTTAGAGCTTCTCCTATTGGAGTAAAGTTAGAGCCAGTTACACGAAATAGTACAGGCATTGAATCAACAGTAGCAGGTTCTCCTTTTGGGGTTGTACCATCAAATGAAACTAGGCCATATACTAAACGATAACATTTAATATTTCTTTGTGCCTCTATTTCAGCTTCACTAAGTTGTTCTTTATCTTTGCCTATCACTTTACCACAGCGAACACCGCCATTAGTATCTATCGGTTCATCTTTCCATGATTTAAATATCACTGATGAACATGGATAGTTATTATTGTTTGGGTCGTATTCCATGTATTGGTAGCTATTTATAAAAGGCCTAAACTGAATTGGTTTATCCTTTATGCTATACACTCTGTCCTCTATTGAGGAATCATACACAGTGTACACACCTGCTGCTAATGCATTACCATCATCATCTTCAGCAGACCTATTTATTGTAAGCCTTGATAGTGTGCCCGAACTAATTATCGAGCCATCATCTTGGCCTGTCATTTGCATTATCTCTTCTTTACTTAAAGAGTTAAATGCTTTCAAGTCATTTACCATTTTACCTCCATGGTTAAATTTAAACTATACTGTATCATCTGTGACATATTTGTCAAGCATAAACTTTGGTCTCTAGCCAATTAGAGCCTACTTTGATTTCGACATCAAGAGGTACATTGAAGTCAATATCATACATGTCTTTCATTGTTTGTACAACCTTTAAACAGCCGTTGGCGAGGCAGGAAGCGACAACCTTCTCCTCTCCAGGATATACATCAGCCACTATGGAATCATGCACTGTATTTATAAGCAGGCTCTTTGTATTGTTTTCTTCTAGTAATTCTTGTATGTTAATACAAGCTAGAGGAACAATATCAGCCGTGGCAAATCCCTGCACAGGATAGTTTTTTATCTGTGTAGAGAAACTAGAACCACCCCAAGGCATTCTTTCTGCTTTTGGAAAAGCATATTGTCTGCCACTTGGTAGTGTAACAACCTTTCGTCTTATCGCTTCATCTTGTAATTTTTCATGCCATACTTTTATATCTGGATATTTTTTTAAGAAAGCAGAATAATATTTCTTTTCATTTTCTGTACCAGACATACCACCATACAAAGGTTTAAAAGTATGTGCCTTTGCATTCTGTCTTGAACAACCAATAATATCAGCAGTGTATTGATGCACATCTACGCCATTCTTAATATCTTTCATACCCTGTTTATCTTGCGCAAGAAACACAGCAGTTCTAAATTCTAATTGTGCGTAATCTATTTCCATAATACTACCGCCATCGAATCTAGATGCAATAGCTTTACGAATAGGAAATGTATTACCTCTTGGTTGATTTTGAAAATTAGGATTACGACTAGACAGTCTGCCTGTAGCTGTAACTGTCTGCATAAAACTAGGATATAAATAATTTTTATCTGATGTATGTTTCTTTATGCCATCAATAAATGTATTCAAATAAACTTCTAATGCGTTGTACCTTGTAATTTTATCTACAAATGTTTTTAGAAATTCATCTCCTTGTCTTGCCATCTTCTCTAAAGTATTCTTATCTGTTTTAAATCCACCCTCTGCAACATCCATAACAGAATCTGGACTAGCAGCAAATCCTGCTTTGTCTTTTAAACTAGAATAAATAAAACCTTTTGCATCACAATCAGCACATCTACTTAAATTTTTATATGGCTGACCATTTGTTTTAAGTTTTCTAATCACACCTTTACCAAGGCACGCCTCACATTGACGTGCTTTTGTTTTTTGTACAGGTTCTAATTGACGTGCAAAAATTTGTTTTAGTTGTGTGCCTGTAAGTCTGGGTCTTTTCTTTTTCTTTTTAGTGACAGGGTCAATACCTAGATTAAAAGTTTTAGACCATAATTTTTTATCTTTTACTTTTACACCATACACTAACCAAGATAATTGCTCTGTGCTTGCAGGATTAATTTTAGTATCACCCATTCTATTGTAAATAATTTCATCTATTTCTACACGAAGTTTATCATGTTCATTTTCAAACTCTTGCTGTAAATTATCTAATGTGTTCATATCAATGTAAATACCATTGTCTTCTATCTTTGCTAACACAACTAAAAATCTACACATAGTTTTTAAAGTATTAATTAAATGTTTATGCTGTGGTTTTTTTAATTGTAACATTTGTGCTTGATACAAAGACCTAGTTGCTTTTACATCTAATCTTCCATACTCTTCTACAATGCGTATTGGTATGTTTTCAAAAGATACTTTGTCTTTTATATATTGTTCAGTTAAATCAGATTTTTGTATAACACCTCTGTATGCACAACAATCTTTTAATTTTAAACTTCTGCCAATACCTTTATTCATAACATACTCGCCAATCATAGTGTCATAAACTCTACCATCATATTTAAAACCTGTTTCCCATAACCATAACAAATCAAATTTTATATTGTGACCAACAAGAAGTTTTGTCTTATCTAGTATGTCTTGTACTTTTTTTCTATCTGGCACATCTTTGTATTCTCTATGTTTAAAAAATACATACTCATCATTGATACCAATAGATACTAAAAAATTATTTGGATTTTTAGATGAAGGGTCTAAGTTACCCTCGTCTGTTATTTGAAAACTTGTTTCAACATCAAATACAGTTATCATAAATCGTACCTCGATAGTTCTGGTATGATAGTACAAACTAACTGCCCATGCCATCCTGTTATTTTATTTTTACTTATAGCCAAACTTCTAATCCTTTCATCTGTATCTAGTTTATCTCTATGACCTACGCCTATAATAACATCAGCCTCTGCTGCTTTACCTGTCTTACTACCCTCCATCATGTCAAAAGTTAAATCAAACTTACCATGACCATCTGCTGATGCTTGTGATACTGCTACAACACAGCAATTGTTTCGTTTTGCAATTTCTCTTGCACCTGTGTAAATAGCACGAAGTTTCTCATCTGTTCGTGCAAAAGAACCTTTTACATTTACCTTATCTAATTGGTCTACAACTAGAATATCTGGTTTTTCCTTTTGGACAAACTCATCTACATCATCAAGAGACCAATCAACTGTGTCAAGTATTTTAATATTTTTTCTTATTTCAGCCCATCTTCTATTTGCTTCTACTTTATCTGCCCTAATCTCATCAAATGTCATGCCTGTATGTGCATTAATTAGTCTCATTTGTGTACGAACTGCAGGCTCTTCATTGATAAGTGCACAAACTTTAGCACCCTGTGACGCAAATCCGTCAACTCCCGAGACTAAATTTACCCAAAACGCAGTCTTACCTGCCTCTGGTCGTGCAAAAATAATCACAAGATTGCCATCACCAACACCATTTACCTTGTCACGAAGTGGTTTTAAATTAAATTTCCATTTAGTATTGTCTTTCAATTGGTCTAACAAGTTATCAATATTACCTGTAACATATTCGTACTCATTTACTTCTTCAAAAGTTACATCTAAATGTTTTTTTATTTCACTAAAATCAATATCACTGCCATTGTATATATCCGTTGCTATTTGGGCTACATGCTGTGCTATACCTCTTTTAAATAAAGAACGAATAATATTCTGTGCTATCTTTTCATTTGGTAACTCGATATCTTTTATTTCATTAATCAGAACATCAAAGTTATCTCTTGCAGCTTTAGAGAGAGCAGGATTATAAACTTCTAAATGTAAAGTAGAAACTTCTCCAATACTTAAATCCTGGTCTGAATCTTGATGTGCACTTTGTATTGTTTCATACAATGCACCCGTACCATTTGTAAAAAACTCTTTTGATAATTTACTTTTATTTTTATCGTAAAAATTTTTATTTAATAATAATTTAATTAACTCCTTTTCCATCATATCGCTTTACTAATATACTTCTTACCCTTTCCCAGTTGACTCTATCACGCCACTGTGCATTTGTTTTAGGAAACCTCAATGCTTTCTTATCAAGTTTCTTTTTTACTTTCAATATCTTTCTATAGCACTTTGTCTTTTTCATTTCATTATACTATAGTCATTACCATAACGCCAATCGTCAGTATCTTTACACCACCAACAAATACGATTGTGGTTGCCTTGGCTTTTAAAAGGTTTGCTACACCTCATACAGTTCCTCACTTTCTTTTCTTTTTTTGATTTAGGCTTAGAATAATTATAATAATCTGGCCACTCAAACTTTTCGTTTGTCATTCTTTTTGTTTTCCCTTAAAGTTTCTAGCCACATGTCTTCAAATGTGGCTATTGTTTTCTTTAGATTTGATTTTGTCTTTGCTTTTTCTTTCAAATGCATATACAAAAAATCAACTAGCAAGTCACGAAACTGTTGTTGAAACATTTGTCTCATGCCTTACCTCCTAGTTTAAAGTATACTTTTTCTACACTTAAATAATCTGTATCTGAAACAACTTCTTGAGGATAACAAGCTAATTCGTCTAATAAATCCGCAAATAGTTGTAATGTATCTTCATCTAGTTTTTTCATTCCGTGATTCATTTTTGCTCTTTCCATTTTTTTATAATTTGTTCACCTGTTGAATCATCAATGTAATAGACGATATTATTTATAGTAATATAAACACTGTTCTTACTTCTAACATCTATTATCATCTACAGCTCTCTGTTAATATATTCTCTAACAGAAAAACCTAATCTTTTGATATGATATATAGCACCATCAGATAAAGTTTTCTGTCCTGTTAGTATAGCAAATCTTTTTGCACGTTCGCACACAGGATAAATTAAATCATTGCCATAAACGTTTTTCTTTTCTACATGTATAGTATCTTTTTCTAGTTTTATTTCTTTCATTGTAGTATACTTTCTATTTGTTGTTCATTAAAATACTTTAAATCATCTTGTAGTATTTTTACTTTTGTAGGCATATAATATCTTAACTTATTGCTTATGTCAAATGCCTTAGATGTTGCGTCTCTGTCAAGTGCAATAATTACTTCTTTAAACTTTTTTCTAATTACAGGAATAAAACTATCTGGTAAACTTGTACCCATCAAAGCTACACCAGAATACAAATGAGATACTGCACAGGCACTAGCACAGTCTTCTACCAGGATTGCTTTTTCTTTTTCACCGCATATGAAAGGATAAGTCTTGTCGCCATAGATGTACCACTTTGGATAAACAGATGAGTTTAAACCTCTACCAATCGCACCTTTTACTTTTTCTTTTTCTTTTATTAAAAATACAATCCTATGTTGCTTTACATCATACATGAAGCTAGCTTTTCTTTTTTCTTTTACTTTCAAACAATTATTCTTTCGTAAGTACTCTATGCACTTTGGTTCTGAATGTATAGAAATAAAACTAGAGGGAACTACAAAATCTTTTTCTTTTTCTTTTTCTTTGTCTTTCCTTACTACGGTTTCATAAATCTGTTCCATTGACATAGCTTCTTGATGTTTGCCTTTGGCAGAACAAGACGCATGGAAACAATACCACATTAAATCTGAGCTATTCTTTTTTATTGTGAGAGTATTTGTGTTATGACAAAATGGACAATCCATTCTTGTATCAACATCTGTATTGGGAATTAAAGTTTTTATAATTAATAATTGTTGTGAGTAGTTCATGAGGAGGGTATACACTAGACCAAAAAAAAAGTCAAGGCTGCCAAACACAAGGAAAAAAAAGCAGCCTTGACTTGTAAATCAGTAAATCCCGAGTTTATAACCATACGCTAGCTATGGTCAGCTAGTCAATGTCTATCCTAATAGGACACGTTATCATCGATGCAATAGCCTAATTATGACGCTCATTTACTGAAACTTAAACTTATGTGAGGAGACGAAATATTTACTTTGAATCGGATTCAGAATCTCCTCACATAAACTTAAAGGGGGTAGTGATAAGCCTACCCCCATAGGAGATTTATGCAATGAAAGTATATAATACCTTATCAAGTGGCTTATGTCAAGCCACCATTTTATCTTTGTTAGTGATAAGAACAGTAACTTTATCCATAAGCTCTTGCTCATCTTTTTGTTGTCGTGCCAACATGTCTTGTTGAATAACACTTTGAGATATAGATGACAAAGCCAAAGCTGTACCTGTGCCAACAATCTTATGTCGTACATTAGAAGCCTCAGTCCATACTTCTTCTACTGCCTCAAGTGTCTTGGAAGAACGAATAAGCTCTGCATATGCCTTGAACTTTTCTTTCATCTCTTCGTAGTGCTTATGCCATTTGAGACGCACTCGTTCTAATGCAGATAAGTATTTCTCAAACACAGCCAACTCATCTGATGAAACAAGCCTAGCTCGTTGATGACATGAATGCCTACTCTTTGGAACAGTAAAAGCCATAGACATATCATTATCATCAAAAAACTTTTGTTGATATGCGTCTATCTTATCTTTTATATCTCGCATCTCTTGATGATATGTAGTCATACGCTTACCATTGTAATCTTTTTCATTATCATCAACATACTTATATTTGATTACATCAATACCATTAGCCACCATATCCTCGTAGTACATAGCAATCAAATCATCTCTTGATAAATTACCTATCTCACGCTTTGATGAGCCATAACGATAATAATTACCATAACCACTACAAGCAAAGTTTGTGTAAATAGAACGCTCATCTCTTCTAGCGTTATATTCATTTAACAAATCATCTCTATCAGTAAACCAAAAGCATGACTCTTCTTCTGTTGCATCATACTTTGATAATACATCTAGGTCTGATTGAGGTGTAGCATTGCCAACTATTTTAGTTACAATCTTTTTGATTTCTGGAATAATATCCTTGACCTCTTGGATTGCCTTTTGCTTTGGCTCAGACCACTTGCTAGGTGTCTTAGCTATTTGTTCTTGAGCATACGTATACAATATAGGTCTGCTCGTAGTTTGATTTAACATTGTCTTAGCCATTTTTTTTCCTTCTGTTAATGGTTAATATTCTTATATAATACACTAGCCTAATCGTTATGTCAAACTAGCGAAACTTACTTGCAAGGTTAGACATGTATTCTTGTATAACTTCTGTTATATCTTCTTTGTTAATAAACCTTTCCCAATCATCATAACTTGCATCTACATGACTGATAACAGATTTTAATTCTAAGTCGCCTTTGTTGGCATGTATCATAGGTAGACTTTCATATATCTCATCAATCATTTCTTCTCGCTTTTGTTCTGCGTAATGTTCCCATCTTAAATCACTCATGCTTTTCCTTTCTAATGTTTGTGATAGCTAACATTCTTGACCTCTTTGTTCCAACAAGCTCGGCAATCACGACACTCATTGTCTTGAAACCTAGATGGACAATCATGCCCAATAGCTTGTTTGTTGTGATGCACTGTTGAAGTATAATCAAACTTCAATGGCTCTCCATCAATCATTGGACTAGATACTCTAACCAAAAGATTATCTGGAAACTCTTTGTATATCTTGAGATAGTCAGATACAATCTTAACTTCTCTTGTTGGTAGCCAATGCTTGATTGTAGGTGTACCATTACAAACCATTACAATCTTTTCTAGCATAGCCATATCGGCAATGTCGCCACTATCAAACCAACGAAAGTATCCAGACTTGGCTGAATACCTGTTGACCATGAAAGTCATGGCTTCGACAAAGCGTGGGTGTTTGAAAGCATCAAACCTTTTTTGTAATCCTTGTTGCACAGTAGGGAAAAGATAATTACCTTTCATAGCATAACAACCATGACAAGTAGTGCCTTTTACTTTGCGTAACTTACTGCCTGTCTTGCATAGCTTGGCAGGCGTATTGTATGTTGGACAAGGCATTTTACCTGCCCTGCCTAACGATACCATAATGTCTTTTGCTTCTTGTAGTTTCATATCAATCTTTTCCTAACGCTAATAATAAAAATATAAATAAAGTAACTAAAATAATAATAAAATAATCCATTGACAAATTCCTATAATAATATAAAATGTATAAACCCGTACTCGGGAGGCTCTAATATATGCGAATAGCATACTTATGTCAATCGGGGTCTGTTCCCCCATAGGACTCTCTAACCCATTCAGCTTCTATATCTTTAGCTTGGTCTTTAATATCATAACAATCATTACATATATTCCAATACATTAATAAAGTTAGTGCCTTGTATTTATCATCAGCATACTTTTCTATAAACTCATACCTAGTCATAGTCATAGCATCTGGTATCATGTAATCTAGTTTTGCAATCTCTTTGTCTAACTCTTTAAATCTTTTCTTATCCATATCAATATCCTAACTTGTTTTTGTCTACTAACCACATGTGTTTGACTTTTGTTTTTTCTACATCATCAAATATAACTTCGACTTTGTATTCTGTATTAGCGTTCTCTTGTGCAAGAGGTGTACCTTTTTTTGCTTTGACAGGTAAATAAAATGTCCACACATTATCTTTACAACTGCCATCATGTTTATCAAAATTAATTTTCATAACTACCTTTCTATTATCTATTTATACTATTTTTTATTGTTTATGTCAAATGAAAAACCCCAGAAATCTGCCGAAATCTGGGGCTACTTTCTCGGAGGAATGAGAAACTTTTATTTATATAATGCTAGTATGATTGTACCTACAATAATTATTGTTATAAATATTAATACATCAAGCATATACCTATACTCGCAAACACAGTCATAAAAATTAATGCTGTCATTATTAAACAAACAAATATTATTCTTTCTGCAAAAGTCATGCTACCCTCAATACTTTTTTTATTTCAGATAGCTGCTCTTGCATTAGTGAGTTATCTTGATTGTTTACTTTTGAATATGCTCTAATCAAATGATGTATCTGCATATCAAATATACTTATCAAACTGCCTTTTGATTCTGAGTAATACATAAACTCTTCATCTGGTTCTTCTGCTGTCATTTGCAAAAGTATGTCAGCAGGTATTTCTTTTTTATGTATTAGCTTTTCCATTTGTATATATTCTCGTAGTGTCATTAGTCCTCTCTTTCTTGATAGTCTACAGTATCAGAGTATGATAAACCACAATCAAAACAACTTGCGTGTACATCACTCCAGTTTTGTTCTGCATCATGCTCATATTTTTCTTTATGATAATCGCCCTTGCCTAATGCGTATATATCATTATCATAAACAAAATGACCATTGAATGTTGTAAATAATTCTAACTGTTCCATGTTAATCCTTTCTAATTCTTGTTATAGAATTTTTTTTAGTTCTAGAGTGTCTGCCGTACTTGATGTATAACCACATCATTGTTAATAATAAGTTTTTCATGTTGGTATTCCTAAAATTAGTATTGCCCCTCCAAGCCACACACAATTAATCAGTATCGCCCAGAGTATTAATTCAAATATATTCATAGTCACCTCGTTGTTTATTATGTAATAATATCAATGATTTAACGTTATGTCAAATCGCATTACGATAAAAGTCTCTTGACTTACATGGGCTACAAAACCTATCAAACTTTGAATATGTTGTATAAGTTTTATTACACAGTAAGCAGTTAGACTCTCCATACTTTTTAAAATGTGTAGCGTATGAATGTCGAACTTGTCGCCTTTTGTTTTTTGATTTAGATAATTTGTTTCTATGCATTTTACCTAACACAGAATTTCTTGTCGTGCCAATTTTTTCTGCAATCAAAGATGCTTTCACACCTTGCGTGTATAATTTTTTGGCACGAACAAAGTTATCTTCAGTCCAACTAAACATCTTGTTCCTCTCTCTCCATTTTGTATTCTAGTTCCCAATACATAGACTTAGATATTCTGTTAAGCCATTTGGCTTTACTCTCATGAGCAACATTAGTTTTAAGTCCAATGTTTTTTCTAACATCTTCTAAAGTGATAAGCATTTCATTTGAGTAAGCAGATAGCTTAGTAATAAACAAATGACGCAAATAAACTTCTTTGTAGTTTAACTGTGTTATCTCTCCTATACCTATACCCATACTACCCCAAGCTAAATACTTTGTAGCAGGATTGTATTCAGAATACTCTTCGCCTGTATCTTCATCATGTTTAGTTACATAGCAATAGTTTTTCCAATCGTATACTTTTTCTACATCTACTCTTAGTGACATTTTGTGTCCTTTCTGTTTGTTATTACTTATAATACTATTTTTCTTTTGTTATGTCAATTATACTTCCTCTGGCATAACTCATAACGTTTCGGCATATATCGGCAGAAAACTAGGATTTTTATTTTCAGTAACGCCGTTACTCACTTCGCTTTTCCTTTCGTTGTCTACGGTCAGCCATACTACTGTCATACTACGGTAATCTCAACTACGGTAAGTAGTCCTACGGTCTCTATAAATACGGTCACAAAAATTTTTAGACGTGAAAAAACCGCCCTTAAAAAAGAGCGGTTTATATTATTATTATTTAATTATTTTTTATTTGCTATTTTAACAGTTGTATCAACGACATTCCCTTGACTTGTTAAAGCTAGACCAGAATTTTTTTCAAACACTTTTCCAATAGTATTTTCTAAAGTTTCAAGATGTTTTGCAAAATCTGATTTAGTATCATGCCCTAGTAAATCAATTATTTCCTCATTGTTTAACTTGATTAAATATTGATTTAATTCAATGATTACTTTTTCAAAGTCTGTCTTGCCTTGCCCTTTGGCACTTTGTCTAGTTCCGTCTGGGAATATTTGGGCAAAATGACCCTCTCTTAATTCGCCAATAACAGCGACTAAAGTATGATTGTCATTAGGTACTTTTTGCCCTTTTAAATCTGGGTCACTGATTTCTGGTTTAAGAGTTGAATATGGCAAACACATTTCGCCATTGTCATTTAATTGATACCCTTTCTCAGTATCGTTTTTTTCTTCAGTAGTTGGGTTAACTGCATAAAATAACAATACTGCATCTTTAACAGCCCTGCCAACCTTAGTTTCAAAAGATTTAATTGCCATTGATTGCCCATATTTATCCTTTTTTGAGCTTTCATATTCTGCAAGTTGATACACCTTATTGCGTAAAATCTTGCTAGTCCAACCATCTTTAGCTAAATCTGTTTTGTCTTGTTCCATAAATTTTACAAGCAAATCTCTCAATTCTGCTAAAGTTGTTTTTTGGCGTGTTTCTTCTGACTTTGAAGAACTTTTTAATTTTTTAACAAAATCTGCCAATTCATCTTGAACAGGGTTTGTTAATACTACTTTATTTTTATTAGTCATAAGTTTCCTTGTGTTTAATAAAAAGCTTAATTGCTAATTATTATAAATATATCATTATAAAAACATTATGTCAAAATTATGATACTTTATAAAATAATTATAAAATATATTTGAGTAACGGCGTTACTCGATTAGTAGTTTCCAAATAAATTAATTATTATTTCTCAATAGTTCCATGAGGTTAATACATACAAATTTATGCTTTACCTTGTGGGCATTTACTAGGAAACTACAAAGGGCAAATGTGCTTGACTTTAATTTTCTATGCGTTACCGTAGTGCTTGCACTACTACGAATAAGGCAACCTTTGGTTGCTCAATAGAATACTACCGAACGCAGTGAGGGCTACACAGGGGGCATGGGGGGTACTCCCATATGTATACACGTGGTTATGCTAAAAATACTAGAATCAACTGTAAACTACTTTAGCGACACCTTAAGGGGTAAGTTTCATTAAGACGTAGGGTCTCCCTTTAGGGGGATAATTCATTATACAGGCAATATCAGAATTGTCAATCAAAAATTTTTCTTTTTCTTTATTTATTACTTGACAGAAATGCTCCAAACGCTATAATAGTCCACATGTATTTTTTATTTGGCAACATAGCACACACGCTTTAACGACCATTAAGGCTATACGCCATAAAAAATACACTTTCCATTGGTGGGAGGGGAACTCACCACGACACAAACACGAGTTCCACAAGTTATACGCCAATGGAGGACAGTTTCTCTATTGGTTTTCTATACTCAAAACTAACGGAGAACAAAATGACAACAACACAAATGATTACAGAACTAACACAAACAGTATCTTCATTACAAAAAGATGTAGATTACCTTTACAAGAAATTAGAACAGGCGTATGACGACAGAATTGCACTTCGTGCAGAGAATGCAAAGCTCAAAAGACCAGAAACCGTCAAAGCAATGGACGTTCCTGCAGAAGAAGAAGAATGCATAAGCTGTTCAGCCTAAAAGAAGATATAATTAAACAGAGTCAAGAGTACTATAATGCTACAAACAGTGCAGAAAGACAAAAATACAAAGAAAATCTGCAAAAAACGTTTAAAAAGTTTCATAAATTTAGAAATAGTCAGATAAATGACTATAAATTCGTGGAAAAACTAATAAAAAATATTATTTAGGGAGGAAACTACATGATGTACGGAAAAATGGGTAAGAAACCTGGAAAGAAAATGATGGGAATGAAGAAAAAGATGGGCAAAGGTGCTACACCTAAAGCTAAATCTACTATGACTAAGATGAGAGCTGATAAAAAAGCCAAAAAGTCTAAGTCAATCTATGCCTAGTTCACCAAATTACAAAAGAAATTACAAACAAGAGGCTAGCACAGAGTCACCTCTTCGTAAAAAGAAGAGGGCCATGCGAAATAAAGCTAGACGTATGGCAAAAAAGGCAGGCTTAGTAAGAAAAGGTGACGGTAAAGACGTTCACCATAAAGATGGTAATGCCATGAATAATAAACGTGGTAATTTACAAGTAAAATCAGCAAGCAAAAATCGTTCCTTCCCGAGGACTAAGTCTGCCTCCAAAAAATTTAAGAGTTCATAATGGCAAGAAAAGGATTATACGCAAACATACACGCTAAACGGAAACGTGGCGAGGCTATGAGAAAGAAAGGTGCTAAAGGTGCACCTACTGCAGCACAGTTTAGAAGGGCAAAGCAGACTGTAAAGAAAAAGTAATGCCTAAAATTTTAGATAGACTGGTAAAACAGTTGAGAGATAAAGGCTTTAATAAAAGTTCTTCTTATGCTATTGCTACTAGCCAATTACAAAAATCTGGTAATTTAAAAAAAGGCAGCAATAAGGCAACAGCAAAAGGCAAGGTTAGAGGTAAGATGACACCAGGACAAAGAGCTAAAGATAGAGCATCTAAAGCATCTGGAAAACCTGCATCATCTTTTAAATATAACAAAAAAACTAATAGGGCTACGAAAAGATAATGAAAGAAGCACAGAAAAGAAAAATAAAGAAAGTAGCAAAAGCACTTAACAAAGCTTCACGTTCTCATGCAGGACAAGCAAAAACTTTATCTACTTTAACTAAAAGTAAATCAAGATACTATGGCAAAAAAAAGTAAGTCAACTGTAAACAAAGCAGGTAACTATACTAAACCTGGTATGCGTAAAAAAATTTTTAATCGTATTAAAGCACAGGCTTCACACGGAACCGCTGCAGGACAGTGGTCAGCTCGTAAGGCCCAGGCTTTAGCAAAGGCTTATAAAAAAGCAGGGGGAGGATATAAATCATGAAAAAAGTAATGGCAAAGAAAACTAAAAAGAAAAAGTTTCCAGATATGTCTGGCGATGGTAAAGTAACCATGAAAGATGTTTTAATGGCAAGAGGTGTTATTAAAAAGAAAAATGGTAAAAAAACAAAAAAGAACAAGGTAAGAACATAATGTGTGAGTATTGTGGTGGGAGCTGTGGTGGTTGCAGAGGCTAACCAATGGCAGACCCAAAAGTAGGAACAGGTAAAAAACCAAAGGGTAGTGGAAGGAGATTATATACAGATGAAAATCCAAGAGACACTGTTAAAATTAAGTATGCAACTGTGGGCGATGCTAAAAAAAGCATTGCAAAAGTTAAACGAGTTAAAAAACCATATGCTCGCAAAGTTCAAATCTTAACTGTATTAGAGCAGAGAGCAAAGTATGGTGGTAAACCTCAACAATCAAGATTGGCTAAAAGAGCCAAAGCTAGTTTAAAGAGAAAACATGGCACTGGCAAAAAGTCAAAGAAGTCTTAAGGCTTGGGGTAAACAGAAATGGAGAACCAAGAGTGGTAAGAAAAGTTCTGAAACTGGTGAAAGGTATTTACCAGAGAAAGCTATTAAAGCTCTTTCTTCTTCTGAGTATGCAGCTAGTACTAAAGCTAAAAGAAAAGCTAAGAAAGCAGGAAAGCAAGTAGCTAAACAACCAAAAAAGATAGCAAAGAAAACTGCTAAGTATAGGAAGTTTTCGTAATGAGAAAAGAACATAAAAGCCCAACAGGCGGATTAACTGCAGCAGGTAGAAAATACTTTAAAAGAAAAGAAGGTGCTAACTTAAAGCCCCCAGTTAAAAAGGGAGTCAATCCACGAAGAATTTCTTTTGCTGCCAGATTTGCAGGAATGAAAGGGCCGATGAAAGATGAGAAAGGTCGCCCAACGAGGAAGGCACTAGCCCTCCGCAAATGGGGATTTCGCAGCGAAGAATCCGCTAGGAACTTTGCAAAGAGACACAAGAAGTCATAAGTGGCTTATTTAAATCATAATCTACCACCCTTTAGTGCGTATATTAGAAATGAATATTTATACGACCATGAAAAAGGGCATGGAGATTTTACATTTGCAGATGTGCACACAGTAAATAGTTTAGAAAGAAGAGCATTATTATTTGAATGTTTATTACCTAATGGTGTAAACTGGACAAGAAGACCAATACATGCATTTTGTTGGAAGAAGGATGCACCAAAGCATCCACTGAATATACATATGTACTGGGATTGTTTTTCACCTTATGTAGATGTTCAAAGAAGAAATAGATTAGCAAATTGTAGAGCAGAACTTGTAGACTACAAAGGTGTCAAAAGAAAAGGCACGTACATGTTTACAATAGATTGGGCATGGGAAAATAAAGCAGGTATGTTAGATACAAACTTTAGTGAAGACCCAGAACATAAATGTGCACACATGTTTAGAATGGATGATGGTAATTTTTTTGCATATCCAAATAATAGAACTGTGTGGTATGATGATGCTTTTATGGAAGAAAGACTAACAAATAATCCTGGTTATAAAATAGACCAGAATTTTTATACTGTAGAGAATACTAGAGAGGAAGACACGAAGACTGATGATTCATATATGACTCAGTTTGAACGTCCTTAGTGAAATTATTCTTTGACCATATCGCAGGTAAACTTACTAATTACGATTTAATATATTCGTTAATACTTGCAGAGTTTGAGCCACAAGAATATAATTATGCTCTTGATAATGGTTGGATACCTCTATCTTGGTACTATACAAAACTAGATAGATTAACTTGGATTAATGCTAGAAGTTGCAGATTAGATTTATCTAAATTTACTTTTAGTAAAAAACAAAAGTATACATTAAATAAAAAAAATGTATCTGTAAAAGTAGAAGATAATCCAAACAAAGATACATTAGCTAATATATATAAAAATTATATTAGGCATAAACAATTCTACGAAAAGAATAATGAAAAAGAAAGTGAAGAGTTTATGCGGGATGACCCCCTAGATTGGAAATACTTTGTGTATTATTACAAAGATGTTCCTGTAGCATTTACAGAGTTTATGATTTTAGATAATCATTTAATTACAGGCCAGTTCGCTTGGAACTATGAAAATGAAAAACTAGGATTAGGAACATACGCAACACTGTATGAAATTAAATGGTGTTTAAATAATAGCATAGACAAATATTATTTATCTTATGCCTACGAAGAGGCAAGTTCGTATAAAGCTAAATACGATGGCTTTGAATTTTGGACTGGCAGAAAATGGTTGACAGATAAGAATATGTATGTACAATTATGTAAAGAGGATAGTAAAATAAATAACTTAGTAAACTTAAACGATTATCAAGAAAAATATTTTAAAATTACAAAAGAAGACTAATGCCAATATACGAATATGAAAATACAAAAACTGGAGAGGTATTTACAAAATTATTACCTGTCGCTAAAAGAGACTTTCCGTGTAAGAAGCGTTTTGTTAGAAGAGTTATTACTGCTCCTAACCTATCTCTTATATCAGATGTGGGTGGAAAAGAAGATAAAGCCAGAGAGCAAATACTTCAAGCAGCAGAAGATGGATACAAAGAACGAGAGATAAAAGAAGAATTAGGTATAAAGAAAAACCCAGATTGGGTAAAAGAAAAAAGAATACAAAAGAAACAAAAGAGGCAATGGCTATAAATGCTACCAACTAAAAAAGAAGTAAAAGAATTAACAGAACAACAACAAAATTTTATTAATGCATTGTTTGGAGAGGCGTTAGGCAATCCAAAGAAAGCAGGAGAGATTGCAGGATATGCACCTAGCTCTTATCCTAAAGTTGTTAAAGCATTAAAAGATGAAATACTAGAAAGGGCAGAATACTCTTTGGCACTTAACTCTGCAAAAGCAGTAAAAGGTTTAGTGGATGCACTAGATGAAGATGGTAAAACTCCTGGTGTTAATATTAGAATGGAAGCGGCCAAACAAATACTTGACCGTGTCGGACTTGTCAAAAAAGACAAGATAGATATTAACGCACAAGTTGCTCATGGTATATTTATATTACCACCAAAAGATGCAGCGAATTAAAAGGAAAGCAAGAGTAATACCATTTGGCTATAAAGAATCTGATGACCCAGATTATATTGAGCCAGTGCAATTAGAACTAGATGCACTAGAAGAAGCAAAAGAATATTTAAATAATTGTTCTTATCGTGAGGTTGCAAGATGGCTAACTCAAAAAACAGAAAGACCAATTACACACACAGGTTTAAGAAAAATAGTTAATAACAGATGGCAGACATTGAACCACCTAAACCAAGAAAAAATCTTGGAAGAAAACGAGGAGTCCAACAAGCTCCCAGAGTTCTCAGCGTAGAAAGTAAAGCTAGAGCATCAGCTAAACGAGTCATTAAAAAACAAGATGACAAGATTAAGAAAGCTACTAACGATTTACATAACGCTAAAAAAAGAAAAGAACGTATTCTAAAAACAGATGATGCGTTAAAAGGAAAAGACTCTGCAGTTTTAACAAAGGATGAAGTAGAACAGCTTCCGCCAAATGTACAAGAACATGTTGAAGATAATATAATCTTTCAACCAAACGAAGGGCCCCAGACAGAGTTCTTAGCAGCTTCAGAAAGAGAAGTGTTCTATGGTGGTGCAAGAGGTGGTGGTAAATCATACGCAATGTTGATAGACCCACTTCGTTATTGTGATAAAGGAAGTCATAGAGCGTTGTTAATTAGACGTTCAATGCCAGAACTTAGAGATATGATTAATCATTCTCAACGTTTATATGGTCAAGCATATCCTGGTGCTAAATGGAGAGAGCAAGAAAAAGAATGGCGATTCCCATCTGGTGCTAGAATTGAATTTGGTTACGCAGAAAATTTAACAGATGTTCTTCGTTACCAAGGTCAATCGTATACATGGATAGGTATAGATGAGTTACCTCAGTATCCTACTCCAGAGATTTACAATTTCTTACGTTCCTCCCTAAGAAGTGTAGACCCAGATATACCTGTGTTCATGAGAGCTACAGGCAATCCAGGTAACGTTGGCTCACAATGGGTTAAAGAAATGTTTGTTGACCCTGCAGAACCAAATTCTGCTTTTGATGTAAACATAAGTACAATAGTAGGAAATAAATCTATAACAAGAAGATTTATACCTGCAAAGTTACAAGATAATCCATATCTAATGCAAACAGATGATTATCTAATTATGTTGTCATCATTACCAGAAGTACAACGTAAACAGTTTTTAGAAGGAGATTGGGGTGCATTTGAAAATTCAGCTTTTCCAGAATTTAGCATTCCTACTCATGTTGTTGAGCCTTTTAACATCCCCCGCAGTTGGCTCAGATTCAGAACGTGCGATTGGGGGTATTCATCTGCGGCTTGCGTTCTCTGGATTGCAGTGGACTTCGATAACAATTTCTGGGTATACAGAGAGTACTACACCCAAAGAGTTACGGCAGACGTTTTCGCAAAGCAAGTTCTTGAACGAGAACAAGGTGAATATATTAGATACGGAATCTTGGATTCTTCAACTTGGTCAAGACGAGGGGATGCTGGCCCTAGTATTGCAGAGACGATGATTAGAGAAGGTTGTAAATGGAGACCATCAGATAGGTCACCACGAAGCAGAGTAGCAGGTAAATTAGAATTACATAAGTTATTATCGAAAGATGAAAACACTGGGCAACCAAAACTAAAAGTATTTTCTAATTGTATAAATCTAATTAGAACATTACCAATGTTACCAATAGATAGAAACAATCCAGAAGATGTAGATACACATGCAGAAGACCATGCGTATGATGCTCTTCGATACGGGGTGATGAGTAGAACTGTTCATCCAAAAAGTTATGAAGCAAACAGATATACAGAAAAAGAAAAGTTTAAACCCTCTGATAGAGTTTTTGGATACTAATGCCTAAAGCAAAGTATTGCGATTGTGTTAGTACAATACCAAGTACAGTAAAGATAGGTTATAAAAATTATAAGCTAGAAGAATGGAAACAAACTGTAGCTAGTGCAAATGAAGCACAAGGACAATTTTTTTCTAAAGAAGGTGTCATAGGATACACTTCTGATGAAGAAGGTGTTTCTCATGCTAATACTATATTGCATGAAATAATACATGGTATTATTTATCAATGGAATATAGATGTAGGAGAAAAAGAAGAAGCCATAGTTAATGGTATAACAAATGGTTTAACAACTGTTTTTGTAGATAATCCAGATTTAATGGGGTATCTTAAAAATAAAATTTTGGAGGAATAAATGCCAGAAGATGTAATGAAAAAATACAAACAAGGTGAGCTTCCTGCTGATTATTCAAAAGATGCACCAGTAGGACAGAAAATTGACATGTCTATTCATGCCAATGACGAAACAAGACCAAATGATTTTCCTAAACAAGGAAAGAAAAATAAAGTAGACCCTGCTGTTTTTAGAATGGCAGATGAAAGAGATTACTAGGAGGAAAGATGGAAACACCAATTAAAATGAAAATGTATAAACAAGGTGAGATGTCAGAAGTAGCTGATGGTGCACCTGCAAAAGAAAAACCTCAAGCGGGAATGTTAAAAAAATATTCTCATGCAGAGCTTTCTAATGTGCCAGATACACCACCTGCAAAAGAAAAACCAGATGCAGGCATGTTAAGAAGATATACTCAAGGTGAATTATCAGACGCAAAAGAAGCAAAGTAAAAAATGGTAACTAAACAGTCAGCTGATATTTTAGCTTTAAGCGACACTGACGAAGATAAACAACCAACATACGAAGTTGCAGGTTTAGCAGGTTTAATTAAAGGTAAATTTACTGAAGCCGAAGATGCTCGTAGGTTTGATGAAGAACGTTGGTTAAGAGCGTATCGTAACTATAGAGGAGTCTATGGTAATGATATGGCTTTTACAGAAAGTGAGAAGTCAAAAGTATTTGTTAAAATAACAAAGACTAAAGTTCTTGCAGCTTATGGTCAATTAATAGAAGTTCTATTCTCTAGTGGTAAATTTCCAGTAGGTGTAGAACCTACGCCTATACCAGAAAATATTGCTGAGTACGCACATATAGCAGAGCAAACTAAACAACCTAAACAACCAGACAGTCCGTATGGTTTTCCAGGTGATGGTAATGACTTTAAAAAAGGTTCAACGTTAAATAGTTTACTTAATGGTTTAGAAGAAAAGTATAGAGGTGGGAATTTTGTAGAAGGCCCTGCAACTAATGCTGCTAAAGAACCACAGATAAGCCCTGCTGAAGAAGCTTCTGCTAACATGGAGAAAATGATTCATGACCAGTTAGAAGAATCTAGTGCAGTAAATGTTTTACGTCATGCTTTATTTGAAGCAGCTTTACTTGGTACAGGAGTTATTAAAGGGCCATTTACTTACGAACAATCAAGTCATAACTGGGTTAAAAATCCAGAAACAGGCAAGAATGAATATAGCCCAAGAACAAAACTAGTACCAAGAATAGAATCAGTATCGTGTTGGGATTTCTATCCAGACCCAGATGCTGTTACTATTGAAGATGCAGAATATGTAATTCAAAGACATGTATATACTCGTTCACAAATACGTGATTTAATAAACAGACCTTTTTTTAGAAAAGAAGCAATACGTTCTGCTCTAGATATGGGGCCTAATTATGAAGCTCGTGGCTATGAATCTTCTTTAAAAGATAGAGAAAGCACTAGTGAATACGATAAAAATAGATACGAGATATTAGAGTTTTGGGGTACATTAGATGCTGACCTTGCAATGGAAGCAGGTTTAGAACTAGAAGATGATATGGACGACATGGATGAAGTCCAAGTTAATTGTTGGGTATGTAATGGTGAAATAATACGATTAGTATTAAATCCATTTACTCCTACAAGATTACCTTATTTAGTTTGTCCATATGAAATAAACCCATATCAATTTTTTGGTATTGGTATTCCAGAAAATATGGATGATGCACAAACAATTATGAATGGCCATGCAAGAATGGCTATTGATAATTTAGCACTTGCAGGTAATTTAGTATTTGATGTCGATGAGACAATGCTAGTACCTGGACAAGATATGAAAGTATTTCCTGGTAAAATATTTAGACGACAAAGTGGTATGCCAGGCCAAGCAATACATGGGGTTAAGTTTCCTAATACAGCAAATGAAAACTTAATGATGTTTGATAGGTTTAGGCAATTAGCTGATGAATCTACAGGCATTCCATCGTACTCTCATGGTACTACAGGAGTACAATCAACAACTAGAACTGCAGCAGGTATGTCCATGTTAATGGGTGCAGCAGCTCTAAGTATAAAAACAGTAATAAAAAATATTGATGATATGCTTCTAAGACCTTTAGGAGAAACTTTATTTTCATGGAACATGCAATTTAATGAAGATGCTCCAGAAATAAAAGGTGACTTACATGTTAAAGCAAGAGGCACAACATCACTGATGCAAAAAGAAGTAAGGTCACAAAGACTGATGACTTTCTTACAAGTTGCATCAAATCAGAATTTGGCTCCGTTTGTAAGATGGCATTCTATATTATCTGAGATTGCAAAGTCACTTGATATAGAACCAGAAAAATTAATAAACGACCCAGAGAAAGCGGCAATCTTTGCAAAAATAATGGGGATGGCAAATGGAAATCAACAGAATCAAAGCAATAATCAACAGCCCTCAATGGCCGATGATGGAGGAGCTCCTACAGGAGCGGATGCAGACGACATTACAGGCGTTGGCGGTGGCAACATCGGAGTTGGAGGTGTACCGACTCCAGGGGAAGATAGCTTCTCTGCAGGAACTGATGAAGATGAGGGAGCAGCTTAAGAGAAAATAATATGTATTACAAGGGAAACACTATTGGATTAAATTATGACGCAGCTACAGGTAACTGGAGTTTTAGCAATGAACCAAACGACTTTATAGACACTAACGCATTTAGTACAGCAGACCCAAAGTTTGACTATGTACCTCCGTCTAATACAACTCCAGATGAACCAGAGAATGACCCTTGTCCACCAGGATATAAGTATGATAGCAGTTTAAAACAATGTGTTATTGACCCAGACTATCAAAATCCTTTTGCTGATGAACAAACACAAACTACAGGCGGTGGTGGTGATACTACTCCAGTAAGAATAGCAGGAACAGATAGAAACACTACAGATAACAATTTTATTGCTACTGATGATGAATACAATAACATGAGTGCAAGTGAGTTAATTGAAAACTATAAACAACGTGGTTTTGTTAAACTAAATGATAAAGGGCAATTAGTATTAGATTTAAACAGAGTCCAAAGAAAAGGTGGAGTGCTAGATGTCTTACTAGGTAGAATGGGTAAAGAACAAGTAGAAGGGCAAGCCTCTCTTGATAAAGTTGTTAATTACTTGGTTGATAAAAATATAGTAAATCGAGGTGATATATACGTAACTGATGAAAGAGGTGGCACTGGAAATTATACTTTTAATAGTCAAGTTATTATACCAACAATAGAAAAGTTTGAAGCAGATTATTATGGTATACCATACTCTGATGTTATAGCTCCAGGTTTTGGTAATAAAATATTTGGCACAAAAGAAAGTGTACAACAGTTTGATGATTTTATGGCTCAAAAATTAGCAGCATTTAGCACTGTTGCAAATAATGCTGTAAGTAATTACACTGAAGATAATTATCTAGCAGCTTCTGGTATAAAAGAACAAGAAGAAAAAGAAAAAGCACGAAAAGCAAAAGCTGACGCAGATAGAGCAGAAGCAGAAAAAGAAAGAAAACAACTTCAGCTTATTGAAGAACGAAAAGCTCAAGAAGAAAAAGAAGAGAGAAGAAGAAGACAAGAAGAGTTTGAAAAATCTGGTGGAGAAATAACAAAAAGAAGAAAAGAAGAAGAAAAAAGAAAATCAGATTTTGTAGAACAACAACAAGAAACACGAGGTAAATCTAAAAGTGAAGCTGAAAGAGATTATGTAAGGCAACAAGCAAAAAGTATAGCTGCTCAACAATCTCAGTTTAAAAAAGATACTGCAAGAACACCAAGCGGTAAAAGTTACACTCAATCAAAAATAGAACAGGCTGCTAGAACGGGTAGATATAGCGGATTTTAACATAGGAGAATAATATGGCAAATGGAATGATGAACGACCCAAACGCTCCAATGGGAGGCCAACCTCCTATGGGAGAAGCACCTATGGGTGCACAACCAGAAATGGGTGCAGTAGATGATGCTGTGCTCGATATGCATTTAACAGAGGATGTTAAAAAGGCATTACAATCAAAAGGTGTAGACGTAAGTGCTGTACAAGATAGAGGCCCGAAAGAGCCTGTTATTGTTATACCTGTTTCAGTAATTGTAAACAGATATCAAGCAGGTACACCAGAAGAATCAATGAAACAATTTGTGCAAGACATGACGGCTAACGCTCAACCGCCTGCTGCACCACAACCAGTTTCTGCTCCGTCACCGATGGCAGCAGAAGCTCCTAATCAAGAAGGACTAGGAGCACCAATGAATAGGCCACCTATGACTGCATAGTCATAGCCCCAAAGCGACTCTAGGCCACCTGTTTTCCAACAGCACCAATAAAGGAGAATAAAATGGAAGAAAATAAACAAGAAGAGATTCAAGAGGAATCTCAACAAGAGGCTTTTCTCGAGCCTGTTCCTTATAAACGTAAAGTTACTAAGGAAGAAGCAGAGGACACAGCTACCGTTTCAGAGGACACTTCTTCAGAAGAAGAAGCCACTCCAAAGGAAGAACGCCCTGTCAACGCTGAAGAGAAAGTGTTTAAGAAACGTTATGACGACCTTAAACGACATTACGATTCTACAGTCAATAAGCATAAAGACGATGTTGAAAAGTTAAGACTTCAGTTACAAGAAAATGCTGACAAGATTAACTTGCCAAAAACAAAAGAAGAAGTAGATGCATGGAGACAAAAGTATCCAGATGTTTATGATATTATCGAAACTATCGCTTACACTAAAGCAGATGAAAAAGCTAAGAAGGTTGAAAGCAATCTTAAAGAATTAGAGAGCCAACAAATGGCCGTTCAAAAAGATAAAGCAGAAGTAGAACTATCAAAGCTACATCCAGATTTTAGTGAAATAAGAGAAGACGATAAATTTCATGAATGGGTATCGAAACAAGACTCTACTATTCAAGGTTGGTTGTATGAAAATACTACCAATGCAAAATTAGCAGCAAGAGCTATAGACTTATACAAAATGGATACAGGATATGGTAAAAAGAAAACTGCTAAATCGTTAGAGGCATCTAAATCTGTTACATCAACTAGTAAACGTGAAGTAGATACTTCAAACAAAAAAATGTGGAAGATTAGCGAGATAGCTAAAATGAAACCACATCAATTTGCAAAGTATGAAAAAGATATCGACTTAGCTAGAAAGGAAGGTAGAATTGTCAATGGTTAATCTTTAACTGTCTATAGGAGGACAACATGGCAATATCAAAAGCGGCAGGTTATGATAACCTACCTTCGGGTAATTTTTTACCTATTATTTATAGTCAAAAAGTCCAAAAGTTCTTTAGAACTGCATCAGTAGTAGAAGATATTACTAATACTGACTATGCAGGAGAGATTGAAAATTTCGGAGATACAGTTAACATTATCAAAGAGCCAACAATCACAGTAAGCTCATACACAAGAGGTGGACAAATCAACATCCAAAATTTGGCTGATGACCAACTCCAACTTACTGTAGACCAGGCTAATGCATTTGCATTTAAAGTTGACGATATCGAAGAAAGACAATCTCATATTAACTTTGAGGCTTTGGCTACTTCTTCTGGAGCATACGCTCTAAAAGATTCATACGATGAAAACGTAATTGCAGCAATGTTTTCGGGTGCAGGCACCACTGTAGGTTCAGATGGTTCTGGAACTGACACAGGTTTCGGTTCTTCAGAAACTGACCCAACAGATATTTTAGCAAACTCTGCTAAAAGATTACATGCAGCAGACGTACCAACAGATAACAGATGGTTCTTAGGAACTCCAGAGTTTTACGAACAGCTTGGACAAGCTAGTGCAAAACTAATGGATGCGTCTGTTACTGGTGACGGAACTTCACCATTGAGAAATGGTAACGTCATGGACGGTCAAGTTAATGGTTTTAGACTATATATGACCAATAACTTTGCGGCATCATCAACTTCTAACTATTTTAAAGTAATGTTTGGACACATGTCTTCAACAGCTACTGCAAATCAAATTGCAAAAACTGAAGTAGTTAGAGACCCAGATTCATTTGCGGACATCGTAAGAGGTTTGCATATATTTGGAAGAAAAGTACTTCGTACGGAAGCACTTTTTGCAAGACATTTATTAATTGATTAATAGGAGGGTATACAAATGGCAACAGTAAGTAAAGTAACTGGTGGAACTAGTGGGCATCCTTCTACAAGAAGGAAACCATATTATGTGGAAAACACAATCGACAATTCTTTGTTTGACCCTGCAAGTGGGGATGTAATTCAAGCATTGAATATTCCTGCAGAGACTATGATTCTTAATGCAGGTTTAGAAGTATTAACTGCGGCTTCTTCATCAGTAACCTTTGATTTAGGTGATGGTGATGACCCAGATAGATACGTTGATGGTGACACAAATGCAACTGGACATGCGGCTCCTGTAGCTCATGCATCTAACTCTGGTCATGTGTACGGCTCTGCTGATACACTTGATGTAACAACAGGTGGTGCACAAGATACTGCAGGTAAGATTCGTGTCTATGCAATTATGTGTGATGTTAGCGGTTCAGATGAAACTGCTTCAAACACTTCATAATTATAATGGGGGCGTTTTAGCCCCCTTTACTTTTTGTAAGGAATATAATGACTAAATGGAATATGACAGAAGGGCAAACTACTACTGATAATAAAGTAATAGCTACTGGAGAAATAATTACGCCTTTCTATGAAGATACAAATATAACAGAATTAGAAAAAAGAATAAATAATTTAGAAAAAAAATTAGATACAATAATAAATTTATTAAAAAATGATTAAAGTAGCTATGGCGATAATAATAACGTCAATGCCAAACTGGCCCTCAGTAAAATATCAAGGGTATTTATATCCAGACATGGATACATGTTTATCATCTACTCAATTATATGTAGAACAATTTAGAGCGTACGCTGATAGTCAAGGAGATTATGATGCTTACTTTGATTCTATATGTTTTGAGGTTGATTCATATCCAATAGAAGGATTTAACAATTTAGAATTAGGAATATAATGGCAACATATCTAGTATTATGCAATAGAGTTTTAAATGCACTAAATGAAGTAGAGCTAACCTCTGCTAATTTTAGTAGTAGTCGTGGTATACAAACTTCTGTAAAAAATTTTACTAACAGAGCATTGCACGATATCTATAATGAACTAGAAGAGTTACCAAGTTTACATAAAGAAACAATACAAGTTACTAATGCAGGTCAAAGAGAATATGCTCTACCTACAGCTAATTCACCACAGACAGGTGATGCACAATGGCGTAAAATAGATTGGGATACATTTTATTTAAAGCCAAAAGAATTAATGACTAATGGTGAATTTACTTCTGACATTAGTAGTTGGACTACAATAGCAGGGAGCGGCAGTGCAGCATACAACAGTGGTGGTAATGGTAGATTACGACTAAATGATTTTGCGGCACATCAATCTATATCAACAGTTGTTAATCAACAATATAGATTACAACTTAGAGTATTTGATTCTAACAGTGTAGGCCAAGCACTAAAAGTACAAGTAGGAACTGCAGCTGAAGGAACACAAAATTTAAATACAACAGTAACAGTAGAAGATTTTGGAGAGGGTGCAGTATTAGATACTACATTTACTGCAACAGCACAAACAACTTTTATAACATTAAATAATACAGTTACTACAACTAATTTAGATGTAGATTATGTACGAGTATCTAGAAATATAGGAGTGCAAAGATTAAAGTACATTTCTTATGATGATTATATAAGACAATACGCAGAAAGAGATAAATTAAATTTAAGTTCAGTACAAGGTGAGCCTAGATTTATATATAAAACACAAAGTGGTAAATTAGGATTATCACCTGTACCAGATAGAAGTGATTACGAAATAAATTACGAATATTACAAAGAGCATACAGAACTATCGGCTTCTACTGATGAACCAGATTTAGATGATAGATATGCAGATTTAATTGTATCAAGAGCAAGCTATTACACATATAACTTACGTTCTGACCCAGAACATGCAATGATAGCTAAAAAAGAATACGAAGAAGGGTTAGATAGACTTAGAACAGATTTAGTTACTAAACAAGAATACATGCGTGATGATAGAGTAAATCTACGTTATTATGGTAAAGGAGTTATGTAGTGCCAAATACTTCACAGATAACACCTAC
>VMHT01183602.1_pt1 | contig 38646 bp, 52 predicted proteins | sample 4693611 | NCBI WGS metagenome assembly VMHT01 (sample SAMN12280063, study PRJNA550983) | marine metagenome | isolation source: seawater sampled from same location over 5 years 0.02-0.2 micron viral filtrate | place: USA: collected off the coast of southern California halfway between the port... ...
ACAAAGCTCTGTTACAGTATCTGTTAGTGGATTATCTACAACAACAGCATTAGGCACTGAGTCTTTTGTTGGTGATGTCACAATTACACTTGATTCACTTCAAGTAACTTCTGCTTTAGGCACTGCAGAAGGTGTAAACGAACATAGAATTTTTCCAACGGGTGTTTCATTTGAAACACAGTTATCAGGTAGTTTAGTAATTAATGAAGGTACAGGTGTTGTACTACCTAGCCTTTCTATGGCCTTTACTGCAGGTGACGAAACAGGTTCAGGTACAGTAGACGCAGGTTGGGGTAGAAATACATGGGGTTCATTCGCATGGAATGAAAACATAGAATTTATTCATGACCTTACAGGGGTCTCAATGTCAACTTCTTTGGGTACAACCACACAAGAAGTTGGAACAGGAGTTATTGTAAGTCCAACAGCAGTTACAATGACAAGTGCGTTAGGCACTACATCTCAAACAGGAACAGTTGTAGAAACATTAGATAGCTTAACTGTAGGAGTCGCTTTATCAGGAGTTACTGTTTCAGGTGAGGGTAGTGTTGGTGTTATTGCACCTTCGGATCAACTTGATTTTGCTATTGGCACACCTGTTATTGATATTTTCACACAAGTAGATCCTACAGCAGTTACAATGACAACTGCTCTAGGTTCAGTTACTCCACAAGCTGATGCACTAGTAACCCTTGGTAGTTTATCTTCTAGCTTTAGCCTTGGAACTGAAACTGTAGAGGTAGGAACAGGAGTTACAGTAAGTGTATCTACTGTTGCTTTAAGTTTTGCTCAAGGCACACCAACTCCAATAGCTGAGGCTGTCGTAAATGTTACAGGATTAGATTTAACAATAGTCACAGGTAATCCTTTTGCAACACCTTGGGCAAATGTAGTAACAGGTGCAAGTAATACTTGGACAGAGGTAGACGCAGCCTAGTTTGTCAAAAATTTTAGTAGGGCTATATATATGTAGACATGATGCAAACATGTGTACATTTGATGGAAAAAATTTTAAATACTTACAATTAGAGAGATACTTTAATGTTAAGCACTATTCTAATCCCAATCTTTTTGAATGGAAAAAAATTTTAAAAGATGTATTTCATTATGATACATCTGATATTAAAGCCATAGGTATCTCCTTAAACAATAATTATAATGGCAACTATCATCAAAACAAAAGCGATGTTGTTGAACAAAAAAATATTTTTAATTTAGACATACCTACCTTTAATGTTGATCATCATTATGCACATGCATTATCTTCTTTAAATAAAACTAAAAATCATTTTGTATCTGACTGTCAGGGTAATCATAGAAGATGGATATCTGTACTACATGATAAAGAAATTATAGACACAAAACACGATCCTATAGATGGTAAGTCTTTTGGTTTAGCTTTGGATGAAATGGGTTTTTTCATGGGGGTAGGACCTGCTTATCATTTTGATAATGCAGGTAAAATCATGGCTTTCAATGGCTACGGTGAACTTAATCAAACCTATCTTAATTTTATGAATAAGTATGGATTAGAACATTCTCATATAACACTTGAATACAATAACTTAGAGAATGTATTAAATAAATTTTTGACTCCAAAAGATACATGGGATTTTGTTAAAACCTTTCATTATAGATACTCTAATTTATTTAAAGACTATTTGTCAAATTTTTTTAAAAATGATGATAGCTTCACATATTCAGGTGGTGTAATGCAAAACATTGTTATCAATACCAAATTAAGAGAAAAGTTTTCAAACATTGAAATTAATCCTGTCGGATATGATGGAGGACTATCGATAGGAGCTCTTGAAGCAGTAAGACAAATATACGATTATCCTCCAATTGAAATATCTAATTATCCTTTTATTCAAGAAGACGAGAGTCCTGAAGACCCTACACAAGATACAATAAATAAAACTGCTGAACTATTGGCACAAGGTAAAGTTATAATGTGGTATCAAGGTAAGGGAGAGGCTGGTCCAAGAGCCTTAGGTAATAGATCAATATTGGTAAATCCAAATGTTAGATACGCAAAAGAAATGGTTAATCAAAAAGTAAAAAAAAGAGAATGGTATAGACCTTATGGGGCTAGTGTAAAATTAGATAAGTATAAAGATTATTTTAAATTGGATTGGGAGAGCCCATATATGTTATATCAGGCTCACTGTCTTGATCCTTTTAATTTGCAGTCAATTACTCATGCAGATGGCACTTGTAGAATACAAACGGTTTCATCTGATAATAAAATATTTTATAGTTTATTAGATAGTTTTGATAAAATTACAGGTTTTCCAATATTATTAAATACTTCTATGAATTTACCTGGATATCCAATAACAGGAAGTTTTGAGGTTACCAAAAAAATGTTTGACAATTCTCAATGTGACGCTTTAATATTAGGCAATAATATATTTACAAAATAGAGTTGAATATAAGGTTAAAATATATATATTTTAGTGAGGTTTAAACATGTCAAGTAATTATTCAGATAGACTTAAATTAGAGTTAATGGCAACAGGTGCCAATGCTAATACTTGGGGCACAAATACTAATAATAACTTAGATGTCATTGACGCTTTCGTGTCAGGTTATCTTTCAAAGTCAGTTGCAGGATCAGCTAACATTACACTTTCTACAGCAAATGCTTCAGATACAGCAGAATCATCAAATAGAACAATAGAATTAACAGGTGCCTTAACAGGCGACATTGTTGTATTTATTCCTGCCGCAGAAAGTAAATATTCTTTTTTTAACAATACATCAGGTTCTCAAACTCTAACAATTGCAGCAACAGGGCATACTGCAAATGGTATTGCTATTGCTCAAGGTGCAAAAACCACAGTGTTCTGTGATGGTGCATCAAACTTTAACGTAGAAATTCTTTCTTCCACAGATGCAGGAGCATTAGGCTCAGGTACTTTAGCAGACGCTAGATTTCCAGCAACCTTACCAGCAGTAAGTGGAGCAAATTTAACAAATTTAGACGCAGCAGATTTAGCATCAGGAACAATTCCTGACGCAAGATTTCCTGCAACCTTACCAGCACTTAATGGATCTGCACTTACAAATTTAGATGGAGATGACATTGCAACAGGAACAGTAGCAATCGATAGATTACCTACAATAACAACTGCTAAGGGTGGTACAGGATTAACCTCACTAGGATCAGCAGGACAAGTTCTTAGCGTTACAGCACCAGGTGCGGCTTTAGAATTTGCTGATGCAGGTGGTGGAGCAGTAGGTAACGTAACATCTATAACCCAACTTACAGGATCAGGTAATATTTCGACTAGAGCAGATACTTTATTTGCTATCGCAATTGCTGTTGGTGGTGGCGGATCAGGTGGCTGTGGTGGACACGGTTTTGGTCAAGGGCAAGGACAGCCCGGTGGTTCAACTTCAGGGTTGGGCATGACAGGTGCCGCAGGATCACAAGGTGCCGCAGGTTTTCCAAATCCAGGATCAAACGGTGGAGCAGGTGGATCAGGTGGTGGTATGCTAGGTGGTGCTCCAGGAAATAATGGCTCTCCAGGTATCGGTGGTAATAGTGGTGGATCAGGAGGAACAAATCCTTTCTCTCCATTAGGCAACGGTGGAACAGGTGATCCAGGATCTAGTGAGAATGGTGGTGGTGGTGGAGCAGGTGGTGCTTTCAGTGATATCACAGGACCTTTCACAAGGGGTGCAACAGTTTCAGTAACAGTAGGAGCAGGTGGTATTGGCAGACCAGGAAATAGAGGATCAGGTCAACCGGGCACTGCAGGAATGTTTAGATATGCGGAGTATTATACATAATGGCTAAGTGGTGTAAGATTAATGATATTAAAGTAATAGAAGTTTCTGACACAGAGGTTGTAGGTTGGCATGAAACAACAAATGACAGTGTTGTACAGGGTTGGTGGTTTCAAAATGGTGATGTTGCTAACTCATATACTTATGGCATCGATGATTTAAGAAAAGCTAGAGACTTAGAATTATCAGCTTGTGATTGGACACAATTAGCTGACTCACCTTTAACAGATTCAAAGAAAGCAGAATGGGCAACATATAGACAGGCATTGAGAGATTTTCCTGCAAGTAACACAACATTTACTGTAACCTTAGATGGTTCAGATACAGCATGGCCTACTAAACCTTCCTAGTGTTTTTAGAAAATAATTATTGGTTCTACGACAGAGCACTTAATCCAAAAGTGTGCCAACAAATAATTCAGTATGGTAATTCTTTAAAAGAAAATGTCGGTGTTACATCTGATACAAGTGAAGGCACTGAGGAAAATAAACAGAAATTAGCAAAAATTAGAGATTCTAGAATAGCTTGGATTCCACAACTAAGATGGCTTAATATTTGGTTTTGGAATTGTGCTATGGATGCAAACAAATTTGCAGATTGGAATTTCAATATTGATACATCCGAACAGTATCAATTTACAAAATATAAAGAAGGTCATTTTTATGGTTGGCATCAAGATTGTGGACCTGATACCATTGGAGATGGTTTACAAAGAAAATTATCTTTAGTTTGCACGTTAACTGACTCTTCTGAGTATGAAGGTGGACAATTAGAAATATGTAATCCACAAATGTCTCCCATTAAAAAGTTGGAAGATAAAACAGATAGTGAAGAAAAATGGTTTAATCAAGGAACTATAATTGTTTTTCCTAGTCATATGTGGCATCAAGTAAAAAAAGTCACTCAGGGGACTAGATATTCTTTAGTAACATGGTTTAGAGGAAAGGATTTTGAATGAGCAAATTTGAACAAGATAATTACATTATAATAAACAAAGCTATTAGTGAGGAGATAGCTAGTTTTGTATGTGAATATTTTAATATGAAAATGAAAGTCACAGCAAAAATGTTTGAGAGTGGAATGATATCACCTTATGAGGAAAACTACGGAGTGTTTGATGATGGCCAAGTTCCAGGTGCTTTTTCTGCTTATGCAGATATAGCCATGGAAGTTTTACTCAACGCCTTACATCCTTTAATGGAAAAAGAAACAGGTATTAAATTAACACCTAATTATTCTTATGCTCGTGTGTATTTAAAAGGTCAAAAATTACCAAGGCATAAAGACAGATTTGCATGTGAAATATCTACCACTCTTAATTTAGGGGGAGATTCATGGCCAATTTATTTAGAGCCTGATGAAACAAAGGGCACAGATGATGGTACTAAATATATTTCTGAAGATACTAAAGGTATTAAGGTAGATTTAGGACCTGGTGATATGTTGATATATAAAGGCAACTTATTAGAGCATTGGAGAGAGCCTTTAGAAGGAGACAGGTGCTCACAAGTATTTCTTCATTATAATAGAGCTGATCAAAAAGAACCACCATTTGATGGAAGAGATTTTTTAGGTTTACCAAGTTGTTTCGTATTAGGCAAAAAATAAAATTTTATAGTAAGCATTTTTCTCTTTTAGAAAAACCTATACCTTCCAAGAAGAAAGTGCCTCTGTGGTATAAGAAAATGCAAAATTTTCCAATGGGTAAAAAAGAAAGTGGATCTGTTAAAAGATGTGTTCCTTTTTTGGATGCTCTGACATCAGGATATTATATTGTAAACAACTTTGAAGTATTAATAACATGGCGTGAACCTGGTGTTTTAGATATAAGATACAATCAAAATTTAGAAAAAGGAGAGGCTTATGAACTTGACTCAGGTATTAAAACTCATTTGGCTTGGCAAGTGAATGATGATTTTTATAATGACAATGAAATAAAACATCCTTTAAAATTTGATAATCCGTGGAGAATAGAAACTCCTAAGGGATATAGTTGTATGTTTTTGAACCCCCCAAATAATCCATCACCTTTTAGATTAGCAGAAGGTGTTGTTGATACAGATCAATACAAAATGAATATTAATTTTCCCTTCCTTTTAAAAGGATTTGAAAAAGAAGTATCAATACCTGTTGGCTTACCTATAGTATGGGTAGTGCCTTTTAAAAGAGAGTCATGGCAAATGGAGACACATGATCATGATTTAGAATCAAAGGATTATCATACAAATTTTTTTAAAGAGTTTGCTGATAATTATAGAAATAAAATATGGAGTAAAAAAGAATATGATTAAACCTGAAGAACTAAAAGAAAAAAACTTTAAAATATTTTTAGGAATGCCTATGTATGGTGGAATGTTATCTGAGGCTACATTACACGGTTTATTGGAACTACAACAATGGTCGATGTCAAAAGAAAAAGATGTTCAAATGAGAATACAGACCATGGGTAATGAAAGCTTAATAACTAGAGCAAGAAATACACTTGTGTCAATGATGATGGATGCACAAGATTATGTTGCAACTCATTTACTTTTTATAGATGCAGATATTGGATTTAATTGGAGAAATGTTGAGAGACTGATTTGTGCTGATAAAGACATTGCTTGTGGAGTATATCCTAGAAAACATTTACATTTGGAAAAGGCTAGTAAATGGATTCAAGAAGATCCTAATATAAGTCCTGATGACCTAGAGGCTAGAATACTAGGTTATAATATTAACTTTGATGATCCTAAAAATATAAGAGGAGAGAATGGATTTTTCAAAGTACAAGAAGCCGCTACAGGAATGATGTTAGTAAAAAGAGAAGTCATAAGAAAAATGATGAAAGCTTATCCTGAGAGAAAGTATGAGTCTGATCAAATTGTAAACGGTGGCTCTTATAAGTCAGATAATTGTTATGATTTGTTTGCAGTTGGTCCTTACGAAACTTTAGGTCAAAAAAGATACTTATCAGAGGACTATTACTTTTCGAGATTATGGCAAGAACTTGGTGGAGAAATTTGGGCAGATTTAGCAAGTCCATTAACTCATTTTGGAAATAGAGCATTTAAAGGGCATGTTGGTACTTTAGTAGCAAAAGCAGATGATCAAAATAATAAATAATTTTTTTAGTGTATACAGTAGAGATTACTATTTATTTGCAAAACAACTTACTTTTCATGAGTCATCGGATTATAAAAATCTCATGGGATTTACTAGTAAGTATGTAGATTTTCCAGGGCGAAGAACTTTACAACTAAGCAAAGAGTCACCTTTTTTTTATCTAAATATTGTAAACAATGTTTATGATAAGTTTGGCATAAAGTTAGATGATCAAGCAGGAGTATATTGTCATGTTAGATTTCAAGATGATAGAGATGATTGGATACACACTGATAGAGGAAAAACAATATTAGTATTTTTATCTGAAACTAATTTAGAGTCAGGAACGTGTTTTTTTGATAATAATGAGAATCTTACTGATAATATAAGTTTTATACACAATAGAGCTGTAATGTTTGATGGTAACATAAAACACATGTCAAAAAAAAATTATGGATCTTCGGTAGAAGATGGAAGAATGACAATTAATATATTTATTGAAAATGCTTAATTCTATCAAAGAAGGATCTATATTATTAAAGCCACAATTTTTACCGTTAGAGGTTTACAACTCCACACTTAATTTATTCAATAATAATAAATTTTATGCAACATACCAACCTACAGAAATATTCTATGGCAATAGATTACAGGCATATCCTTGTTATCAATATGTACTTAAAGAAAATGAAAATATAATATTTGAAAAATTGTTATCTGACTATTTAGACACCCCTGTTGATGTCTTAACTATTGCAAGAAAGATTATAACATCAGAAATACAACAATCAAAATGCAACACAAAATATGGGTACATACATCAGGATTCTCATTGTGATTTAGCAGCAGTATTACCTTTTGATCAAACAATAGATGGAGGAACAGCTTTCTTTGAAAATATTTGGGATAAGTATCCTGACATAACCGTGGGAGCGTATCCCAATAGACTTGTTATATACAACTCACAAAGACCTCATGCACCCTCACATGATTTTACATTTGTAGAAAGAAAGGTTTTAGCCTTTATGATAAAGATAAAATGAAACTAGAAGTAATACAGTTTTCTATTCATAGTTTATACTCTGCCTATATTATAAGAGATTATTTATCTCAAGAAGAGTTGTACAAACTTGATAAGGTCCTTAGAGATAAAACAAAAATAGATGAGATGAATAAGTCTACCAATGTAAAAGGTAATATGACCTCTTATTCTGCTTTACAGGACGTACAAGAGTGTGCAGATCTGATTAGCAAAGCAATCTTTACTATTGATTCAATAGTTAAATTAAGAAGTTCTCATGGAAGAGATAGCTTCATATATCGTGTGACTGATGCTTGGGGAATGAGACACAATACAAATGATTATTCTATAAATCATGCTCATTATCCGTCTCATTGGTCTGCTGCTTTCTATACCACTGTGCCTGATCCTAAACCTATCATGAAGCTTATTGAATTTAATGATAAAGTGGAGCTAGACAATAATATGTTAGTTATATTTCCTGCTATGGTAAATCACGAGGTATCTATTAATAAATCTGATAAAGAAAGAATATCAATGGCTTTCAACATTGATGTGGAAAAACAATAAAACTGTAGTATATTAGACAAATGCCCCTAGTAAATTTTAGACCAGCCGCAGGTATTAATAAAGAAGTCACCGATTATACAGGTGCAGGTAAGTGGACTGATGGCGATATGGTTAGGTTTTTTCAAGGATTACCACAGAAAATAAAAGGTTGGGAAAAATTTATATCTACAACTCTTGTTGGTGTGGCAAGAGATCAACACTCTTGGGTAGCATTAGATGGCACAAGGTATAATGCCATAGGAACAGACAGAAAATTATATGTAATAGAAGAGGGTAGTGCATTTGATATTACTCCTTTAAGAAGAACACAGGCTCGTACAAATCCTTTTACTACCAATGCCACAACTTCAGTTGTTGTTACTGATACAGGTCATGGTGCTTCAAAAGGTGATTTTGTTACCTTTGACAGTTTTAGTGCAATAGATGGATTGGACATGAATAAAGAGTTTGAAGTAACTTCTATTGTAAACACTGCGGCATATGTTGTAACTCATACAAGCACTGCTTCAGGATCCACTGCTTCAGGTGGTGGCACAGGAAATATGAAGTATCAAATAAACGTTGGTCCTTCTTTATCAACTTCAGCTTTCGGTTGGGGTACAGATGGTTGGGGATCAGGTTCATGGGGTACACCCTCCACCACTTCAAACGTAACATTGGAGGCTAGACAGTGGTCATTAGATAATTTTGGTGAAGATCTAATAGCTACTGTTTTAAACGGTGGTGCTTTTAAATGGGATACTTCTTTAGGTGTATCAACAAGATGCACTGCAATCACTAATGCTCCAACAGCTTCTAGATTAAGTTTGATATCTACTCCTGATAGACATCTAATGTTTATGGGCACTCAGGCCACTATCGGAGCAGGAAATGCTCAAGATGATTTATTGATTAGATTTTCCGATCAAGAAGATATTAACACGTATCAACCAACAGCAGAAAATACTGCTGGTTCTTTAAGAATAGCAGACGGATCACGAATAGTGGCCGCAGAAAGATCAAGAGGTCAGATACTCGTATGGACCGATACTTCTTTGCACTCTCTACAATTCATAGGTCCACCATTTACTTTTGGTTTAAGACAGTTAGGTCAAAACTGTGGTATAGTCGGAAGTCATGCTGGTGTCGATATTAATGGTGTAAGCTATTGGATGTCACAAGACTCATTCTTCTTATTTGATGGTTCCGTTAAAAAATTACCGTGCACCGTGGAACAATTTGTATTTGATAATTTAAATCAAACAGGAGCAGAAAATGCTTTTGCTGGACATAATGGTGAGTTTAATGAAATTATGTGGTTTTATCCTAGAACAGGATCCGATCAAATAAACGCTATTGTAGCCTATAATTATTTAGAGGGAACTTGGTGGACAGGAACATTGGCTAGAACAACTTGGACAGATAGAGAAGTTTATGATAGCCCTATAGCTACTGAATTTTTAGCTTCAACAACAGCTAACAATGAAGTTATTCTTGGACTAACAGCAGGAGCTACTCAATCATTTATACATGAAACAGGTAATGACGCTGACGGTTCTGCAATCACTGCCTTTGTAAAATCAGGTGCAGTAGAAATAGGAACAGGAGATGAATTTTCTTTTGTATCAAAATTAATTCCTGACATACAAAATCAAGAGGGAACTTTAAACGCAAAGTTAGAATTTAAAAACTATCCAAATAATAGCACAAGTGTTATAAAGACTGCTACCTTTACTGACAGCACAGAGTTTGTTAGTTTAAGAGGTAGAGGCAGAGAATTTACTGTTAATCTTGTGTCCAACACTACAGGCACAGCTTGGAGAGCAGGCACTCAAAGATTTGACATACAACCTGATGGTAGAAGATAATGGCTAAATTAATTATACAAAGATTTCCTGACCCAGGAGAGGAATATGAAAGACAACAATTTTCAACTCTGATAAGACAATTGGAATTTATGATACAACAACTAAATAGTTCTTACACTAACGATACTCAAGAAGAGGCAACAAGAAGGGCATGGTTTTTAAGTGGCTGACGTATTTAAAAGATTTATAACAAATGTAACTACAACAGATTTGACCACTGTGTTTACAGTCCCTGTGGCCAACGTTGCAGCATCACCACCAACACCTGTTTCAACTTTTATTGTTAAAACAATTAATACTCATAATTATGATGGTAGTAATGCAGTAACCGTAAACTTTGATCACAACAATGGTAGTTCTGATTTACAAGTATTTCAGGTTGATGTGTCTGCCTCAGATACAAACACTATTAGCACAAGCATGGTATATCAGGAAGGTGACAGCATGAAGGTTCAAGCTAATGCTGCTTCTAGAGCCATGGTAGAAGTTTCCGTATTGGAGATTAAACAACAGCTATAATGAGATTAATACAGGATGGCATGTTGGATAAATCAGCCTGTGATACATTAATTAATTTATATCAAGACAATAGGCCACTGACAAAATTGTGGCATAGCACAAATACATTAAATTTAGCACAAGTAGAAGATCAACACGATCAGTTAGCTAAAAAAATAATATTTGGTATGACAACTTTTTTAAGCACAAAAGGAGCAGTAGCTTTTCCTGAACTTTGTCAAGTAGTTCATAGACCTGAAGGCACTTCACATGGTTTACACATGGATGATGCAAGAACTTCAACGGTAATGACATCCATAACATATCTTAACGATGATTATGAGGGTGGAGAAACATTTTTTGAAGATGGTCTTACAGTGGCACCTAAGCTAGGTAGGTCTTTGTTTTTTGATGGAAGAGCTTTCAGACATGGTGTAAACGAGATTAAAGGTAATAGATTTACATTGGCAATATGGTACGCATCTGACATAAACGACTTTTATGGAATTAGTTAAACCTTCACTTCCTAAAGCTATAGAAAAAAGAATTGTAGAGAAACAAGCTCTTAGTTATCAGTTTGTTACTTATCTACAGGATCTTATGAAGGCTATTATTAACAATGAGGACATTGTTAGATATCAGTTCTCTAAACTAGCCAAATATAGAGTTTTAAAAATAAACGAAAAAGATGTTCTAGAAAAAGTAGCAGACAGATACAGGTGGCCTAGAGAGTATGAGGAAAAACAACCCTCAATGGAAGTTATAACCTTAAGTGGTAAGGTAATAAAAAGTGATTTTAAAGAAGATAACTTTGCTGATTCTTTTGAAAATACTTGTAGATACCTTGCAGGAGAGGAGTTGGTCCTACATCGCTGTCAGACTTTAACAAAAAATTTAACATTTGCCTGTAATCTTTTTTCATCAATACTAGGTAGAGATTTAAACTTTAGTGGATATCTTAGATTGGGCAGTAAACCAATAAAACCAACAAGTTTTTCTTACAAATACAACATTATAATAAAAAATGCTTATGGCCTTTTAAAATGTAGTTTAAATGGTAAGATAAAAATATTAAAAAAAGAAGGTGCTATCTTTGTTCGCAAAGGTACGAAAGTTAGAATAGAAGAAATTAAAGAACCAACGTTTTATATAATTTATCATTTATGAATATTTTTAAGGCACAGATAAAAAAAGACATTATAGATCTTTCTCTAGACACAATACAAAATATGAAAAAGTCTATGAACGAAGTAAGTTGGAATTGTGATATACGAACATCATACAATCTTACTGACAACATTTTAAATGTTAAAGAATTATGGCCATTAAAATTTTCTATTCTTGAAAGCATACACGAATACATGCTTAATAATAATAAGTTCTTTGAAGGATTTATAAAAAAGTCTTGGGTTAATATATATGAAAAAGGTTTTTATCAAGAGTTTCACAATCATAAAGACGAAATTGCAAAATATATTTGTGGTGTGGTTTATTTTACACCCATGTCAAGTTCAATAGAGTTTGGTATTGAAGAAAGAATAGAACATAAACCTGAAGTTGGTGATATTTTAATCTTTAATGATGATCAATTACACAGAGTTTTACCACACAAAGACAGTGATTTAAGAATAAGTTTAGCTTTTAATTATCAAAAGATAGACACATGGAATGGACTTAAGTGATAATAGAATCACATACATTACCGTTATTTCCAACAGTGGTTCAAAAGATAGTTGTTGACTATGATTTTAAAGAATTAAAAGAAACAGTTCAAAGCTTAGAATATAGAGACATAGAAACAGACTTACCTAATCCTCCTCAAGTATCACATGATTTTTATTTATTAGATAAGCATCAAAAAGAAAAGAGTTTGTTTAAGGACATATTTGATAGACACTATAAAGAAGATGTTTTTCAATATCACAGCACTGATTTTAAGATAACAACCTCTTGGTCCACCAAGACAGGTCAAGGAGCATACGGAGGTCATTATCATAGACATAAGAATTGTATGTTCTGTGGTGTTTTTTATTTTGATAATTTAAAGACTCCAATAATATTTAACGGACAAAATATAATAGATGAGGATATATTGGTCAATGAACCTACCTCTTGGAATGTTTATAATTCAAGAGAAATAAAAATTTTTCCCACAGCTAATACTTTGTATTTATTTCCTAGTTATTTACAGCACAGGATAGGAAAGAACGAAGAGGACCAAGTAAGATATTCTTTAGCATTTAATCTTTTTCCTGTAGGAGTTTTTGGTAAACTAGATTCGGAGTTAAAATGAAAATTTGTATACTAGGTGGTGGCACAGCAGGTTTTATGACTGCAGCAACATTGGTCAAATTATTTCCACAACATGAGATAAAACTAATAGAGTCCCCTCAGGAAAAAACTGTCGGTGTTGGAGAGAGCACAATATTAGGTTTTAAGGCATGGCTTAATCTTTTAGATATTAAAGACGAAGACTTTATGAAGGATTGTAACGCAATTTACAAACTTAGTATAAAATTTACTGATTTTTATAAAAAAGGTGAGAGCTTTCATTATCCATTTGGAGAACTTAAATATCCATTGGACGATTGGTGGCTATGTAAGATAGCTAATCCTGATTTACCCAACGATACTTATGCCTCTTATAACTATGAAGCTATGACTCAAATAGAACAAGGCTTGATGTATGAACACTCTGATTTTAAAAATGAGACTGCTTATCATTTTGATGCAAAACTTTTTGCAGATTGGCTTAAAAACAAATACTGCATACCTAAAGGATTGAAATATGTCTCTGAACATATCGAAGATATAAAACAAGATGATGATGGAATAAAATCACTAAATGGAAAACACGAGGCTGATCTATATATAGACTGTACAGGTTTTAAATCTATGTTACTTGGAGAAACTCTTAAGGAACCATTTGAATCCTATGAAGATTTACTACCAAATAATTCAGCTTGGGCAACTAGAATACCTTACAAAGACAAGGATAAAGAATTATTACCCTACACAAATTGCACTGCTTATAACAATGGATGGATATGGAATATACCTTTGTGGAATAGAATTGGTACAGGTTATGTTTATTCAGATAAGTTTACTAGTGATGAAGATGCACTGTCAGACTTTCACAATTATCTAGGCATAAAAACAGATTTAGAATTTAACAAAATAAAAATGAGAGTAGGTATACACAAAAGACTTTTTGTAAAAAATGTATGTGCTGTTGGTTTGTCTGCTGGTTTTATTGAACCCTTGGAGAGCAATGGTTTATACACTGTTCATCAATTTTTAATTAAACTTGTAAGACAAATGCAAAGAGAAAAAATAAGTCAATGGGACAAAGACAATTACACATTCGGTTGTAAAAAAATATTTAAACCTTTTGCTGATTTTGTAGCTCTACATTACGCTTTATCTCATAGAACTGACACACCTTATTGGAAAGCTAATTTCAACAAAACTTGGGAGGAAAGATTATACACGCTAGAACCTACATCGGTCTATACGCTTCTTAATCACGCTTTTTTAAGAGACGAAAACTTCTCTTTTGACACACAGGGTGGTGCACACTGTATAGCAACAGGTATGAATTGGAAACCAAATGATGAAAATATGGCAAAGCTACAGAACAATATACAGTTGAGTGAGATAGTAGACAAAGCAAAAGACGTATTAGGTGAATTACAAAACAGAAAAGAAAAATGGAAAGAGGAATGTGAAGAAGAGGGCGTGTCTTTTCATGACTTTCACAAACACAATGTTTATTACTAAAGATAATTTTTTATCAAAAGACAGCATTGATTTTATTGAAAATCAAATATTGAGCAGTTCTTTTCCATATTATTTTAATGCACATACAATACACGATCCACCTGATAACAACGCATATATGGGCCATGATATACTTAGAAGACCTGAGGAGAGAAATGAGGGGGAGACATTTAACTCCAATTATGGAGAACAATTTTTAAAAATATTAAAAGAGTTTACAGACTTAATTAACTATAATCTTACAGATATATACAGGATATCAGTAAATATCACCTTTGCAGGAGCTACAGGGAATTGTCCTATACACATAGATCATCCTTATTCTCATCATCAGTTATTAGTATATTTAAATGACTGTGATCCTGTATCTAAGACTGTTGTTTTATCACAAGATAAATCAGAAGTTGAACATATAATATCACCAAAAAAATATATGGGAGCTTGTTTTAGTTCTGCACCACACTATATGATTTTTCCTAAAAAAGGAGCTAGGGCAGTAATTGTCTATACATTTAAATGATTCAATTTGTAAATAATGTTTGGTATGGCGATGACACTTACAACTCAAATGAATTAAAAAAAATTTCACAAGAAATAAGAGAGGGGAATTGGCAATACAAAGGTAGCTCAGGAACAATTGGAGATGATAATAAGTTTTGGTATCAACCATTAACAGAGCAACACACAAATTTTTTTAGAACCATAACAAATAATAAAGTTATAAGAGCTTATGCAAACGGTCAGACAATGACACAGCACAGTGGTTTTCACGCAGATGATGGTGACATGACTTATTTGATATATGCAGATGAGTGGAGTTTAGCTGATGGTGGAGGTACTGAGTTTCTTCTTAATGACAATACCACTTGTAGCGTTTATCCTAAATTTAATAGAATAGTAAAGTTTAAAGCAGACATATCTCACAGAGCTTTACCTAATATAAAACAACATTCTTTTAGAATGACTATAGCGTTGAAGACACATGAGTGAAGTTATAAGTCTATTTCCCATAGCTATTAGCGTACATAATATTGACATTAATTTTTCTGATGAAGATAAAAAATTTATAAATCTATGTCTAAATGATCAATATGAAAACACAGGTAACACTACTTCATACGATACTTATGTTTTGGAAAAACTACCAAGCTTAAAAGAAAAATTAATGAGTAAAGTTAATTTTCATTTTTATGAAACTTTGAAGCATGTCAAAGAAAGTGAAATATATATTACACAGTCTTGGTTAAATCTTACAAAGAAAGATCAATTTCATCACACACATAAGCATCCCAATTCTATTTTAGCAGGTGTATTTTATCTGCAAACAGTAGACGATGATTGTATTTCTTTTGATAACACATTAAGAGTAGATCAAGTTAGGCCATCAATTGAGTCTTTTAATTCTTGGAACTCTAGTTTGTATAATTTACCTGTTCATAAAAACATGTTAGTAATATTTCCATCTAGTTTAATGCACAATGTGCCAACTGTAAAATCAGATCAAGTTAGAATTAGCCTAGCATTTAATACATTTGTGAAAGGAGTTTTAGGTAAAGATGATCAATTATCAAGAGTCAATTTGTAAACAAGTAGCTGAATTTAAACCTTTTGCTTATAAGAATAAAATAAATAATATTTTTTCTTGGGAGGAGTTAGCCTATATATTAAATACTCCACTAAGCACAGAAAAATTTCATGCAACAGGCATTGATTGTAAACCAACTGATGTGCCTTATGAGTGGCAAACTACTCCAAACATTATATCTCCCTCCAATATTTACAATTATGCAATCAACAACGTGTGTTTCATACAAGATTGTAGTAGAGTAAATAAAAGAATTAACAAAATTGCTCATGATCTAGAATGGGCCACAGGTTATTCATGTGATGCACATATCTTTTTTTCTGTTTTAGATAACGAAAAGGATACTGATGGCTTTGGTATGCATAAGGATGTATGTCACAATTTAATTATTCAAGTTGAGGGCAAAACTAATTTTACCGTCAAGGATGAGTTTGAAATAGTATTAGAACCAGGAGATTGTGTTTTTGTACCACTTGGCGTGTATCATCAAGCTAAATCTATAGAAAAAAGACTCTCAGTTAGTTTTCCAATGAACCCTGAACATAAGACAAAACAAGACAGATTTTGGATTGATTTCTAGTATTTTCGCCTATAAAACTATAATATGGCAAAAATTGTAGATGAACCAAAACTTCTACGGTACGATATGTTGGATGGGGTCAAAATACCTGTCTATAGTGCTAAAGTAGAAACAACAGTAACTAATATTAAAACAGGTCAAGAGTATAGTTCTCATGAAGAATGTCAGGCAGACATCGATAATCCTGAAACAGAAACAACAGAGGCAGATATTAAAAGAGACGTGCATGTAACAGCTCCGAGTATATTTGCTGGTGCAACCACATTAGAGGAATAAAATGAAACAAAGGGAATATGCACAGGTAAGCGAGTTTGGTCTTGGATCTTTGGTCGGTGATTTTTTTCAAAACGTTAAAGACACCGTCACAGGTGTGGCTAAAACAGTAGCTCCTATCGCCCCCTTTGTTCTACCTTTTCTTCCAGGTGGACCATTACTTAAACTAGGAATAGGAGCAGGTATAGGAGCTTTAGCAGGACAAAAGCCTTCTGAGATTGCAAAAAATTTAGCTATTCAAACTGCAACTTCAGGTGTCGCAGGAATATTAAAAAGTAATGCAGCACAAGGCACTCTTGGTGAAAGATTTATGAGTGGAATTAAAGGGGTGAACTTACCTAAAGTTGAAGGTGTATCTTCAGATAAAAATTTTTTACAAAAAGCTATTTCTTCTATTAATCCAGCAGATAGATCTGTCAATCCTGATTTTGTTAAAACTAAAAGATTTGCAGAGCTGTCAGGAAACCCTATGTCTGACGAAATGATTGAAGCTTTAGGAGTTCCTAAAGATTCTAGTTTTACTTATCAATATGGTCCTGCTTTATACACAGGATTAACAGCAGCACCTATAGCTGAACAGTTTTTAAAAAAACCTGAAGAGGAAGAAGAATATGTAAGTGAAGATTTATATAGTCCAAACTATGCTCAATATCAGTTGTTAGATATCACAGGTCCTCAAGGTATTGCTCCGTCATTTGCTGCAGAGGGTGGTGAAGTTACAGGATTTGCAGAGGGTGGTGGTCAAAAAATACAACATCCTGATGGGGACACAAAAGAACACCCTAAACGTATTGGAGAGATCGTGGGTCGTGGAACAGGGACCTCGGATGATATTCCTGCGATGTTAAGTGATGGTGAATTTGTAATGACTGCTAAAGCTGTTAGAAACGCGGGCAGTGGATCGAGAAAAGAAGGAGCAAAAAACATGTATAAAATGATGAAAAGTTTGGAAAAGGGTGGTAGTTTATCACAAATAGGAATGGCATAATGAGTATAACTGAACAGATAGTAAGAGAAGCACCTGAAGTAGAAGCTAGGAAATTAGGGTTATTAGATACTGCCAAAGCTTTAGCAGATAAGCCTATAGTTTTACCTGAGCAACAAGTTGCTGGTTTGACTCCTCAACAATTACAGGCCATACAACTAGGTGATACAGGTATTGGTGCTTATCAAGATTATTTAACAAATGCTCTTCAATCTCAAGCGGCAGGTCTATCTTCATTAGGACAGGCGGCACAACAGTTTGTAAGTCCTACACAACAAAATATTAATCAGTTTATGAATCCTTTTCAGGACGCTGTTAGAGATGAAATTAACAGGGCCTATGATATTGCTCAGACAGGGGCAGATGCTCAAGCAGTCGCCGCAGGTGCCTTCGGTGGTGATAGACAGGGAGTTCAAAGAGCAGAATTAGAAAGAAATCGTGCTTCAGCTTTAGCTCAGGCACAGGCTCAGTCTTTTATTAATGCTCAAAATAGACAGTTGGCAGGTGCTTCAGGATTAGCTTCTATAGCACCACAGTACGCAACTTTCGCAGGTCAACAAGGTCAGTTAGGAGCTCTAGGTCAGCAACTAGGAGCTCAAGATATTAACACATTATTAGGTTTAGGATCTTTAGGACAGCAACAAGCTCAAACTCAATTAGATGTAAACAGACAAAATCAAATGTCTCAAATGTATGAGCCATATCAAAGAGTTGGTTTCTTATCGGACATCTATCAAGGAGCTCCAACTAGTTCTCAAGTTATTCAAAGTCAGATAGGATCTACACCGTCTGCCTCACCATTACAGCAAATTGCAGGCTATGGTATAGCAGGTCTTAGTGCTCTAAACGCCTTTGGTGGTGGAGGAGGAGGGTTATTCGGATGATGAATACAGTTTTACAACGACCAATGTTTGCGATGCCTGTTAGAAGACAGGTAGGATCTTCTGAAAGAGGAGAGACAACCTCTACTACTCGTGTTATGCAAGGTCCTATAGATTCTTTTAAATTTAATTTACTAGATAAGTTAGGGGTTATTAGTAATAAAACTTTTAAGCCTGATGTTCCTGACCAAGATTTTCAAATTAATATTGATGATGCAATGTCTAATCCTCAGTTATTAAACGATGTTTATGATATGATTATACAGTCAACAGGTTTTGATATGGATCTTTTTATGAACATGGGGGGATCACAGCAACAAGATTATCTTAACACCATTAAGGGAAAATTAATTTTTGGTAAAGCTGAGGGTGGTGAAATAAAGTCTGATGCTGTTGGCATCGCTGATGGCTTAGATCAAGAAGAGGAGACCGTGGACCGTGATCCGTCAAAAGATGGTATTGCTAAGGTTTCTCCTGAGCAGTATGTTCAGTTAATGAACGAAGTTCGTGGTGACGAGGTTCCCATGGAAGGAAGAGTTCAAGAACTAGCAACAGTTGTAGGAAAGCAAGATGCCACAGATACACCTCTATCCGTATTAGCATTAGTGCAACCTGTCTTTGAAATGAAAGAACAACAAGGTATTGCACAAACACAACAAGCTCAACAAATGGGTCCACCAATGGCCTCTACTCAGTTAGCTAACCCACAGAATATGGGCATTGTTAGAGCCAACACAGGACTGATTGTCGATGCACCTTTTGATTTTGGTAGTACAAACATGAGAACAACAATACCTAATTTTGATAGCAATCCTTTGTCGATGCCATCACAATCTGCTTCAAACACATCAGCGTCTTTGGTTTCTGACTTTATGGAAAAATTTTTAAATAAAGATGATGCACAACTTACTGCTAGTAATTTGGCAAGAGAAAAAGAATTATTAAGAAGTATCTATGGTGATACAAAAGGAGATACAAGAAAAGCCTTAGCTTTTTCAGGAATAGATAAGGGTTTAAGATTAGCGGCAGGAGAAGATCCTTTAAACTTAGTTCGTGAAACTGCAGGAGATTTTTTCCAAGCCATACAAGCAAACAATAAATTTGAACAACAATTGGGATTACAGGCTTACAAAACTTTATTAGCTAAGAAAACTCAAATGAGTGATAGAGAGTTTGATATTGCTAAAATGAATTTAGAAAATGATTTAAAAATTGTTTTTGAACAATCAAAGGGTATGCAAGATCCTGTAATATTAAGAAACCCTGCAACAGGCACTGTTACAGTTCTTGATGAGAAAAAAGACGCAGTAAAAATAGCAAACTTAATAGCAGGGGGTTATGAACCCGTTGGCTTAGGCACTCCGACTGTCTCCATAACTAACATTGGACCTTCAAATATGGAAGGTCGAAAGGATGGTGGGCTTATAGTTAAAAGATCAAAGGGATCTCCTGAAGGAGGAGAACAACTTTTATTCGCAAAAAATGAATTACCCACATATAAAACTTATGAAGAGATAATGGAGTTAGGTGATGCTGAGAGAATAGACCCTGAACAAAAATTGGGGCAAGGTGGAATGGAGATTATTCAAGATAAAGCCACTGAAACAAAATATCAAAATAGGATTATCACCGCTGTTGAGTTGGATAGTTTGATAACTGAAGCCATAGGATTAATGGAAAACAATCCTAAATTAGCAGGACTAGTGGGAGATATGTTACAAGTTGGTCAGAAGGCAGTGTTACCTATAAATCAATTTTTTGATTTATTTGGAGGAGGAAGTCCAATACCTGACAGTGTGACTCAGTATTTATCTGATCCTGATATTCAAAGACTGGCCACATTAGAGCAACTAATACCTGAAAAACTTATAAACTTTCAAAAAGATATTTCCTCATCTCGTATTCCAGCCATGAACAGAATTGCTGATCAAAGAGGTAAGTTAAATATTTCAGGGCTTAGTGATGCCACTAGAGCTATTAATACTTTAAAAGGTATTTTATCAGATGTTAGAGAAGGGGCTAACTTAATGAGAGAGGCTATTGCTAGACCTACAATTGAGTATGGTAATCCTATTAACAAAATTATAGAAGAGTTTAATATAGATCAAAATGATGAGTTAGTGCAACAGGCACTTCAGGCAATAGAATTAAAGCCTGAGTTAACACAAAAAATATTAGAGTCATTAAGAAAAAAATTAGAACAACGATCAGGTAATTAAAATGGTCGATAAAAATGTTTTTTTAGATGAACTAGACAACGTCACAGATAAGAAAGATAAAAGAATAGAAGAGTTACAAGAGTTTAAAACTACAGAACCTACTCTTAATATATTTGAATTACTTGCACCTAAGGGTTTATTGGGAGTTGAAGAAGCTTTATTGAGAGAGGACAGTTTTTTTAACTCAACTGACTTAAAAGAAATTTTTTCTCAAAGGGAGGGTCTAGAAAGATTTGGTTTAAATGAAGAAACATTTGAGGCTTTGGGTGGTATATCAGGATTGGCTGTCGCCACTAGAGCAGGCGTAGCTAGAGCAATTCCATATGTCCCTAGTGTTTATGGAAAATTATTAGCTTTAATTTTATATGATGCATTAGGATCTGTGACAGGTGCACAAGCCTTTGATTATTTACAAAAAAACATGACAGGTGATGAATTTAGTTTTTGGGAACAATTAGAAAAATTACCTGAAGATATAAAACAGGGAATTACTTGGGGAATGGTTGGGCCCATGAGTGAGTCAGCCATACAGGGTTTTAGAGTATATTTATCAAAGGGAGTTAAAGGAAGTGAAGCTTTAAAAGAAGCATTTCAAAAATCAAGAGAGTATTTAGGTGATAGGTTAGCTTTTAATATAGCTGATTTAAATCCTGAAACAGGAGCAGGTAAATTTATCAATATATTGAGAACAGGTTTTGCTCAAATTCCTTTTTTGGGTAGTAAATTAAAAGGTGTTAATGAGGAGAGAGCCACCAAGCTATTCGGTTTATTAGGAGACTTTACTAGCAAATTAGGTAAAGGAGTGGATGAATTAACTTTAGCTAATATGATTTTTGATAAATCAAAAAAAGCTTACGGTGTTTTTAATAAAACCATGGGAAGAATTAGTGATGAAATACTTGCAACAGAAAAAACCATTGTAAACAATGGTAAGGTAATTCCTGTTAATAGTTTTAGAAGTTTTTTAGAAGAGTTTGTAACAAAATTTGAAAAACAGTACGGTAAGGGAGTACAAAAAACAACAGATCCAGGATATAATGAGTTTTATAATTTTGCTCAAAGATTTTTAACAACCTATCCTAAAAACTCAAAAATTAATTACTCAGGTTGGAAAACTGTATTTGAGCAATTAGAAAATGCAGTAAGAACTTCTAAAGGTAAACCTGGAACTGATAAAAAAACTCTAGGGTCATCATTTGACGAAATGAGAAAATTATTTGACGGTGCCAATGCTGATGATTTTTTAGCTAAATTTCCAAAAGACGAACAAGCAAAAATTCTAAGCTATATTTCTCAAATTAAAAATTTTAGACAAATATATTCTACTGCAAAAGAACCTTTTGAAAGAGTGGTGGCGGGACAAATAGAGAGTGTTGATGATATATTTACAGCTTTAAGTGGAAAATTTAGGGGAGAACAAAAAAAGTATATTGATGAATTAGTAAGACCTTTACTACAGAGAATGACACCCTCAGCAGTTGACGATTTAATAAGAATAACAGGAGGAGATAGAAAGTTAGCAGGAGAGGTAGTCAGAATGTGGTTCTATGATGCCTTTGCAGCATCCACTAAACAACTTGATGGTTCAGGAGGCTCAGAGGTTATATTCAACACAACCACATTTTTAGAAAAGTTAGGACTAGGTGGAACAGGGAAAAAGGTAAAGGGCACAGCTTTTAATAAATTATTAAAACTAGCAAACGAGGGTCTTCCTGACTCTCAAAAAATTCCTGAAGGTTACTTTGAAGATTTAGTCTCGATGATAGCAAGACAACAAAATATTAATATTCCAACTACCAAAGCCTTTCTTCAAAGAAACATAGCTTTGGGTGGTAGTGCAGGAATGAATTTTATTCAAAACAATGTTCTTACTAGAGGTCTTAAATTTATTATTGGAGGAGTTCCAGGAGCAGTTAGTTCTATTGTGGGTATAAGAGGTTTCAGTGATTTTCTTACTAGTCCTGACACTCTGAGATATGCCATTGATGGTTTTGATTCCACTCTACCAAATATAACAAGAAAAACTTCTATAGTTCAATTTTTGAGAGCTAGTTTAGGTGAATTAGAACAGAGAGCAAAAGATGCCTCTATTAATACAGAATTAAAAGCTTTAAATCCCTCTTTTAATCCTGACAACATTAATGATGCTAAAGAAAAAATAGAAAATGTTTTAGACAGTATAAATTTATTTGATCAAGAGGATGGAGAAAGAACTCCTGATATTATTGATCAGATAATAGAAGAAATAGATAATCAAAAGCAAGATGGTGATTCAAATATATTTTTAGATGAGCTCCAAAATTTAGAGGACACAGGTCCCATAGTCCCTTCAGATCCACCACAGGGTGGTGGCACAGTAACTTTTACTGAGCCACAAGTTCAAAGAGGAGATACAGGAACAGATATTATTAAACCTCTATCGGTGCCACAATTAAATTTAGCCTCTATCAGTGGTTCTCCTAATCCACAAACAATCGCTGGTTTAGAGTCAGTTGGATTACCTTTCTTTAATGCTAAAGATGGTGGTATTGTTGATGTTTACAAAAATTTTAAAAGACCACAGGTGGTAGCATAATGGCTAAAAAATCTTTTCAAGATTTGCAAAAAAGCATGGTGGCTTTTGATAGAGGTAGCTCTCCAAGAGTTAGAGAGATGACTCGTGATGCATTTTTTGATGGTCGCCAAGATGTGAGTGCAGATCGATTAGCGAGAAGAGCTTTTCAAGAACAAAGAACAACTGATTTTAAAAATAAGTATACAAAACAAGTTCCTAATACAGGAGGTACATTGTTGGAGATGACTCCTGATGCTCCTCGTAGTCTTGCCGCTGAAAGAGAAAGACTCGCTAAAGCTTATGGACCCACATTTAAAGAAATTGGTTCTGATATAGGATTTGGATTAGGTAGAATAGCTCAAGATTTACAAGAAAGAGGAGCTCCTTTATTTAGATTATTAGGAGGCTTAAAAAATACTTTTTTTCCTCCAAAACCAACAGTGACTTATGGTGGTAACACAACAGCGGAAGTTATTGATGAAAGTCCTCAGTTTGTGCCACCAACTTTTAATGATCAAAAAATTAACATCAATCGTTTGGACAGTATTTTTCCTCCAAGTGAAATGGATGATGAGACTTTTAATAATGAAATTTTAAGGTACTTATACCCTGAGATAAGTTTTGCTCCTTTTAGAATTCAAAATATGAACTTGACAGGTGATGGACTGCCTCAACTGTACGCTAATCTTAATCCAAATAGAATGTTTAAAAAAGGTGGACCTGTAGACAAATACAGTGGCTTAGGGTATAAACTTAGATAATGATAGAATTAACAGACTCACTGAAAGACAGGGTCCGTATCCATGAAGGCATCCGCACAACTATGTACTTGGATACGCTGGGAAAGGCCACCATCGGCATCGGCCATCTTATAAAACCACATGAAAGAGAAAGATACGCTGAGGGCGTGGAAATAAGTATGGATGAGGTAGAAGAATTATTTGAAATGGATTTAAATAGAGCCGCAGCAGGAGCTGAGTCTCTTATACAAGAGTGTATTGGTCACGACTTACCTCCCCACGTAGAAGAGGTAATTCTTGAGATGGTATATCAGCTTGGAACTCAAGGTGTTCGCAACTTCTCCAAAATGTGGAAAGCCATGAGAGTCAAAGATTGGAAAAAAGCTTCCGAAGAAATGAAAGACTCACGTTGGCATAAACAGACCACAAAAAGATGTGAGTCTCTTGCTGAAATTATTGCTAATACTTAAAGAGTTTTTCTTGGAAAATTAGGTAAGGTACCTTCTTCTAAATACCAAAGATAGGCTGCTTCCCAATCTTTTTTATATTCAGTTTTCAAAAATTCTTTCATAGCCTTATCAGAGTTGTGCTCCAAAGTAATAAAGTTTGTAAGTTTTTTTAATAATTCTATCATTGTCATATCCTTTCGAAAAAGAATATAACGATTATTTTTTTGATTTAGATTTGTTTTTATGAGACTTCAGGTGCTCTTCTATTGCATCCCAAACCTCTACGTTGGACCAATGATTTAAAACAGCTTTCGATATATCTTCATGCAATACTTTCAACATTTTAATATCCATTTTAACAGGTGTTCCTTTGTTTTTACTAACGTGATCCACTTCATCCCTTGTAAGACTCAACAATAATTCACCATTTTGATACATTATTCTCATTTTGCTTCTCCCCAATTATTTCCTGTTGCTACATCTACTTTAGATGGAACACTCATTTCAATTGAGTTTTCCATTACACTTACTATTTTTTCTTGCATTTCTTTATCTCCGTTAAAGCTTATGGCCAATTCATCATGAATTTGAATCATTGGTATAATGCCCTCTTTATATAAGTCTACCATTGCCTTCTTTGTTTGATCAGCGGCAGACCCCTGTATTAACCTATTTAATGCTTTATAGGTCCCTGATCTTTTTAGAGGAGTATATTCACCATACTCTTCTTTAGCTCTATCTAATGGATAGGCACGATAAGAACCAAAAGCCTTTGGCTCCCATAATTCAAAACGACATCTTCTACCTAAAAAAGTTTTTACAGCCCCTTTTTTTTGAGCGTGATCAGACACTGCATCAGCCAATTGTCTAACAAAAGGAACTCTCTCATTATACTGTTTGATTAATCCTTTACCTTCCTCAGGATCAATACCTAGTTGATCAGAAAGCTTACCCACACCCATACCATAAAATAGCCCTAAATTTATCGTTTTAGCACTCTTACGAGGTATATTACCTATCTCAGCCATGATTGTATGAAAGTCTGTTTCTTTGTCTTCATTGTAAGCTTTAACAATTTTTTCAGCACCCTCTAACTTAACGATATTAGCATAGTGACTGACAAGTCTTGGCTCTTGCTGTGAATAGTCAAAAGAACCCCACTGCTCTCCCTCCTCAGGTAAAAACAAACCCCTGATTAAAGAACCTATTTTTATATCTGACTCAGCGTCATCCTTAGCAGGAATTTGTTGAAGGTTAGGATTAGAATAACTAAATCTACCTGTCAATGTCCCACCATTTTCTGTTCTTAGCTGATTAACATTGGCATGTATTCTACCCTTATGCTGATACTTTTCTATCGTATGGAGAAACGTGGTCCGTGCTTTGTTGAAGTTTCTAGCTTGAACAATTGCCTTTGGAATAGGATGAGGATGAAACTCCAAAAAACTTTTTGTAAAGGATGGATTACCTTTATCTGTTTTAGGATACTCTATTTTACATTGATCAAATATAGTAGCTATAGACCTAGCCGCCCATATATCACATTTTAAATTAGTTTCACCGAATACATATTTTAATAATTCGTTTTCTTTTTTAATAAAAGATTTCTCAGCTTTCTTTAATTTTTCTAAATCAACCCTGACACCTTTTTTTCTCATCTTCATAAGAATAGGAATTAGATCTGTTTCTAAATCAAAGACAGTCTGTAAGTCTTGTTGAGTAACTTCAGGCTTCAGTCTATCCCAAAGCTTTAAAGATAGTACAGCGTCTTGTTCTGCATACTCACCAACATATTGAGACGGTATCTTAAACATCTCACTCTTGGCATCGACACCCCACTGAGCAGCAGTTTCGTTTAATAAAAATTCACTTTTACTTTCAGCTAAATATTCTTTTGAAACTGCGTTAAGAGAATAGCTAAATTTATTTTCATTAATAAGAGGAGCGACAATCATTGTATCAATGATACGACCATTCCACTTAACTCCCTCAGCCTCTAACCAACCAAAATCATAGGTGGCATTGTGAGCTATTTTCTCTCCCTCTCCTGAGAGCATTTCATTTAGCCAATCAAACACGACCCGTGGATCGTGATTAAAACCTGTTTCATGACGAATTGGATAGTATCCCTTCCAACCATCCACAGCTATAGCTACGCCAATTATTTCTCCATCATTAGTTGCCCACCCTGGGCCTTTCTCCATAATGTTAGGATCTTTAGTTTCTAAATCTATTGCAATTTTTTCAGCGTCTTTAATGTTAGGAAAATCCATGGGTGGAACCCATTCTGATTTAGGTTTAAACATACCTATTTGTTTACTCATATTCTGTAAGCCTCTCTTGATTGTGGTGTTATTATGTAAAGGTTCTCTTTAGCTCTTGAAAACGCCACATAGAAAAGTCTGTGTTCACTTACAGGATTAATCCTGTATTCCTCATACGCCATTTTTCCTATGTCTAGAGACACAATAACATTCTCAGCTTCTCCACCCTTTTGTTGATGAATAGTTGATAAAGTTACTCGTGGCTCTAAAGCTAAATTCTCCCCTCTTGACTCTAGGTTTTCTAAGTATGCAACAGTCTCAGTATTGATTGTTGTCATAACCTCTGTCCAAGAAGTTCCGAACTCAGCTTGTAATCCAAAATTATCTTTGAGTTCTAAAAAAGATAATTTTTTATCAGGTAAAGCTTTTCTTTGCTCAGATATTTTTTTCTTATTACCTCTAGCAACAAACTCTTTACCAAGACACTTATATAAATTTTCTACCAATCTAATCGGTACCTCATTTTTCTCTTCTCTCATCAAATCTTTCCAAGTGAGTATAGCATTTCTTTCTTGGGTTTTAACTGAATATCTATATTTATTATCTTTTAACTTGACTCTAAAAAAAATATTTTTCTTTCTCATAACCTCTTCCATGTTATCACGTATGGTTCTTGTTCTACCCATGATAAGCCAAGTTCCTTCATCCATATTTAAATGATAAATGCCTCTTATAAATTCTACTGCTCCATCTCTATTTGCTGGTGACCATTTGATATCATCGTATCCAACGATTTGCTCTTCAACACGATTTACAATCTCCCAAACTTTTCTAGGTACTCTTTTGGATTGATCTAAAACAATTAAATTTTTTGCTTCTTCTTTTACTTGAATAGCCTTCCCAACATCAGCATCTGCCCAAGTATAAATAGCTTGATTAGGGTCCATAGCTAAATAAGATTTATCAGAATTTTTCCAAATCTTTTCTGCCATTTTCCATTGTATGGTGGACATGTCCTGAGACTCATCAAAGAAGACAACTGTAAATGCCTTATAAAAACTACCCTCAACATACTTTTTTATTAGGTCTGTAAAGTCTATTTTAGGCCCTTGATCTTTTACGAGATATCCTGTTGTACCCCCTGTAAACTTCTCATATCCGAAATTTTTATAGTCTTTTAGGCCCTTATCTATGTATTCTAGCTTATGCCAAATTATATCCTTGGCAAACATAGCCCAACAGTCACGTAAAGAAATATCTCTCCTTTTTGATTTTTCTATAAGATCAACATATTTGTCGTCATAGTTGTTGAAAAATATGTCATCATCATTATTAACGTTAATATTAATCCTAAGTTCATTTGATATGTTCCTCCAATCATTGTTACTCATTATGTGCTCTCGTGTTAGTCCCATCTGTCTTAATGCAAACGAGTGCATTGTGCTAAAATGTTCTAGCTGATTCATTGGCACCTTAAATTTTTGTGATGCTCTTTCCTTGGCCTCATCCACTGCTTTATTAGAAAAAGAAAAGAAAGCTATTTGATCTATGCTAACACCACTGTCTAAATATTCTTCTATCTTATTTAAAATGTAAGTTGTCTTACCTGTCCCAGGAGGACCTATGACAACTGTGGGTATTTTTCTATCCAATATACTCATGTGCGTAACAAACTCTCTCCTTATGTTTTTCTCTGAGCTCTTTAGAGTAACCCCCAAAGTTAGGAGACTTTTTTTTACCTGAAGCAATTCTATTTAATTCTTTTTCGTAGTCTTCTTTTCTGTTTTGTTTGTTATGTGTAGTAGGTCTCCACTTCTCAGGGTGAGCCTCTCGATATTCACCAAACCTAGGATGAGCTGTTTTAGAAAAGAAACGATGACCGATGTTCGTGAATTGTTGTGCAACTGCCTCTGATAATCTAACCCCTAAACCTAAACCTTGAAAATCAGGAAGTATCACTGTCCTGTGTTCCCTCCATGCTTTTTCTTTGATTGTTCCTGAGGGGAAGAAGATGACTGAAGCAAATCCAACTGTAGTTCCTTCCCATGTTCCAAGCCAACATCGTGATGCGTTACTGATGTCTGCTGTGAGATAGTGATGGTCAGCGAAGTATGGCCATATTTTAGGGGAACAAGGAACGACTTCCAAAACGACCTTGGGTCGCCTAAGTAACCCCCTTGTCACAACTTTGCTTGAGTTTGTGTCATAAACCCAATCAGGTTGTAACCAATCAATGATGTCATAATGACAAGAAGCAAAGACAACATTTTTAATTTTTTTATTTCTTATAAATTTTTGTAAGGCATTGGAACAAGACTTAGCTACATTACGATCAACTACACTAGTAAACTCATCTATAACTGCGTTGTCCTTTACACGTCTAGCCAAGTCAGACCTAAACTTTTCTCCTGTACTCAAAACATGATAGGGCCTCATCCAAGAGGGTATAGTATTAAAACCAACACAAGATAATCTCTCCTGAGCCTCCTCAGGACTATCAAAATGAGAACAAACTGCTTTGTTTTTATCCCAAACAATATTTTCTTCCTGACCAAACTCTTTCAACAAACTTGACTTACCACTTCCTGAAGCTCCCACTATGAGTCCTATGTTAAAGTCCTGTGTGGGTTTTTGAAAGTCAGGTAAAGTAAATTCTGTTTGACCATTAAATTCATAGTCAAACATTCTACTAATCTCACTAGTGATATTATCTACTTGAACTTGTGATGTTAATTTTTTCAAAACGGTATATCCTCCTCTATATCTTTCTGTTGCTTCATGTCAGGAACCTCAAGGTCAACCTCATCGATTGTTAACTGTTTTATTTTCCAAAGCCTGACTCTACTATTTTTAATGCTCCTAATTAAGTCTTCTGCATTATACTCTTCTTTAAGTCTCATTGTCACCCAAGGTCTTGTCTCTTTGAAATCATTTCTCTTCAAGTGGTCCATCAAATCTTTTAAAGCAAAATATGTAAAGCCCTCTTCGGTATATGACTTACCTAAAAATATGTCAGCTATAGTCAGAGCCTCTCCTTGATGTAAACAAAACTCTTCTAGTAATTCTTTGAACTCACCTTTTTTTGTAACCTCTTCAGGTGGATAGTCTATTGATATTGACTCGAATAAATCACTATAAGTTTGATTCCACTCAGCGGCACTCATGTTCATAATACCTGAGTTGAGTTGTTCTAAACAAGCCTGAATAATTTTTTTATGAGTCATTAAATCTTCGGTATTACCTATCTCAATTCGTCTATCATCTACGTTAAGAAAATATCTAGGTGGATCAGACTTATAAACTTTTAAATCGGAGTAAACAGGATGATCTCTATCTCCTTCACTGCCAACACCAAACTTTCTTTTTTTGCATAATCTTTTATTACATAGAGACTCAATCGGTGGTTGTGAACACCTATACATGTATTTAGGTGCACCGTTATTATCGCTCTGACTTACTTGTTTAATTACAATTAAAACTTCATCAGATTTCAAAGGTGGAACTATATAACTTCTATTGTACTCCTCGATTAATTCTTTGTAATTATCAGGATCTGCTTTACGATAATATACGCCTACGTTGAACAAGGCATTATTCCGGGAGCCATCGGAAACACCCTGTTCAGTTAGTATTTGTAGGCATGGAGGTCCGTCTTTAATAACCTCGTTCTTGAAATCGGTTTTAATCGATTTAATAGAAGCAACAACAAGGCCATCGTAGTAAGAAAGAAACTGTTCTAAACTTAATGCATCACCCACATCATTTAATCCATAACGACTTCTGCCATGATAGGGTAGATTAATCCAACTTCCTGTATCTCTTTTTTCCTCTCCCTCTCTTTGATACAGTTCTATTTGTTTTGGAAATACTTCAGCTTTAGGATAGCCAATGGCAGTTGCCATCTCACTTAGTTTAGTCTGCATGTCCTTAGCTGAAACATATTGTTTAGTGAATAAGTATAAATGTGCTCCACCACTTTTAGATAGACACATTACTAAAGGAAACTTTTTTTGTTTTATTTTTTTAAGTAATAGTTTGTGGTCAAGTGGATAAACATCAATATCTATCGCACCAAACTTACATTGATCATCATCGTTTATAGGAACTATTCCCATTGCGGGATATTCTCCATTTAAATGTAATTGAAATTTTTCTATTGACGGTGGCTCGTGGACCGTTTTCATATGAGCCTCGACCTTTACGCCTTCTTGTGGCTCATTTTTTTTCTCGAATACTCCATGGGCTCTCTCTAGCCCTGTGAATATATCTTTAAATTTAGTTACTAATTTTAGCTCCATAGTACCTCATGTTAATAGCTTGTAGGCCAAGACACGAACCGAAAGGAGGCCGGAAAAGTCATGTCTTGGCCAAGTGAGAGCGTTAGAGGAGGAAAGAATCCACGCTCTCGTTACGCGGCTATTAATCAGAACGGAATGTTATCACCGTTCTGAGAGGACTCCCCTTGCGGGGAACTTGTTTCATCTTCCTGAGGAGCAACTTTTAACTCCCCACTGTGAATTGTTTTTTCGAATTGACTAGCGTCAGCTAAAATGTCCTCAATCTTAACTAAACCTAGTTCGTCAATCCATTTATTTTGACTGACAACCCAACCGTGCCAACTACCCTGATCATTTTTTTCAGGTCTACCTGACAAGTTGTACGACATTGCAAAGTCTTTTGGTTGGTAAATCTCATCACCATCAACTCTTCTTTGATTTGACATGATTGAGTTCCACTGCTTTGACTTCTTAAGTTGTGAACCCTTCATTTTTATTAGGGCCTTGTACCAACTCTGACCATCAATAACGATAACATAATGCTCAGCAGTGTTCTCAACATAAGTATCACCTTTCCCAACAAAGCGATCTTTCTTATCGTCACCACGAACAATTTTACCTTCCTTTTGAAAAGTTTGAAACTCTTCAGGGAGATATTCATTTACAGGGGCCTTATTTTTAGTTCTGTCATTATACCATTCTACATATCTCCTTCTATAGTAGACAGGCAACACGGTTAATACATCACTACAGTTCTCTGTAACGGTATTAAATATTTGTCCCTTCTTAGCTTCTTTTATAAATTTATCGTTCTCCTCATCAACTTGAGGTGAACCCTTACTTAACATATTTAAATAAGGTATTGAGTAATCCTCAGCTTCTCTTTTTGAAAGTGGAGCTGATTTTAAAACTGCACTTAATTGTGCAACTGCCTTAGTTTCGCTTTTCGCTACTTGCTTTTTTACTGTCTCTGTCATTTATTTACCTTTCTTGATATTGACTTTGTGTCCCACATAAACTCCAAAAGTTTCTGTAGGAATATCTTTACCACCCTCAATCATTTCACGTATGAAACCTCTAAGGGTAGATGGCTCGACTTTGATTGCTCTATCAGTGTCAAGCCCTTGGTGAGCTAGGTCTTTGAAAAGCTTTACAGCTTTATGATCCTCTGCTCTGCCAAACTTTATAATGACTTGATTTTTTATCAAGTCTTCATATCCATGATCACGCAACCATGCAAAGGCTTCGTCTTGATTATCTTTGGATATTGATCCTGTGTAAAACGGTTTTATTTCTACATTAGAACCGTCTCTCATTTTAATTGAAGTGACACCACGCTCTTCAAACAACTCAACTAAATTTTGATTTGCTTTGCGTACTGCTTCTTTTTTTACTTTAAGTAAAGCTTCTAGGTCCTCTACTTCTTTTTCAGCTTTCAGGTAATCCTGAGCACCTTTTGATATTGGATCTACTTCAGTTACCTGAAAATCCTTCTCTTCACGTCTTAAGTTAATAGCCATATTATTCTCCTTTGTTTATTCTTAGTTATAAATGTCAACTCTGATAGGAAAGTAATCTTTTTCTAATCTATCATATTTTAACATATTATATCTACCACTAGTAATACTTGATACGACTGAGCAAGTCAAACCAATAAGTGCGGGGTCGCCAACTAAAAGTAAATAATCGTTGTCTTTGAACCCTTTTAGAAGAGATTTGAGTTTCCTTATTGTTGGTTGTGGAGACATAACCACTTGCTTTTGACCATCAAATAAAAAAACTATTTCTCCAAATCTTTCTGCCTGAGCATAGTTTAATGCTCTTATCGTTCCGTCAGGATGTTTTCTCATTACATTCTGAATAACATAGACTTTGCTTTTCTCACTCATTATTATATTCTGCGATACTAGAATAAAAACTCTACATATGTTGGTTAATAAATACAAGTTCAAAACAAAGCCTATGGAACATCAATTGGTTGGTCTTGCGGGTATGATGAATTCATTTGAAAAAGAAACTCCTGAGTATGCTTTATTCATGGAGATGGGTTGTGGTAAAACTAAAGTTCTTATCGATGGTGTTTCTATTTTATTTGATAACGGAAAAGTAAATAATCTTTTAGTAATTTGTCCTAATGGAATTAAATACAATTGGCGAGAAGAATTAGGAAAACATTTAGCAGAACATATAGAGTATGATGTTCATGTTTGGGAAGGGGCCAAGACAAAGAAAGAACAAAAAGAAATAAAAGAAAAACTTTTTTCTACTGATAATAAATTAAAAATTTTAGTAATGAACATTGATGGAATAATAACAAAGAACGGAAGTATGGTTGCAGAAAAATTTTGTTATACAGATAAAACTTTAATGTGTGTAGATGAGTCTACGATTATAAAAAATGGTTCAGCTAAAAGAACTAAGAGATGTATTAAGATAGGGTCCTATGCTCGTTATAGAGCCATATTGACAGGCTCTCCCATAACTAAATCTCCTGAGGACTTATATTCTCAGTGTGCTTTTTTAAATGAGGACCTATTAGGTTTTAGTTCTATCTATACTTTTAAAGCAAGATACTGTGATCAAGTTAAGATGAGCTTTGGTGGTAGAAGTTTTAATAAGGTGACAGGATACAAAAGACTCGATGAGTTGACAAAGCAAATACAAAAATTTTCTTATCGTGTAACTAAAGACGAGGCGTTGGATTTGCCTGATAAAATTTATTTAAAGAGACGTGTACCGATGACCGAGAACCAATTGAAAGCTTATGTGATGATGAAAAAATTAGCATTAGCTGAGATAGATGGTGAGCAATTAACTACTGCAACCTTAATCGCTCAGTTAAAAAGATTGCATCAAATAGCTTGTGGTTACATGACAACCGATGAGGGAAAACTAATTGATTTTTCAGAAAATAGAGTCAAAGAATTATTGGATACTGTGGAGGAGACCGATGGTAAGGTTATTATATGGTGTTCTTATAGACACAATATTCGAACAGTTATTGAAGCTTTAGATAAAAGATATGGACAGGGATCAGCAGAGGGATTTTACGGTGAGACACCATCAACTGAAAGACCTAAAATTTTAGAAAAATTTAAAAACCCTGATCATCACATGAGATTTTTAGTAGGCCACCCAAGAACAGGGGGATACGGTCTTACTTTAAATATAGCCAACACTATGATATTTTATTCTAACGATTATGATCTTGAAATAAGGGAACAAGCTGAAGCTAGAAATCATAGAATTGGTACAGAGAAGAAAGTGACATACGTTGATCTTATCTGTGAGGGAACTGTGGATGAAAATATAATTAAAAGTCTGCGTTCTAAAATTAACATCGCCACTGAAATAATGGGTGAACAATTTAAGGAGTGGTTAATATGATCTTAAGTCCTAATGGAGAAAAGATAGACCGTAGAAAGTTAAAAGAGGCTTGTGAGTGTTTTAATGAATTAATTAAAATGCAAGAAAGCTTAGATAAATATGAAAAGTGGTCCATGGCCAATACTATTCATGAGACTGCAGTAGAATTAGCTGAGTCCATAACGGAGAGGTTAAAACAATGAAACATAGCTATTTTAAAATCCCAGGATGGTTTAATTATGCAGAAACATATGACACCATAGTTGATAAAATTCCTAATGATGGAGTGATATTAGAGATAGGGTCATTTATGGGTAGGTCCACACATTATTTAGCCACATCGCTTTATAATGCAGAGAAATTTGACGTTAAAATATATGCCTTAGATACTTTTGAAGGATCATCAGAACATGTTAATTTAAAGATGCCTCAAGATTTTAGTCACTTGTTCAGAGAAAATTTAAAATTTTTTATTGGTAGAGACATGGTTAGAGTTTGTCAGGGTAGATCAGATGATAAAGAAATATTAGATAAGTTTGAAAATAACTTTTTTGATTACATTATGGTGGACGGAGCCCATGAGTACGAGGCAGTCAAAGATGATATGGAGAATTGGTGGCCAAAATTAAAAGACGATGGAGTCATGTTTGGAGACGATTTTTACTTGGAGTCAGTAGCTCAGGCAGTTAAAGAGGGCTCAGAGAGTCTAAAAACTGTAGGATACTCTGTTAATGGAAGCACCGAAAGAACTTGGTTTTTAAGTAAAAATGGTAGACATCAAGAGTTTGAGAGACTAGTTCCCGGCCAAAATACCTTGGTTTAAATACTATTAAAATACTGTAAAATTTAGGCGTGAAAAACGCCTTAGGAAATAAAGTAGAAATAGAGTGGATTGATGCCTATGAGTTAGGCAGTGGATGGCATGACTTAGAGGATGCCATAAAAATAACTCCACCAAAAATTTTTAGTCTTGGATATGTAGTAAAAGAAACAAACGACTACATAATAATTTCTGCTGACAAGGGTCGCAAGGGAGACTCTGACTGTGGTAGGGTTCAACTCATTCCCAAGCCTTGGATAAAGAGAGTTGATTTTTTTGAATAAAGTTTTTTTAAATAAAAAACATTTGTCAGGAACTGTTTCCGAATATGTGGCCATCAATAAATTATTAGAGTTAGGTTTTTTAGTTTTTAAAAATGTATCTGCTCATGGCTTCATTGATATAATAGCCATATCTCCTGACGATGAAACATTTAGAATTGATATTAAAACTGCCTCACGAAGAGTAAGTAGTAAAACGATGTCCGTTGGATACTATCGGAGGAGTGGGGAAATGATATACAGAGTCCCCACCCAAGAGCAAAAAAAATATGATGTCATACTGATGATCGTGGACCGTGGTGATAAATTTAAAATATTACCTAGGAGATCAAGACTCGCTAAATGGTTTGATTAAAGATTGTCTTCTACGATATAGGCTTGTACGCAGTCAAATTGTAGGGTGATGTTAGGTGCACGTAACTCCTCTGCTATAACACCATAATATTGATCACATTGATCAAAGTTCTCATGAATAACCTCTGAGGCCATTCTTAAACATACTTTTTCTTGTCCAACACCTGTGCACATCCAACCAACTAATAACCATTTCAGCATGGAACAAGGCTATCATAAAAGTCAAATTATTTATTTATCAAAATGCAAAATAAATATGTGGCTTTTTAACCACGAAGTTTGATATAGTTATCGTTCGGAAAAAATAAAGGAGATTTACATGACAGAAGAACAAGAAAACAAACTCATCATAGCCTTTTTACAGGATGTTATAGCTCAAATGAGTGCCTACAAAGAGTATAAGGAAGAGGATAGTCAAACAGATGAGTGGTGGAATAAAATTCCACATGGACCGAGTATGGGAGATTAAATTCTCCTTCTCTCCAAGATTTCTTTTCCCTTCATTACTATCTTTTTCCAAGCATCAAATTCATAAAATTTTTCGGTACCGTCAGTAAATTCAACTAAGACTCGTTGAACCATATTCTCCTCTTCGTCAGGTACGTCAACGTACTCGACTCTATATACAGTCTTCTCAAAGAAGTGTGGATGATCTTTTAATATCTCCAACATTCCTAGAATTTAGCATAAAATATCCTGAAATAATACTAAACTTTTTCTAATTTATCGTAATATTCTTTTACAATCATGTGTAATTGAGTTGGTTTTGTTCTCATTGTGTCTCTACATATTCTTTCTAAAAGCGTCTGAGTATCCTTTGATATGATCTGAGACACCCATTTCTGATTTTCTTTTTTTGTTGGCGTTGCCATAATAATTCCCTTCATAAAATAAGTTATTTATTTATATAATATATTAATTAATTTTAAAATAGATTAAATGGGGGGAAAATCCCCCCATCAGGAGCCTACATTACGTCTTGTAGCTTGTTGATAGTGGTTAGTTCGTCACGAAGTTTTTGTATTTGATATTCGAACTTCTGATTTATTATATCAATTTTAGAGACACCTCTAACTTTGACATACTTTTCTAAGAGACCAATTATTTCAGTTTTTCTCTTAGCATGACGATTAGCCCAATACTCTTCTAAATTATCCATGAATTAATCCTCCTCATGATACCAAGTAATATTCTTTTTGGCATCTTGTATTATTGCAGTCTCACGAGCTTTTTTAAGCTCACGAGCACTGCTGACATACTTTACATCTACCCTTGGTATTCTAGTAGAATATAAATAAGTACCGTGATCATAAACGTTGACCTCTTCCTTATTGGTCTGAACCACATGAATATCATATGGTCCCTCAATGTATGTCATATTTATGGTGTTGTTAAACCCATAGTCCTCTTCTGTTGGTCTAGTCATTGTCTTTCTCCTTTTTTACTCTAGTCACGTTAACAACTGCATGATCTTTGTTATCTACAACCTCAACTTTAATTTTTTCGTCAGGTTTTAGTTTAGCAGTCTCCATCTTTATGCCTTCATTAATAGCCTGAACTATATTATGCATGGCATCCTTCCAACCGTATTGATCCATTGGCCTCTTCATCCTTTCTTATTTCTGACTCTAGGTAGCTTTTAACTTCTAAAGTTCTATTGTTCTTGTTAAGTATTCTATGCATAAAACCTGTGTTGTTATACATAAACATTTTTATCTTATCTATCTCCCACTCTAATGGATCAGATAAATAATTAAAAAGACTGTCTTTGTCTTTTTTGTAGACGTTGCGATGCTCTCCTGTAAAGATTGCTATCGCTTCGTAACTTCTCTCTTTGTGTTTAACAAAGATTAAAGTATCAGCTATTGGTAAACCCTTTGTATCTCCCAAATAGCCTCTGTGTATAGTCCACTCACTTGAAGTATGAGTCATTGATTACCTCCTTTTTTCTATCATCTAATTCATGACGATAAAACTTTCTATCAAGGCCATCTATTTTTACTTTAATAGTTGCCTTACCACTGTACTTAGTGTGAGTAAAATCTAGCAGTAAATATCCACTAGACTCTCTAATCACATCTAATTTTAGTTGAGGGTTATTGGTCCTGTAATTTACTTTTTTACCCTGAACTAATCTCCTTTTAGCCTGAACATCAGTTGCCATTCTCAGCCACCAATCTGTAAGACTCCGAACAAAGATCAATGAGCTGTATATTTTCTCTCAATGACTTTCCTCTTTTTTTGATAACTACCTTTGCATATTTAGTAGCACAAGACTTGCCACAAAATGGTGCATCAAGCTTCCAATAACTTTCACCATCCCATAACATTACACTCTTACTTACTGAGTTTGTTGTTTCCTTAAGAACAATCTTATTACCTTGATAAGTTTCGTGTAACTTTAGGTAAACAGTTTCTGTTAC
>VMHT01017962.1_pt1 | contig 38643 bp, 23 predicted proteins | sample 4693611 | NCBI WGS metagenome assembly VMHT01 (sample SAMN12280063, study PRJNA550983) | marine metagenome | isolation source: seawater sampled from same location over 5 years 0.02-0.2 micron viral filtrate | place: USA: collected off the coast of southern California halfway between the port... ...
GATCTTATCAAGGCTTCGAGCGCCCTCCCCTTACTTTACAAACAGGGCGTACAGCTGCACATTGATGTCGAAACGAAACAGGCAGCCAATACCGATTTCTTTCTAGACGGAGGTTTGGCTGCACCGTTACCTGTTACCGAAGCGTACAAGCGCGGCGCGACGAAAATCGTAGTTATTCGCACCGTAGATAGAGGCTTTCAAGTGCAGTCGCCTTGGTTACAAAAGTTAAGCGCGGTAATGTGCGCAACGGGCACGTGCCCAAAGACCATCGACTATCTGCTGCAGCACGAACAAGCGTATCAAAAAGAATTGGCATTTATTGAAAACCCGCCAGAAGGCGTAGAGGTTATTCAAATTTTTGCGTCGGATAAGCTTCAAAGTAAATTGTTAGGTAGTACAGACGCACAACTTCGTCATGATTATAAGCTTGGTAAGCAAGCTGGATGTGCCTTTTTAGAAACCGAAAACAAAGTCATTGCTTACCAGCTAGAGGAAAACAGACAGCCTGTTGCTTCGTTTTTCGATGTAACTGATACACCCAAGGGCATGCATAGTAAAGACAGCGCTAATTATAGTGTGAAATCAGAACATGCTGCATTAAATGGTAAAGGTCAAATTAAGTTGCCTTTCCCAGCACGTCGAACGGGTAAAATAGATAAAGTAGACAAAGAGAATAGAATCTCCGCATAGTCCGTTTACTCATTTGATAAAGGGTGCTTGGCAGCAGGTGCTTTTTCTCTATTTTGCTACTCTTTCAGTAATATTTCTGTGCTATTTCAGTGCTTGGTTCGCCATGTTTACATAATGACTTAGCAAGCTCCTCTCCCGTTCTTGCCTCTATTAGCGGCAAACGGGTTGACATTGTCTGGCAGAATATTTATAACGCGCTCACCCACATAATCATTAAATGTAACCATGTCAGAATTATCAACACCCGTAAAACAAACTGAAGCCCATAAACTTATCGAAGGCCTATTGAAGTCGAACGACCCAACTGCTGATCTAGATAAGATTGCTGAAGAATTCAACATTGCGAACTGGGGACAGTCTAACGCTGTTTCTGCTGATTTATACTCAGCAGTTAGAGACTTGCTTGGCAAAGGCGTTGTGACTGGTAATGACCTAGTTTCTGGAAAAGACACCATGGACCCGATTGTACATAAAGTACAAGCGGAGACAAAAAAGCTTATTGCTAACCCAAGTGATGCAGACGCTGATCGCGTTCAAACCTTTGTACTTGGCTTCTTACGTACATTCGTAAGCCAATTACTTCACCCAGGTACAAAGAAAGCGATTTACGCGAAAAAGCTTCCTGACTTAATCAAGCTTCACCAGCAAATTGCGAAGTAATTAGCAGCGGCGCGACATCACAGGTGAAAAGCCATTAGCTTTAGCATACCAGCGTCGCAACAAACGCGTTTAAAAAGAAACCCGCTTCATAGCGGGTTTCTTTTTGCGTAAGCGAAAAGTATCCGCGCATCATCCAGCGCTGATCGGTAGGCACAAAAAAACCGGCCTAAAGCCGGTTCTTTGTATTTGGCGGGAGGAATTGACAAATATGGGCACTGGGAAATTGGGCTCGATTTGGCAAGTATAAAAAAGTCTTAAAAAGATATTCGAGCACCTTCTCACTAATTAGGCCACAAAGCTTATTGGTAAGAAGGTGCCAAAATGGCTTGACTTGAGAGGATCTTGCCAAGTATCCCTTCCATGCATAGGACAGTGATACCCCTTGACGCTGGTGTGTGTGGCTGCCAACAGCCATTACGGTTTCCCAATGCGTGCGAAATTAGTATACTTCGTTGCTTAGCTTAGAGTCCAGCTCTTTAGCAAAATTAAAGTCCTTCCATTTCGTAAACCAAAACTCATTTACATTTATGATTTGTTTCACACTTGAAGGCTCAATTTCATAATATGAAAGAATAGACTTCTTAAAATAAGTGCTAAGATAAGGACAAGCTATTAAATCTAATGTTAAATGAACCATTTCAGAATCTGTCAACAAAGTATCTCTTCTTTTTGAATAAAGCGTCTGTATAAATTCAAGAAGCCCATCTTTTATTTTCTGATATCGTTTCTTATCACAAATATAAAACAACAAAGTTGTAATTGAAAAATAATTCATTTCACTATTAAATTCTAAAACCCCTTTATCATTTGAAATATTGAAGTATTTTATAAGTATTGCTTCATCAAGCCAGTAATATTTCCCTAACTGTCTAAGCAGAACTAGCAAATATAAAGTTTCGATCGGAGTAAATTTGTTGATAGAATATTTATTCAGGATAGAACATGTGTTATCAAAAATGGATTTAAAAACTATGTGCTGAAACTCAACACCCAACTCTTGATCTTTGATGAAAAGTATAATCTGTTGAACTACTCTACATAACTTAATAGTACTATTTACTTTAGGTGCTACGGCGTAAATAAAGTAAGTGAAGTTAATCACCGAAACTAGTGCGTTTATTAACTGACGAGAATTGGATTCTGTTTCAGGCATAGATTTGAAGTCCATGAGAACACTTTTTGTTTTTCTCTCAATAACAGCCAGGGAATAATTAAGGATATCAGAGTATGTAACGCCAGAAACAGCCAATATAGACTTAAACTCAGTAGATAGACTACTCTGATTTATATAGATATTACCCTTCTTTACTTCTTCTCCATCTTCATCAGAGTGCACTTCAAGTTTGTACTCTAATTTTTCTGATATTAGGTTCGCAATTTTTTTCTTAGCTATTGTTATTGGGGTAATGATTGGCCGCGAGTACGTTTCCTCTTTATGTTTGTTTAATGACAATTTATAAGTCTTAAGTTCTACCTGTATTATGTCTCTAATTTTATTGAAGACAGTCTCATCATTGTAGAAAATAAAGTAGTCGTCAACATACCTAAATATCTGATAGTCCTTTCCTAAATACAAACTGTGCTTTTCGGTTTGTAGTTCTTTTACAACTTCAATGTCACATGCTTGCATGATTATTTCAGCAAAAATTCTTGATAACTCTGGCCCTATTAAAATTCCATTTGTCTCATTGTAATTAACACGCTGCATCAACTGGTCAAATTTAAATGCAAAAGTCTCTTTAGTCTTATTTAAGTGTTTTTTAGCATAACCTTTTTGGAAAACAGCCCATGCCAACGAGTGCGTGTAGATTGAATCGAAGCATTGAGTGACATCTAGTTTAGACAGAAAGTTGAATCTTTTCTCACACCAATGATGATCTTGAGATTCGTAGAATTCAAATATATTTTTGAACTTTTTATATACAAAAAACGATTTCAGATTTTCATAGTTTTGCCCATCTACTTCTATTTCAGAATCGTCTTTATCAAAGCTCTCCATTAAAGACTTGGAATCAATATAGGTACAACCAGCAACTCTCTTCGCGGCTCTTAAGCTTAGAGGACTTAAATCTGAATAGTAAGTTAACAAATCTTTATATTTGTCGTAAAAATCGACCGCTAGAATCTGGCCTTTGGGGTGAATAACTGATAAGTGTCTAAACTCATTATGCTTATGTGAAATAGGAAAAGTAAATGATATAGACGGCAAACTTCCAAATCCAATTGAAGTCTTTACATAAACTAAGTTTTCATTTTTATACTCTGTTAATGTTGTAGTTTGCTTAAGCCCCAACATTAATAATATTAACTTATTAAGCGCTTCTCCCTTTTTTCTCCATGAAAAGTTCTGACCGTCATGCTTAATTTCATGTTCCAGTAAGAAATTGTAAAAATGTCTATTTGAAAATGTAATTGGTACTTCGAATGGTAGAAAATCAGATAGAACAGCCCTTTCAACAGGAAAATTAATAGATAGTGCTTTCTTAGCCATTAGTCCACCCTTTCGATACCAAGCTCAAATCTTTAATGTCAAACTTCCTAAATATCTTCTCTTCAAAACCTTTGACAAAAGACATTTTTTTCAAACGCTTCCTTAGTTTCCGATTCTTAAGTGACGATAATTTGTGAGATAACACATTGTCTAAGGTATGTAGGTCAGAGGAGTCTGTAATGAATTTATTACTAAAATAAACCCCGACAAACGCGTTAGACTTACTGTTAAGTAGCCTCGTATTCCCAGTCAAAAAACGAATTCTTAGTAATAAGTTTTTACTTGCTACTTTCGGTGTTTTAGAATACTCATAATTGAAATAATCAAAAGACTTAACTAGCCTCTCTTTAATCTTTTCTCTTTTCTTTTGGCTCAACGTTATTGTACAAGTACCATTATTAATGCCGAAATGGTATCCAAGGTATTCGAATGAATCAGAGTTACTACTAAACAAATCTAACTCTTTAGTTTTGCTATTTAAAGACAACCTTCGTCTGTTAATAATTTGTTGAACTTTAGGTAAATATTTCGAAATGTGCTCTGATTTAGTAGGTGAGAAAATCACGATAAGATCATCAACATAACGTTCGTAATAAGTGACATCAGGTAAGGCATTTATTTCTGCGTCCACATTTCCCATATAAACTTCGGAAAGATAAGCGCTAATACCAACACCTCTGGGTAATCCCATAGCTGTATTGGTTAACCTTGCATAAGATCTAATTAACTGAGTTAGGATCCTCCGAGGAGTGACAGATAGTTGTGGGGATGAGTGAAGAATTTCAAGTAAACTCACATGGTCGATCGACTCGTAAAAATTTTCTACGTCAGCTCTGATAAGATATTTAGGGCTACGATCCTTTACTATAGTTGTGAGCCTACTGATAATAAGGTCTCTATTGTTTACCTTGACCTTATACAACGAACTCAAAACATTTTGAATATGCCGTGACACCAAAATAGTTTCAATATCATTTCCAATTGAGTAAATATCTTTATCGCGAACTTGTGTAGCAGATTTGACTAACGGTAAAGAGTAGCCTTTAGTACTCACTGTTTTGACGATAAGCGAAAGTTTTTCGTTAACCTCATCGTTTAATTGAACTTTCCTCAGTTCAATTACCTTGTTAATTCTGTCTTTCTTTAATTCAAATTGTGCTTTAGATATTACCTTACTCTTATGCTTAACAGACAATCTTTTAATGAGTTTTCTCGATGCACGAATCTTCATTCGATAATGGTAGGCTAACGGGAAATAATCCTTTTCTATATTTCCTTTGTTTTTCCTATCAAGGTCGTAAATATTTCTGAAATTTCTTACAGACAAAGACTGATCAAACACGAATAATCCTTTTCTTTAGCTCATAGCAACGTCCAATATCGACCACTACTTTCTGATACATGTATAACAAATTATTAAACCAAATAGAAGCTAAAACTCCTTCGATAAGTATATGTAATCTAGAGTTAATTTAAGCTAAAGATATAACTCTTAAGGATCGACTACAGTTTATTTAAATAATTCTGTCTTACTTCCATACTTTCGCTATTTTTTAAAGAGTCATTTCTTTTGATTAGCCACTTGCAAAGATTTGAGGGTGTAGTTGTGAAGAGAAAGTTTACAGATTGGTATATAGTTACAACCCAAAACGGATACCAAGTAATCGGTAGAGTTTTGTATGGGACAACCTGAAGTGACCCTGCAGTTCGTTTTGATCGAGGAGACTACAGTACTACACCTCAGATAGTAGAACAGAATATGCCTAAATGAATATTCACTACTGCAAGCCCCCTGTTATCAGGTAACTGCGCAAGGCAAAGAGGCAACAATCAGCCTAATGTCTTTCTACTGCAGAGAAATAGATATACTCTTAATAGAGGAAATTAGAGTGAGAACTAACGTTCCACTAAAAAAAATTTGAATCAAAACAAGTAGTAGTTTTTGGCCAAGCAGCCCCAGTTATATTAACGAATAAAAATAATGTAAGCGCTAAATAACTATTGCAACTATTGATTAGTAAAATATTAATTTATAAAGAAAAGACAATATTTTCAGGAGTGAAATTTAATTTAGTGGGAATTATTTCGTAAACAAAAATGGGCACTTCAAATGAAGTGCCCACATTCGTATAAATTTGGCGGAGAGAGAGGGATTCTCCGCCAGACATTTTTTATCACATAACCTATTGATTTATAGTACATACAATAGCGTAGAAAGCCTATTGTGGCAAAGTTTAGTGGTAAAGTTTTTCAACACTTGGCTTGTTTTTTAAAACAAAAGTTAAACTCTACCGCTTGTTCTACAGAGGTTAAAAAGTCGTATATACCGAGCATCATTCGCAAGTCGTGGTTCAGCGTTTATTATTTTTGTTAAACACTGGCTCAACTCACTTGGAAGCCAGCCTTGTTCCTTTATCAGAAGATTAAGAAACATCAGCGATGCTTCAGGTTGCGCTTCGCATAGATTTGATTGATGTAGCGAGTGTACGACGTAGTGAGAGTGCTGAGTAGAAACTAACCAGTTTTTGAGTGCTTCTACTGCATTGCTAAACTCTTTGCCTGAAGCTATTGCAAGTCGGGCCAGTGATTCTGATATTTCGCTGTTGACCAACTCGACCGATTTAGGCCAAACCTGGTGCCAAAATGGTTGGATACGATTATTCCAGTACTCTTCTTTTTGTTCACCTGCAGCCTCAATAGCTTGAACGAGTGCTTGAGCACATTCTGCCAATGCATTTGAAGAAAAAGTTGCGAAGGCGGCTTGGTAGTCTTTTTCACAAAAGTTATCTGCCATATTTAAAGCAGTATAGGTTAAGAATACTGCATATTGCTTACAGTGGGCTCCAAGCTTCTCGTAATGTCGAGCCGTGTCCAGAAAATGAGGTTTAATTGCATGTAATAGAGGCGGGTAGATTCTTGGCGACCAGAGAAAGCCTTCCCAAATAGCACTTGCTTCTTCGGTACTTTTCCAATCAAATAAAGGTAATAAATGTTGCGTGGTCCACTCTCTATCTACACGGAACAGTAAAAGCACACGGGATGAAAGTACTACTCTGGCATGCAGAAAGCTCTTTTTCTTGTCTTCGCAGATAGTGGTAAATATTGAGCGAAAAGGTTGTGGCAGTGTTCCGTTATCATTAGGCTTCTGTTTTACCCACTGATTTATCAATGCCTGAGCAACAGTGCCCATCGGATGATTGAGTGCCTCCATCACAGCATCGTCTCCCGGATTGCCGTTTTGTGTTGTTCCGGTCACGCTTTCAAGCGGTAACGATAAAAGCCGTTTACACAAAGGCAAAAAATAATGTGTACTTGTAATTTCTAATTTCGACTGTTTCTCCAACCATGATGCAACCGTCCGGGCCAGCTCAGTGAAAACCTGCTCAGGCATTGACAGAATGAATTGAGAAGCATAGTTAGCTGAGCGTCCAATAACAGCTCCGTTACTCCAAGCATGAATCGCTTCGTGCCATCTTTCTATTGGCCAAATGTCTTCTTGAGATAAGTCATATAAAGCAAGCAAACTATGAAAAAAGCGTTCTTGGCATACCTCTACCCAATCATTATCAGCTAAAGAGCCTGGTTCCTCTGGATCCCCTGCTTTTAACCACTTTCCTAATGCTTGGCGTTTTCGTGGAACAGTTGTCACACCTCTTTGCACCTCAAAATCAGGATCTCCTGAACTGCTCATCCAATGAGAAAATTCATCCCGTTCGTCATCGGCTAAACGCCATTTGGGGTATTTCTCCGATAACTCTTTGAACCTATGCTCTGCCTTTTCTCCCAATGTCGCGCCCGACTCTCTCAATTTTGCTAAATGAAGCCATATTTCTCTTTCTTTTCGAAACTCCCACCGCTCAGGTTCAAGATCATCACGGTACATTGATCGAGGAGGACCTTCTAAAATCGCTAATTCCAACCGATTCTTAAAAAAGTTGCTTAACGTTGCACCTTGAAGCACAAGTAGCCGATATACTTCTCGAGCGGTGTCAGATGCCCACAACCACCATGCAGAATCCTTGGTCAACCAATCAACCAACCTCGCCGGAGGAATGCACGCATCTTGGCTTGCTGCAAAAAATGCCAGTCGTTTAAACGTTGGATAAGGTAAATCAAACCAACTAAGCGCGATTTCTCGCGCTCGTCTCTTATCTTGGTGATAAACTTGAAGCCATGCATCCCGAAGAAATTCGATGAGGAATACCCAATCTCGAAAACGTCGGTTTTGCCAATGCGGGGAAATAGAAGGCAGATCCCAATGACTACGGTCATGCTTCTCATTGGCGAGTTCCAACTCACTAAGCAAGTCCAAAGCGTCACGCAACAACCACTGAAATTCATCCAACAATCCTGGCAATAAAAGGTTCCAGATTTCACTATTCTTATTGTCAACAACTGATTGAACGTGTTCAGCGGCAAGCGTCAACTCGCAGTCAACAAGGTCTCGAATAGTAACGGGCTTTTTATCAGAATCCCCCATTTCATATCTAAAGGGCTCACTCAGTTTAACTTTGGGTGCAAGTATCCCTCGTAACTCTTGTCTTAAGAGGGTTGTTAGTCCTTCTATTTGTAGTCGCTCCATCCATCCGAAAAAATTGACATGTTCCCTTATTGATTTCACTTTCCCGTTTAAAACCAGTCGCCACAATTTTCTCATTGACTGACTCGGGATGGCCCGCGGCGCGTTTGCGGTAAGTTTTTTTAACTCTTCTGTTTTTTGATGATGTTCTAACCTCATTATCTCCGATAGTTGGTTCTCTATTATTTGTTTGAAACGATCAGAGATCCCTCCTTCGCTAACCCATAACAGAAGTTTGGGATCATCCAGATGTCGTAAAAGCCAACTAGCTATGTGAAACATCACCTTATCCCACTGCGCACCAGGGCAATAACTTCTTCTCAATTGCATCAGCGGCGCAAGGTTATAGGGTGTCGGACGTTGTACCAGGCTAAATGTTAAGCCCTCATCTCTTTCTACGTTTGGGCTTATGCCGTATCGAGAGAGGTCGTCATGACCATATTGATTATAGTAAAAGCTTTCAAACAGCCATTCTAATTGTGGCACAGGATTGAATTCTGCAAATCGTTTTGCTGGCAACCCACTTTTGTCTGATAATGCCCACAATACTCTACCCACAAAATTATCCTGATTCGTACTTGCCGATGGTAATGAGAGAGCGTGGTTAACAATAATTTGCTCTTTACCTAATACCCCACTTTTGTAGGTATCCGCCCATTTTGTTAACGTCTTGTGTAAGGCCGAGTGATCATGAGTTCCGTTGGGCACCTTGTACAAAATCGGATTTACGCCTTTGGCTTCCCATTCAATGCTTTTTTGCCGCTCTTCACCATCATGACACTCTCCAAGAGCCCAGGCCTTAGGCATTGACTCCCCTAACATGCGGTCTGCAGCTAGAGCATCCATCATATACCTCAAAACAGGATCGTTTAGGCTATATCCGACAAAACAAACGTCAAAGTTTTTAAATAGTTCACTTACAAAGCGCGACGCCCACCGCTCTGTGAGATAGGCTAAACCAAAGTCACCACTTGTCACTACTAGGCGATTGAGTGAAGCCTCGTTCGTTTTTTTTTCTAGAACGCCGTGCAAAAACACTAGGCCATCCCATTTACTTTTTTTCGGAATAGGCAGCATTGGCGCAGTGTATTCATTGAAATTTCTTTTTGTTCGTCGTGCTGCGGCGTGAAAGACTCGATCGAAGTTTGTTGTAACTAAGCGATGAGCCCCAGTTCTATCTTCAGATAATGTAAGTAATGCGGACTGTGTTGACGTCGCATCCTTCTTACGTAACTTTGGTTTAAGTACATCAACAAGAGCCTGCCTTACTGCAAGCCGATGACCTGGAAACCGCCTTTCAAGTAAATCGAGGGCTGTATCAAACTTCTTGTCGTCGATCGCTTGTTGTTCGAGCTTTTCAGGAGTTGTTCCAAGGTTTTTATAAACCTTGTTGACCAACCCCTCAAAACCTGGCAATCCTGCTGGATAGGAAACACCAGCACCGCAAAAGAAAACCAAACGCCCTTCCTCATGAGACTGAAGTAGTTCATCAGGTATGTCTGGCCCATCAGTAATAAATTGCATTTTTCTCCCTCCAATGGAAGCAATTTGACTCAAAAGCTTCGCTAGCGCTTCAGTCTACTGCATCTAACGGTTCAATAAACTCGACTCTTCTTACCCTAACCATGCATCACTTTGTTTCGGTCAACGAGGTTAATTAATTCATTTTTGATATCTGAAGACGATTGACTTAAGTCCACGGTGCAAAAATGCAAACGGTGTCCTTGGATCAACACCGACTCGCGGTGTGTAACCCCTGTAGCTGGATGTAAGAGCATTCCTTCGGCAGTGGCGGATAGTCGGTCGTCATTCCTTTCTTGTGAGCGTAAGTAGGTAAACAGTTGATAAATATAATTGCTTTTATATGACTGCCCACCAAACCGACGGTCCTGTGTTATGGAGGTAAACTTGGTGTCGATAATCACTCGTCGTTTCTTTTGCTCATTCTCGAGCAAGATATCTAACTCCATACCTGGCAACAATGCCGAGATGTTATCGGTCATGTCCTCAATTTGCCAACTCAGCTTCTTGCTTGCTTTCACTTTCCATTCATGACCAAGGTGCAGAGAATAGAAACCGAAAATGGCTTTTTCAAATAACCTTCTAACCCAGTGCTCTTGTTTTTCTGGCGATGGTAACCACCGATTGCCTACTGATTCATTAATCAATGCTAAATTGTGCATTAACTCAGCAGTTGCGATCACCTTTTTATCTTCTACTTCATGGCGTGAAAAGCGATCGTCTTGTGGTCGATAAGAACAAAATGGTTGGACGGTAACCCCCAGCCCAATAAGATCATTTAAGCGCATCTTAGCGCGGTTTCTCAGTTTAGGATTCTTTATTAGTCGGATACTCTTACTCAACGCTAATGAAACGTATTGGTTGCGAGAAGTATCAACGGTGAGTTGCTCAAAGCGACACGATACTTTGCCTTTGAAAAGCAGCATTTTGCGTTCTGTTTCTAAAACGTTAACCCGTCCTCTTACCCGGTTCAGTTGTTCATCTCTATGCTTATAACCAAACGAAAGCTGCCGCCTAAGCCGTTTTTCTACTTGGGTACATAAAACATCGGCGACCATATCAACAAGGTGCTCATCTGAATTTTCGCTTCCTGTGTATTGATGTGCTTGGTAACGAAAATCCGACGCATAAAGCATTAGCAACCAAAGATTTTGTAAAGGGATTCCTTGGTATTTAATGTTTTGAGTAGCTTCCATGAGTTATAGCGCGCTCATTAATTCATCGACATACTTCATTGCTGTATCAGTGTCGTCGTACCAATATTCATCTAATAAAGGAGCAATCTCTGTTCGCACAACTTGCTGATACCACTTTTTCTCGTTGGCGACTTCGTGGCCTTTAGCAGGCGTAAAATAGCTGTGACCAATCTGAAATTGCGCTCCCAGGCGACTATCGCTTGAAATAGCACTATTTAATTCACGCATATGGTGTTGGATAACATTCAACGTTTCCTTGCTTATCCCTTTTTTCTCATGCACCCAGTTACGCCAATTATCATTGTAAAGCGGTTTAAGAGAGACAAAAGCAAAGCGTCGTCGCAGAGCAAGATCGACTAACGCTAGAGATCGGTCTGCCACGTTCATGGTTCCGATTACATAAAGATTACTGGGTATATAAACGGGTTCGTCATCCTCTTTGGTATAGGATAAATGCAAGGCTTCCTCAGGCGTGCGTTTATCTGCTTCCAATAATGTCAGCATTTCACCAAATATCTGTGCAGGATTGCCTCTGTTAATCTCTTCGATTACAACGATAAACTTTTTACTCGGATACTTTTGAGCATTATGAACCCATTCAAGGAAAGGTCCATCACAGAGCGTTAACTGCCCATTCCCAGAAGGCCGCCATCCACGAATAAAGTCCTCATACGCGAGATTTGGATGAAATTGCACGGCTTTTATCTGCTCTGGCTGCTTTTCTCCAATTAGGGCCATCGCAAGCCTTTTCGCCAACCAGGTTTTGCCCGTTCCCGGGGGGCCTTGAAGGATCATGTTCTTTTTGTCTCGTAGAGTACTCAGAATACCCTCAAGTTCACTGACCTCAATAAAGCACCCATCTTTTTTAATGTTGGACAAGTCGTACGCTTCGATCCGTTTCTCAATAACAACAGCCGCTGCTTCCTCAAGGATAGTATCATCCTCATAGCCAACCCAACGATATTGCCCTGAACTAATAAACTCAACCTCACCCTCATCTCGTAACTGTTGAGTAGTGCGGTCTATCGACATGTCCGGGGTCGAATTTTCCGGAAAGATTGTACTTATCTCATCAAGGTAGTTTTCTTGAAATTCTTGTCGGGAGAAGTTAGGACGTTGATTTCGGTGACAAAGATCGCGAATTCTTTCTAAAACCACCAATTTCCAAGAGCGACTCAATTTTTTATCAGACTTCACGTCTCTAGAAAATGCATTCAATGATAATTCAGGAAAAGAATGCACTGGAAAGGTGTCTTCACTAAATCGGATGAGTAGATTTTCGCGCAACACCAAGTACTCATCCCCCGTACAGGTTCTTTTGGGGCCGGAACAGTCAGGTTTACAAGACAGCGTACCAAGGTAATCCATTGATTGCGTTTCAAGGGTTGGGTAAAACCATGGCCTTATCCAAAATAAGCCCATCGTTATGTTCCAACGGATCCCTTTTTGTTGAATCACGTTGTCATAGGCTTTGGCGAACATGTCGCCATTTACTTTTTCATTGTCATCAGCATACATCAGCGCAATCTTAAAAAGATGCCATAGATTATTAACGTCTTGCTCGCCTCGCCCGTCTTCTTTCCCCCAGAAAAACCAAGACTTTTGGTTGTTTAATAACGGTATTGCTTCGAATGACGACGGTATTTCTGCTTCCACACCAATCTCTGTCGCAATATCTGCGGCTATTGCCTGTCTATTTGCCGCTGTTTGGCCTCGATTGAACATTCCCATTAACGTAAACGGGTCCATATCATCTAATTGCTTATGTTTGTCCTGCATATAAGACAAGCCATGTTTATTTGCAACGGAAATAGCAATATCAATCAGTTTCTGTCGATCATGCTCAAATTCAAGTAGGTTGCTCGCCACAGCCTCATAAAAATTCGTCCATTTAAAGCGAATATCATCTTCAGGTATATCACCGAAGCGCTCTCGCCAGAAAGGGGCATTCCTGAATTTATCTATGTCCTGAGGTTGCTCCTCAAACGCAAATGCAATCAAACCATCCGTTTTCCAGTCTCCTGGTTGAATGTGCCAAATCGTTTTCATGTTTGTATAGAAGTACCATTCTCGAGGCATGTGCGAAGCGGGCTGCCATTCGACATCGAGTGTTTTTCCATTCTTATGATTTTTCGTCACACGGCCAATGGCCTTGATAGCCATTGTTGAAACAACGTTTCCTCGTGTTTCAAATGGAACGCCGGACTTTCGGGTGTATGCAGCCTTGATTGCTATTAAGTCACCTGGCTTGATGGCATTAACTTGCTCAACGTATTTGTCATCGTAACCGTTCTCCCATATCCCTTGTTGCAAAAACCGGTCGGTTTGATCCGCATCATCCCAACTCGCCCCAACAAACCAATATGACTGTATTGTTTCCATAGCACTGCTTCCTACTTATTGTTTTTTGCTCTCACAACAAAATGATCATCCGCAGTAATACGTTCAATTAATTCATTTACTGCTTCTTCCGAATACTGGTGTCGTTTAGAGAGATTGCTGTAATAATGGTACTTATTGTTGCTTTGTTTCTTCCACCCCTGTTTATTAACACATGATTGTATACAGTGTTGATTCAATGCTGGGCGGCCTTGGTTGTCACGCTTTGGTAGAATCTTTTCTAGTTTTTCTATCGCAAAATCTCTAAGTAAGATCTCGTTGACTCTTTTCATCAAACCACCCTGGCTAAGGGGATGTGATTTATCTGGGTCAATTGGCTTTTCGACAACCATGGCCTGGCGCAGATTTTTCAGATCTTCAGCACTGCCGTTTGCTTTTGCAATGACGACCTGGTCTCCCCCCTCTTCCTTAGCAAAAACCAGTGACACACGCATAGGAATAGCAAACCCAATATCATCCTCTTGCTCAATCTGGTCTTGCAATGTGGTTGCCAATTCAAGGATTTCTGTGGCTGCGTCACCATAAAGCGTCTTTAACATGGACGCAGGCGGTAATTTAAAGTCGCCGACTAACGACATCATTCCTGTGTGTTGGGATGAGATAAAAGGTACGTCAGCAAACTTTTCAAATTCAGAAGAGTAATTTAATACACCAGACTGGAATATTCTTGACGCAATAGATTGTAGTTCGGGCATTAAAAGGTGAACCGCTTTATCCCGCCAATCAGCAACTTTTTCTACATTTCTGCGTATTTGGCTCTTGCCTTCATATAGGTGTTCAAGGCAAATACGTAAAGGCTTGGTTTTTCGTAGTCCCTTTTTATTGGCCTTTTCATATATAAAGTCTTCACCTTCTCGTTCAATTAACATCGATTTGCAAAGTTGTTCCCATGCCGTACAAAACAGTAAAACAAACCCATCGAGCTTGTTTTCTAATGATGGCCGGTTATATAACTCTAACGCCAACATCATATTGTCTTTAGACTTTTTCAGCAGAGCCTTGGCCAATTGAGATTTGCACTTGTGCCCTAACTCTTGGAAATGTTTACTTTGGGATAAGCGTTTCTTAAATTCGGTGAAAGAAATATCAAGCGTATTAACAGCTTCAAACTGCCCGCCACCAACATCGGTAACGAATTGGTTTATTTGGCCTTTGCCAAAATAGGTTTTGAAAGTGGCAGGTTTCCAACCTGCAGCGGCAATGACCTGGTCTTTATTAAAGGTTTTACCGTTTCTTTCAAAACGTTGAAGAAACTCGAAAAACATTTTTTGTCCATTTTTACCCGCCATGACAACTCCTTGTTTTCATGTTTAATACTCTGTATCAATAGCATTGAAGATATTGATTAATATTCCGTACCTTTTATTTATGTAGATTCAGGATAAAACGAGTGATACAGGTCATTACAAAAAGTGAGGAGTTCTTTAATGAAGGCATCCTTTAAATAACACACATTATCTTCACTATCAGACTTGGACCAATAAAAGCCTTCACAACCTGTGCTCTGAATGGTTTCCTTGAATTTGTCTCTTCTAGTCTTTTCCCACTCTACGCCGTTATGCATCACATAGTTACGGTAGCCAAACAATACTCGCATGTGTGTGGCAAAATTTACGGGCAATTTATCGGATAAGTTTAACGCTTCAAACAATTGCAAACAGCCACCGACTATTCCGGTCTCAATTTTGTTAGATTGTTCACACCAGTATTTACCTACATCCCAGAAGTGTTTGGCCTTGGTCATTTTTAATGTACGGACATGATTGGAATCCTTGGCGCTTTCACCTTCATTATTCTTAATCGCCAACGTTTCATTTTTTATTAAACTTTCCAAAAATTGCGCCAGCGCCGCTGCAATGGAACTCGACATGAAAGCATCAAAATATGCCGAGGTAGCACAGTCATCAGCGTACGCATCACCACCTCTCTCACCAGAATAAAGGCCGGTGTGTTTACCCACTTGGATGTCGGTACTATTAGCTGAACTTTTTTCCAACAACACCTCAACCAGTTGATTCAAACCGTGCAATTGCATGTAGGGATCGTATTCGGGGAAATAGTAACTGGATGGTTCTGGCTCAATATCTGAAAGTTTATCGATTCCCCATCGAAAATCCTCGGCCTTCATGATACTCGTTCCGCAATCGCGTCAGTGAGGTGAAGCTGAATGGTTTTCTCATCTTTCAAACGGCCTTTAAGGGTATCGCATAAAGTCATTAATGTTTCGACTTTGACGACTATACGTTTTTGTTCATTGATTGGTGGTAATGGAACGGTTAGTAGCCTTGCTTTCTTTATTCCAAAAACACCGTGAGTACTATTTGTTTTTTGATCATCGAGAATTTGGTAAAGAACTGGACTATTCAAGAATGTAGCCAAAAACTGTGGGACCACTGCATTTTGATTTGGTTGGATCAATATCAAATTAGCAGATAGACAGTAGTCAAAAGGCTCGGACAAGAAGAATGGTTTGCCCAGCGTGCCAATTTTTCCAAAGACGAAATCTCCGAGATTTAAGGTATACCTTTTGCGATGCTCTATCAAAACAGATGGTGATACTTTTCGTGCACTTTCAAAATTGATACCACTCGAAATATCTATATCCGTATAACCCACATAAGGCACCCCTCCTGTAACTACAGGTGGAGTTCTGTGGCTAGGTTGAGGATCTATGAATTCCGCAACCATTTCCCCCCGACACCAGTCCCAACCACCTGGCACTTCGAACGGCTTTTCTTCGTCTGGTATGGGCGGCAGTGGCTTTTGCTTTTTGATTTTCTTATCTTTGATAAGCTGTTCTTTTTCAGCTGCGATGCGCTCGAGTAACCTTGATGCCGGCTCATCGTTAGGGTCTTGCTTGACGAGTTTACCCATCACAGCGAGTTGCAGAATGGTTTGTTTTAGCTGGTCAATGCTGTCCTCTGTGGTGAACAGCACATCAAAGTACTCGCTGATGCGCTGCCAGCTTTCACTGAGTTCATAGGAATCTTTTGCGTTGGTGAGCGTTCCAAGCAAGGTTTTAACCAGAGCCTGATGTGCTTCGATACTGGCTTCGGTTTGTGACTCCAGTTGGTCACACAGGGCCATTAGCTCATCGACTTTGGCGACAATACGTTTTTGTTCTTCAAGTGGTGGAATTGGTATGACTCCACTAAAAAATTGCTTATCGTTTATCGCCGGATAGGCAACCCCCGTTTGAACTGATTCGACATATTTAACGAAAACTGGTGACCTAAGATACCGATATACAAATGAACTTAAGATACCTCCCAAAGGAGCGATAATGGCAAACGCAGTACTTGCTATTGGCACAGGTTCGAACTCTCTATCTACAACCGCAATGTTAAGCAAATAAGGACGAACTGTTGAGTATATAACTGTTCCTGGTTTTACAATTTTTCTTGCCCTAGATGGGGCATCTTGACTACTCATAACGCTTGGCTCTCTGATTACGCCAAGGGACTTATTGATAGATGCCACATCAATATATGAAAAATCAACGTCAGGCTGCTTTTGTCCCCAATCGCGACCTATGTCTTGAAGCCGAGCCCATTTCCACCCCAAAGGTAATTTAAAAGGTATTTCGGCATCTGGTATGGGCGGCAGTGCCTTTTGCTTCTTAATTTCTTTCTCTTTAATGAGCTGTTCTTTCTCCACTGCGATACGCTCAAGCAGCATGTCAGCGGGCTCATCATTTGTGTCTTGAGGTACTAAATTACCGCGAACAGCCAGTTCAAGGATCAGCTCACGTAATTTTTTAATGCCATATAACTCAAATTTATTGCTGCTGCCTCGACCTGATGCTGATTTTTTCTTGATTGCTGAAGTCCAGATGTCGAGGTTATCAGTGATTAGCTTTTCAACAGACATCAGGCATTACCCTCACTGACGTCGCTTGCTTGGCCTGATGACAAGGCCTCACTCAAAATCCCTTTCAATTGATCACGTAACGCCTGAATTTCATCTTGCTGAGTCCGATAATGTTCAAGTAACTCTTCAGGGTCATGACTAACCTGCTCACCCTCGTATGGGTTTTTAATGTCCAGGTTAAAATTGCGCTGAATAACTTCATCAATCGATACCTTCCATGCCTGTTCATTTTCAACACGGCTAGCAAACCCGTTTTCTTCACTGCCCCACCAATCCATTTCAGCCTGAAATTCCTCAAACTTCACTGGCTTAGTTTTGGAATAGTTTTTAACGCCCTTGGGGTACGGATGCTCATAAAACCAGATGTCCTTCGTAGGTTTACCTTTCGTGAAGAACAGCAGATTGGTTTTGATACCGGTATAGGGGTTAAATACACCATTAGGCAATCTCACAATGGTGTGCAGATTACATTCTTCTGTCAGCAATTTCTTGATTTTGGTTTTTACGCCTTCACCAAATAGCGTACCGTCAGGTAACACTACGGCTGCTCGACCGCCGTCTTTTAACACCTCAACAATTAGCTGCAAAAATAAGTCAGCTGTTTCACGGGTTTGCATCTCTGAAGGGAAATTCTTCTCGATACCGTCTTCTTCGGTGCCACCGAATGGTGGATTTGTCACGATGACATCAAAGTCAGCGTCCCAGCTTGATAATGGCTTATTGAGCGTATTGTCATGCTTAACTTGAACTGGCACTTCAATGCCATGCAGCATCATATTGGTGGTTGCCAGTAAGTGCGGTAACTGCTTCTTTTCTACACCGTGAATTTGTTTTTGCAGTGTTTGATGGTCGCTACCGGTTTTCACATAGTTAGCTTTAATGTGGTCGACACTGCATGCCAAAAAACCGCCAGTACCGCAGGCTGGGTCAAATACCTGTTCACCTAACTTAGGGTTTACCCGATTCACCATAAAGCGTGTCACGGCTCGTGGTGTGTAGAATTCACCGGCATTGCCTGCACTTTGCAAGTCACGTAGAATTTGTTCGTAAATGTCACCGAACAAGTGGCGCTCTTTGGAATCGGTGAAGTCGACCTCGTTTAGTTTGTTGATGACTTGACGTAGCAACGTGCCGTTTTTCATGTAGTTAAAGGCATCACTGAAGGCTTCACGTACTACAAATCCTCGCGGGTTCTTGTCGATAGGTGCGGTCAGGTTTTTCAGAGTGGGAAACAAATCGTCATTGATAAACTCAAGCAGCTCGTCACCGGTAATGCCCTGATCATCAGCGGCCCAGTTGCGCCATAGGTACTTTTCAGGAATAGGCTCACGGTAATCATCCATTTCAAGTTCAAGCTCCTCCTCCTGGGCGTCAAAAATCTTGAGAAACAGAAGCCAAGACATTTGACCTAAACGTTGAGCATCACCATCAACACCTGCATCTTTGCGCATGATGTCTTGAATGGACTTAATGACTGTACTAACTGACATAAAAACTCTCTTATTGTTCTTTGATTTTGGCCTTGAATGCGCTATGCACTTTTATCAGTTGTGCTGTATATGGCCTGTTCTAATTCTGTGATTGCCTGGTCGTATTCTTTGCGACCACCAAAGCCCTTTTTGACTATTTCGGTGACTGAGCCAATGTCGCTAAAAGGTTGTACTTTTATAGTCTGTAGGTTTTCAACTTCAAGCACGCCTGCATCGGCATACTTGTCCAAAAGCTTGTCCAACACCTGCTGAGCTTGTTCGGAATACTTGGTGAAATAGTTGCGTTTTTTGACGTTATTTGCTCGTTCTTTGCGCGTGAGTGGTGGTTGGTCAAACGCAACGTGACATATCATATCGAAGGGATCGATTCCCTCTCCCACCTCTTGTTCAAGAGCTTCCCACAAAATGCCTTCACCCGCGAGCTCGTCGATAATGGTTTGCTTGCGTTTTGATTCGTTCCACCTGCGCACAAAATCATCTAGCGATGTGAACTGTTTTGATAAGGTTTTACGGGTGTAGTCTTTAAATGACTCGGTGACCAATTTCCCGTCTGTGTCATAATACTGGACCCGCTCGGCCACTTTACTCACTGTTACGCCATTTACATGATACTTTCGGACCTCACCACCTTCATCATCACCGCCCGTTGTCCAGTCGCCTTCATCAATGGGACCAGAATCATCAGGGAACCCATCTGGTTCATCATGTCCCTGCACGTCCTCATTATCGTTATCTGTGTCAACGATAATGTCGTCAAAACCTGAATCAGGATCATTAATGTCATCCGGTTTGGTTTGGATGATTTTCTCGGGTATGCCGTCAAAGCGTTCATCAGCAAACAGTTCGGTGGCTTTTTTGAAATCTAATATGGTGAACCAGAGCTTGCCGTATTTATCGTCAATACGTGTACCACGCCCTATAATTTGCTTAAACTTGGTCATGGACTGAATATTCTGGTCGAGTACCACCAACTTACAGGTTTTGGCGTCGACACCTGTTGTCATTAGTTCAGAGGTCGTTGCAATCACCGGATAGGCTTTCTTAGGGTTAATGAAGTTATCCAGTTGCGCTTTACCCACTTCATCATCGCCGGTGATTTTCATCACGTACTTGTCGTTTTTCGCCACCTGCTCAGGATTACAGTTAACCAGTGCGCGGCGCATACGTTCTGCATGGTCGATGTCGTTACAGAACACAATGGTTTTGGCCATTGGGTCGGTACGCTTGAGGTAGTTCGTAATGGTTTGTGCAACCAGTTGGGTACGCTCATCAATGATCATTGTGCGGTCAAAGTCTTTCTGATTGTACACGCGGTCTTCGATTTGGTTGCCGTGTTTGTCTACCTGGCCTTTGGTTGGACGCCAGCCCTGTAGGTCAACATCAATGTCCACTCGCACTACTTTATATGGTGCAAGAAAACCATCTTCAATACCTTCTTTTAAGGAGTACATGTAAACCGGCTCACCGAAGTAGTCGATGTTACTCACTTCATCCGTCTCTTTTGGCGTTGCTGTTAGGCCTATTTGGGTAGCCGCATTAAAGTACTCGAGGATTTCACGCCACGCACTGTCCTCTGCCGCACTGCCACGGTGACACTCGTCAATGATGATAAGGTCAAAGAAGTCACGGTCGACTTGCTTGTACGCTTTTTGTGATTCTTCTGGCCCCGTTAACGCTTGATATAAGGCAAGGTGTACTTCATAGGCAGGGTCAATTTTTCTGCCGGTTATTTTGGTCATGGCCTGACCAAATGGCTGGAAGTCGTTAATTCGTGTTTGGTCAACGAGTACATTACGGTCTGCCAAAAACAAGATGCGTTTTTTGGCCTTGGCCTTCCACAACCGCCAGATGATTTGAAATGCGGTGTAGGTTTTCCCCGTCCCCGTTGCCATAACAAGCAACACGCGATCTTGACCAGATGATACTGCCTCAACCGTTTTATTAATGGCCTGCAATTGATAGTAGCGAGGTGACTTTCCGCTGCCATCGTCATAATAATCCTGTGTTACGATAGGCAACTGGGTTTCCGTAAACCCTTTATACGCTGAATACTTTGACCACAACTCGGTTGGTGAAGGGAAATCATCGAGTGAAATCTCCGACTCAAGCTGATTTAGATTGGTTTTGTCATGAAAAATGAAGCCGTCGCCGTTGCTGGCGAACACAAACGGTACGTCAAGCAATCGGGCATAGTCCAGCCCTTGCTGTATACCTTTTCCCACCTCATGCTTATTGGCTTTTGCTTCTATCACTGCTAGCGGTATTGATGGCTTGTGATAAAGAACAATGTCGGCTGATTTAACCGTTTTTCGCGCTGCCGCCATCCCGCGCACAATGACCTTACCATCGCGCAATTTCACTTCCTGACGAATTTGCGTCATGTCATCCCAACCAGCGGATTTTACTGCTGGCATGATAAACTTCGTAATAATGTCTGTTTCGGTGAGGACTTTTTTGTTTACCGTGTCCACAATCAGATCCCTCTAATTTTTACAAATAACACCTGCAAGTAATTGTCAAATAGCGCTCAGAGCATGACTTGCAACGTATAACAGTAATTTAAGTCAATTCAGAGCCTTTAAGTCGTTTGATAGAGCTTATTCTAAACAAAGTGGAGTATGCCACAAAAGCCCATATCTTTATCCATTGTACGACCTAAATTTTCTTAGTCTTATTAAATTTGTCTACTCTGATACCAATTTAGCTCGGAGCTCGGGGTTGCCAACGTCATGAAATCCACAGCGATATCTTTATTATTTTTTGTAATCACCTGCTCAATATTCTTTGACAATATTTGTCTATTCTCTATTGGCCCTAAAGGTATTCTCATGTTGCCCCAAACAACCCATATATCGCGCCAATCAAACTCTACTCTATCTGCGAAATCAATATTGCCTGAATGTTTGACACAAAACATGAGACGAACTTGACTCATCGCATGGGCTGTATCACCGTTATATCTCTCGAGATTACTTAAAGCTCCTTTGCAAGAGTGAAAAGCAACTTCTAAGTTCGAGTTATTGTAAAAGGTCGTATCCGCACCTTGATAATGATTAGTGAAAGACTCTCTTTCTAACCAAGTGCTCATTTCATTTTTCTGTGCTCTATTTAAAACAGGGATTACGACATAGTGATGTTCACCGCTGAATTTTGATGGCTTAACTGGCTCCAAGGAAGGGTATTCATAGAAGGATTGCATATTAAGCTCCTTTTCACTATCTTTGTTATATTGCATACAAAAAAGCTATTTTTGTTACTGTTAAGGTTAAACGATGTGTACGGAAAAAAAGCACTATCCGTAATAAAAAACAAACACATCCGTACTCATAATAAGTACGACTAAAACCATAAATATAGCCATTAGCTATTGATAAAACTACGTTTATTCAAATATACCATCTTTTTCAGTCTACTGTTCTTTCGCCATTAAGCGCTTTTTCTTTAGTCTTGAAGAGAATGTTCTCTTGTTTTCATTTACTTTACTAATGAGGCCACAAAAAACGACATTCGGTGATAACTGCTCCTTACTTTCTTTGACTTGCACGAGAAACCCTTTCTTCCTTAATTGAGTTAAAGAGTTTTTGATCGACTGATTAGAAATCCCTAGAGCCTCTCTCGCTTCAGCTCTAACAAAAGTTGAAATATCTGCTTCGTTGTTCGCGTCAACAAAACTCATTTTTGATGCTAAAAACAGCAAAAGCTTTAACTCGCTTCCAGACAACTTGAAGAGATCATGGAGCTCTTCTGTGAGAATTGTGAAATATTTGTTTCTATCTCTCACAACTTTAGTTGTTTTCGTATATGAACTTTTTTGATGAGAAATCACCTCACCATCAACCACCTCTTTTTCTTCAAAAACTATTCGTGTTGCCATTGCCTCGGTCTCATTTAGCTGTACAAATTTGCTACATCCTGACTGTATACCATGAAAGCGAGATAATCAATATAATTCAATAAAAACAACAACTTAAAACAATATAACCAAGTAATTTTAAGTATTACCAACGGTATTCATCATTTATATCCACAATATAACCAATTTACTTACACTCTTTCCCACGCATGTCACCTGAACGCTGCCCTCACAAAGAGAGGCTATCAATTTTTTTGATGCTAGGCGCTAAGTATGATGTTGCTAGACGACTACATCGCTCTCGACTCATGTGAGCAACAAGACTATTAATTTTACTTGTATGCTCTTTCTTCAGGCACGACGACTTGATTGACGATGTAGTATCAATGTCTTGCTCGTTTGCAAAAATCATTGCTTTTTTCTTGTGCCGAGATAACGCTACATAAGTATTCGCACGATCCATTCCTGTCGTATAGTAAACGAAGCTCTCACCATTTACTGTCTGCCCTTGGCTGCTATATACAGTTTGAGCATAAGCCAGAGTTAAATATGTGCGTTTCTTGCTATCGCAGTAAATGCTCGTGTTTATTTCGATATCGCGCCCGTTATCGAGCCGCACTTGTATGAGCAACTCTCCATGTTTATTCTCCCCAATGGCGTGCACAGTTCCAATATCGCCATTTGTGAAGCCAAATGACGCATGATTTTTCGTTAAACGTAATCTATCCCCTTTTGAAACATTAAATGTGATGGATTTCCCACTCACGAGGCCCTTTACTTCTATATTTTGTTGACCAACACGCCCTATACTCTGTAGATATTCACGAGCAATGTTGTTTAGTTCATTCACGACCTCCCAGCGTTGCGCCAAAAGAAGGTAAGGTGCACCGAGGTTATCTTGTACATAACTTTTCCAACTATCGACAAGTAGCCGAAGCGTTTGATGATGATCTTTGCCAAGTTTTAACTGTCCCCGTTTTATATATTGCTCCACCGCTTTATCTGCATTACCGTCACGAAAGTCGCACACTGTCTGCCTGTCCCACGCCTGCTCTTGTCTGAATATAGTTTCAATTCGCTTTGTCCCAACTACATCCGATGATGATAAGTATTTGAGCATGCCGCCATGCTCAATGGCATCGAGCTGTTTATCTTCTCCGACCAAAATCACTTTGAACTGATATTGCTCAGCATGACGAAGAATATTGCGCAATTGAAATGTGCCAACCTGCCCAGCTTCGTCAATGATAAGTACATCATTTTTCTTAAGTGGTGAGTTTCCTCTATCAAGAAGCATCTGTAACCGAGTGAGTGTAAAGCATTCTATGTTTGTTGAGTCTTGCAGCTGATTTGCCGCAGCTTTTGTTACAGACGCTCCTATAACTCGACGCCTGTTTGCATGGCAAACATCGACTACAGCGCTCATCGATGTCGTTTTACCCGCGCCGGCAGAGCCTTGGATGATACTTAGATGCTCGGGCATACACGCTTCTAGAGTAGCTTCCTTCTGCTCATCACTCATACGCACGGCCTGCGACGCACAAATGTTTAAGATTTTTCTCTGTGACAATGAAGTAGACTTAGTCTGTCTGAGACGTTTTGCCAACGCTATCACCTCTCGTTCTGCATCTAAAATCTGAGGCGTAGAAAATACTCTTGTCATTTCATTTTTATGCGAAAGCTCAATCAAAGCGCCCGAGCTGATTGCTTTTTGTGCTAATAGTTGCGCGTGAAGTCCTGATTGGTTTGTCTCTAACGCTAGAATTGCTGCCGCTTTATAGATAACACATTCTTTAAATACCGCTTGTGACTCAGCCAGTCGAGCTACTAGCGTCTGTACCGTAAATTCTGGAGCCTCAGCAACTTCCTGCTTTGACAATCGCTTGAGAGCATCAATTTCAACACCATGCACCGAAATCTCTTTCTGCCACAATCTGAAGAGCGCCGGACGGTCGACATGAGCTTTTTTTGAGCGCGTCATCTTGCTTATTCTATCGCCTGCTTTTGAGGCTCTTGATGTTATTTTACTGCTGGCTATCGCTGAGGCGATGTCATTAGAACGTTTCGAAAAGTGTTTACAAAGTGTTTCTGGTACACCGACAATATCAAAAGCCTTACCACTCTTTGTAGTGACTATTTGATAACCTAACCGTTGTAGTGCGGCGGCAAGATGGGCTTGATATACCGCGGCGGAGGCAGTGCGCCACGCATAGAGCTGGCGACCAATAATAGTCCCCCAACCTCCATCTTCAGCTTGTGTAAGGTTTAAAATTATCGCGTGTGTGTGAAGATGTGGATCTTGAGCACGTGTCGTTGAGTGGTTGTAGCAAGCAATAAGAAAGCCATTTGAACGAACTACCGTCTTCCCTCCCTTTTCTTTTCGTGTGAACGCTGCACTTTCTTGTAAAAGTAGAAGAGCTTGCTCGACAGCTTCATCGTGCGCACGCTCAATTAATGCTCTATCTTCTTTTGACGCTGCCGCCCACAAAACTGATACACTTTTTGATGGGCTGAACACGTTGTCGTACCCCGGTACTCTGCCAACACTATCGGCATTTTGAACCATTTTTTCCTTTCCGTTTTTGCTTAGCCCTCTCATTAAATAGCTGAACTGTGCTTTTTGAATTATGCCATCTAAGCCTAATATCGCAGCCAATGTCCCCTTCCAATGACCAGGTGGCTCTCCTCCATTCAAATAGTAATCTTCTGCTGCCAAGTCTTCGTAGTAACTGACGCTTAGGACGGGCGCTATAGCGTGCATTTGTGCCACCTACTTCTTCATAAACGGGTTATCATGTTTCTTGCGCTCAGAACATTGATTCATTGAAGCATCGACTTCACGATATTTGTTGATAGGGACGGATGCTGGCGCGATGGCTTTAAGTGAGGGGTAAGGCCACTTCAATTTATAAATCGCGCGACTCCCGGGAAGAGTAAGATAACCACTCACCCCTTTCTTATCCGGCGCGTCTAAATGAATAAGTGACTCTTTTTGTACAAGCGGGACATCTTTCTCACTGCGCGTCACAGACTTCCCACCTCGCTCATCTACTGTTGTAGACTCGCTGTAAACAGCACGCTGTCCCAACAATTTACTGCATGTTTCTGCCGCACCGCCTGCTGCCCCTAACTTCAACGCGTAGACCGTGGAGAACAAGGATAGGATAGTCTCTGCTTGTCTTTCACCATATATCTGTTGCACTTGAGACAATATTTGCGTGCCAGCAATAGTACGCGCCCCTTTTGAACGACAGCGTGATAGCCATACCTCTAACGCGGTATTCTTACTAATAGCCGCAAGTTCATCGAGTACCACCCAAATTTCACGCGTCTGTGAATCCGGCATGGACAAAACTTTGTTGGTCATCATTGAAAAGAGTGCTAAGAATAGCGACGCACTCATTGAGGCATTTGCATGATTGGTTTTTACAATGACTTTTTGCTTTTTACTTTCAGAAAACCAGTCCTTTAGTGAAAAGATTTGTGCATTATCTGGCTTCGCATCTTCAATATAACGCAACCAAGACAACTGTGTTGCCACCACGGCTTGCACGCTCGCAGTCGCTTTTTGATCTGACTCAGTGAAAAATGTCGCCTCTGGGAAATGCTCAAGTAGCGCACTTCGCAGCTTGTCGGGCTCTCCAAAAAGGCGTTTATGAAAATCTGCCCAGCTCCAAGAGGACCTGGTTTCAATAAGGCTGACGAGCGCCCCGGTGACCAATATTTTTGCGGCATCCGTCCAGAATGGCTCGTTTGTGGCGGGTGAGATAATTGCATCAGCAAATGTTCTTGCCTCGTGATGCGTTGTAATATCCTTGGACAGCTCCCAATAAACGCTTCGTGCATCGCCAGGACACAGTAAACAAGTTTCTTCATCAAGAAATAACTCTGTGTACTCGCCTTTTTCATCATAAATGAGCGCAGTACACTTTCGCTTAAACACCTGATGCAACAACCCTTTAATTATGGTCGACTTACCCGAGCCTTGCATACCAAAGAGAAAAAAGTTACCTAACTCTGAAGCTCGGGGAAGCGCAAATCCAGGGTGCGGCATAAGACCACAAGTTGATATCTTTGATTTAAATACATGATTTGCGTGCCTGATGGCCCTAGCGCCCTCCAACAGTATCGGACCATCAATGTGTAAATAGCGCCGATTTTGTCTTTCTTGCACTGTAATGAGGACAGCAGATACTGCCCCAGCACAAACCAACGCGTTAATAAGCGGGTACCGCCAGAAGAAGTCCCACGCCACGTAGATAATATGGGCGACGTGAAATGGCTCTGCGAAAGCGAGAGAAATGGTGTAAAACACCCCGAAAGTCACCGCAACATAGAATATAAGCAGCAGCCCGGTTTTCATCATGTTCACGACTCAAACAGACGCAACGAAGTGGCTTTATCACAGAATGATTTCGCCTCATTTTCGTCGTAATTAGCGACCACAATAAACATCGCCAAGATACGTTTTAGCAGATACTTTTCATGCACCTTCAATATTCGCTCTACTTTCTTGTCGAGTGTTTTTCCTTGTGAGGCAAGAAGCCCATCTGTGAGCAATTTAGTCGCCGTCGCTGTGACGCTATCCCCTGTGCTTTCTGCGAGGGCCAATAAAGCATCATATTCAGCGCGACTTAATCGAACATGGACGCCTTTCTTTTGTTGTAACGTCATTATCAATTTCTCCTATCTTTAGCTATCACGGCTAACTTCAGTCATTTTGCGTCACACCCAAAAGTGAACGCTAATAGTGATATCACGGTGGATAGCACGCATCACTCTTTGCTGCTGCTTGATACAAGCGCTCGCAACGCTCTATTGCTAGCACCGCAGGTGCCAAGTGTGTCAACAAAAAACGCTTTTTGAATAAAAGCTCGGATTTTAGTGCTTAGTAGCTTTATTACGAGCTCACATCATCATACCTTGCGAATTCTTCATTTTATCACAATTTAAAATTACCAAAGCTAATTTAGCCAATAATTTCATATACTTAATTGACAATAAAACAAAGAAAAAATTAGATAAGGCCCTCATTGCTGCAAAACTATTAGCGCTATGATTACAAATGCGTTGACGCACATAAATGTGCTACACATGTTATACAATTTCTTGATTTCACAATGCCATGGCATAATTAGCATAGAAAGTAGTGTAGAGAAGATAAGGAAGTGTCTATGTCTGTGTTCATAAATCGTCTACCAATAGGAGCATTGCTTTCCTTTATTTTCTTCAGTACATCACTAACAGCATATGCCGAGTCTGAGTTGGAAAAGCTTGAGCGCTACGATAGGGTCAGCGCTAGGATTATATGGGAATGGGGAAAAGGAGGAGATGTAACCGAAAATGGCCATTTAGTTCAGCTTTATCATGAATCCGGTCTAGCAAACGATACGTCCTTTCTCGGAGTAATTTACCGAAACCTGCTTTGGGCATCAGACCCATGGCCAGAAACATGGCTTATAGGCAAAAAGCCAAAACCAATCACAGAAAAAAACTGGTTGCATTTCAAACAAACAGACCCTTTTCAATACGCAGTTGTTAAAGCCACCATAATTTTTGAGATATGGAACTACAGCTCAAAGATGCCCTCATCAGCATTCGCATTAACTACTCAACAAGCAGTAAATCAGCTTGAAGCGTTAGAACACGAAATGGTAATACAAGGAAGCGTCTCGTCGGCGGCATGGGTAAGCGCACAACTTGGACGAATATACGACGATATAGACCCCATCAAAGCGATAGAAAAGTATGAATATGCTATACCGTATCTGAAAAATATTGGCTCAAAAGATAAGCGCAAAGTGTCCGATAGCCTCACAAAAGACGCAGCCTTAAGGAGCGTAGCTCGCGTTTATAATAGCCTCAACATGCATCATCATGCTCTCGTTAAGATTCGCCAAGCAATTTCCGAAACGCCGTTGGAATGGCGTGAAGTAACGGACTACTATTCAGAAATATTAGCGCTTGCCAGACTAGGGCGATTCGAAGAGGCCTTAGACAAGACTGATATGCTAATCGAAATGGCTGAAACAAAAAAATTGGCAAATTCACAAGAGGGCGTGAATGAAAATTTTTTAGCTCGCCTGCTAAAATTAAGTGTGTATACACATCGAATGGCACCTGGCGATAAAGAACAGATGCGCGTATTGCTCAGTCAATTAAGTGAATTATTACCGGAGATAGGCCTTTACAATAATGATATCTTGATTGAGACCGTCAATCTTTTTAGCGTTGCTGTAAATGGGACGGGTGATGAACTCAAGGATGCAGAAAAACAGTATTTGAATACAGTGTCTAACTCGGACTTTTCTAATACTGATTGGAAAGTAGTGGCATACCATAACTTTCGTAGAGCCAATGAAATTCAAGGTAATTTTGTAAGGGCCCTCGAAAATGAAAGACTTTCACGTCAAGCGCAGTTAGAGCTTAATGCGCAACATTTTGAGACGCTTGGCGATTTAAATGCATCGGATGCATTATTACGCGATATCGAAATGGTTAATTTGCGCCAAGTAAAAGTTGAACAAGAGCGGCAGCGCTTGGCATTAAAAGCACAACAGCAACAAGGTATTATTCTGATACTCGTTGCCATATTGCTAGCAATCACCACTTTTTGGTTCTGGCAGCGACAACGAATTGTCACAAAACTCGCTGGCGTAGACTCCCTCACAGGCGCTTTGACTCGCCGTTCGCTTTACTCGTGGTATGCCAATACTACTTTCAATCGTTCAACAAGCTGTGCTGTGCTCATCGACCTTGACCACTTCAAACTTATTAATGACCAGCATGGACATTTAACCGGCGACGAAGTCTTGACGTGCTTTTCAAGCATAGTTCAAGACAGAATAAGAAAAACCGATAAGCTGTGCCGATATGGCGGCGAAGAGTTTCTTTTGATGTTGAAAGACAGTAAAAAAGAGGAAGCTGAATTGCTCATTGATGATATTCGAGAACGACTCAGAGCCCATTCAAAATGGAATACCACAGACGCATCTCTTGTAGTCAATTTTTCAGCAGGTATAGTTGAAACTAATACAAATGCTGAACTCGATACACTTATTGACCAATGCGATAGGCTACTATACACCGCAAAAAGTAACGGACGGGCACAAACCGTCGTTGGCTCTTTGCGCTGCTCGAGTTGAAATATTGCTGATCAGCGCAAAGTATTTGCATAAACGTTAAAATTGAGTGACAACTATTACTGCCATTTGCTCAGTTAATAGCTAAGAGTCTCTATCGCCTCTTTCAATTTCGATAACTTAGTACTCTCTCGCCCAGCATAAATGCCCCACGTGATCTCAAAATTCTGGTCATGCCCTAAAATTTGTTTGGCAATATAACCATCTACGCCGTTGTTTTTAAACCATGACGCAACGGTATGTCGACAGCAGTGAAAATCAATTAACAGACGCATGTCGACTTCACTCGATTTATCCATACCGAGATTTTTCAAAACATTTCGATTAAACCATTTACTCACCGGTGTTCCACGCCCATCTCGAATGGCACTTTTTGTATCAGCAGGAAGTTCAGGAAAGAGGTCTGTCTCTCCCCGTTGAATGAGCTGCTCGATGTAGCTAAACAAACCCATTTCAGCCAACTTACTATGAACCGGAATGTGTCGTTTAGCGCTTTCCGTCTTTCCTTGTTTTTCTGTTAAATCAAAATACCAAATGCCATCAGCTTCTTTAACATCGCGAAGCCTAAGCCCAGCAATTTCACTTACCCGCATGCCTGAATAAAGCGCAATAGGTATGAACCATCTTGCAGCATCACGAAAAAGACGCGCTTCTTTCATACTCATTGGTACATAGCTTAATAATTTGTCTATCTCTAAAGGTGTGAACTGTCGACGTTGCATTTGGTGCCTTTTTTTCATCCTCAGCGCCATGCCCTGGAAAGGGTTTTGTTCGATATACTTAAGCTCTTTCCTCACCGATTCAAAAAAGACACTTATGTTCGACAGATATTTATTGATCGTCTTAACGGACAAGGTGTCCTGATTTGATCGACCTGACTTTGTATTAATAACAGTATTTTTGTATTTTAGTGCATCTTCAACAGTAAACTCTGTGACAAGTTTATCTCCACCAACTAATTTCGTAAGCACAGCAAAAGATTTTTTATACTGAGCTTGAGCGCTTTCGCCGACCGTTTTAAATTGACTCAAGCAGAAGTTGTGAATACACGTATCTAAACGCTTATGCGTATTATCTTCCGCTTTTTGTTTACGCTCGATACGACGCGCGAAGGCAGTGTATTTCTTGAGCGATAAAAGCAGATTTATGAAATCAGCGTCTTTAGAGAGAGCTACCTCAGGTTCATTATTTACAAGTTCAGGAGAATAATTCTTATATTCCTTCCCGAGCTTTTGTAACTCGGCGATCAGCCGATTTAACATAAGTGCATCTTCGGCACGAGGATCGACGTTGAACCCAAGCGATTGCGCTGCCTCACATAAATCCTGCACCCTTGACGCATTGGGGGTTGGATGCATATCTGCCATTTCACCCAACCCATAATGCTTTTGTAACACACTGGGTCTAACCGTTCTCAAGATTTGTAACTGCTCTGGTTCAAAAAGCCCAACTTGAAGCATCTTCTTACCTAGTGCTAGCCAATACGTAAAGCGGGCCTTTAAAAAGGATTTCGTTTTTAGTGCAAACATACGCTCGTCAACGCCAAGCTTGTCCATCAATGCGCCTAAACGTTTGCCGTTTAGGGGGTGGGATCCAAATGCATACTGTTCTGCGTTTTCCATGTTCATTTCTTCCTTTAATCGTTTCACTATGAATTGTGCTAACCACATTGCCTCATCAAACTTAGAGGTCTTAAGCGATGCGACAAAATGTGACGAGTCGAGGGTAAGGTAGCTTAATTTTTGAAAAACGAGATTTTTTCTTATACGAAAATAATAATTTTTAGAGTTTTTAATGCGGTATAGATATAAAGGAGTGCGCGACATAATTCACCTTTTGTGTGGCAAAGTTATGTGGCAAAAAAGAAAACCCCATTTTTAAAATCAGATAAACTTTTTTAAATCATGGGGTTATTGTATTTGGCGGAGAGAGAGGGATTCGAACCCTCGATACGCTATAAACGTATACACACTTTCCAGGCGTGCGCCTTCAGCCACTCAGCCATCTCTCCAAATTTTGTATCAAGAAGATTTCAACGACGAAAACCCTTGAGCGCGCGTATAGTAGGTAAAGCCGCGCGCTTAATCAAGAACTTGCTGGAAAATATTCAGCAAGTGCTTATAAAACGTGCGCTTATAGCCCGCCCTTCGCTTTTAACTCGGCTGAGAAGTTAAGCATGCGATCAAGTGGAATGAGTGCGCCTTTACGCAATTCATCATCAACAAAGATTTCATGCCCATCAGTTTCGCCCGTTAAAGACGCCTTAATCGCTTCTAAGCCGTTCATTGCCATCCAAGGGCAGTGAGCACAGCTTTTACACGTAGCGCCGTTACCGCCCGTTGGAGCCTCTATAAACGTCTTCTCTGGAGTAAGTTGTTGCATCTTGTAAAAGATGCCTTTATCGGTAGCAACAATAAAGGTGTCGTTATCCATGGTTTGCGAGGCTTTTATCAATTGACTGGTTGAGCCAACTGCATCTGCCATTTCTACCACGCTTGCGGGTGATTCAGGGTGAACCAACACCGCGGCATTTGGATACAGTGCTTTCATGTCTGCTAGTTTCTGTGCAGAGAACTCGTCGTGAACGATACACTCGCCCTGCCACATTAGCATGTCGGCACCCGTTTGCTTGGCAATGTACGAGCCTAAGTGCCTGTCAGGGCCCCAAATGATTTTCTTGCCCTGGCTGTCTAAGTGCTCAACGATTTCAAGCGCGATGCTTGACGTTACTACCCAGTCAGCGCGCGCTTTTACTGCCGCTGATGTATTTGCGTAAACCACCACAGTGTGGTCAGGGTGCTGATCACAGAATTCGCTAAACTCTTTTACCGGGCAACCAATATCAAGCGAACACGTTGCTTCAAGTGTTGGCATTAGTACGGTTTTTTCAGGGCTAAGAATTTTTGCCGTTTCACCCATGAAGCGAACGCCAGCAACAATTAAGGTTTGTTCTTGTGCATCTCTTCCGAAGCGCGCCATTTCCAATGAGTCTGCCACGCAGCCACCAGTCTCTTCAGCGAGTGCCTGAATTTCATGGTCGGTGTAATAGTGTGCGACAAGCACAGCGTTACGGGCTTTAAGTAAAGCTTTGATCTCAGCCTTTAATTCAGCTTTACGTGCTTCTGACAATGGCTGTGGTTTTGCTGGGAACGGGTACTCTACCTGATCCACTCGAAATGCTACTGACATTAACCTACATCTCTGTTGCGACAAGGGTGCGGATTATACCCAACTGTCATAAAAATTACACACTACCTAATCAACATAAGGGTAATTAAATAGTCGTAGTTATGCTTACCTGTTCTACTACATGGGGTTAGGTAAACCAGATCAAAGTGCAAATGAGACGAGTAGCGTTTTAAAACGCAATAAGCATTGGTGTTTTTTACTGAGGAGATTATTTAAAAAAGGAATATTTGAGTTTGAGACTTGATGGTGGGTCGTGCTGGATTCGAACCAGCGACCAATTGATTAAAAGTCAACTGCTCTACCAACTGAGCTAACGACCCATCAAGTGACACACAGATAAGTTTAGCAATTCAAATGATGGTGGGTCGTGCTGGATTCGAACCAGCGACCAATTGATTAAAAGTCAACTGCTCTACCAACTGAGCTAACGACCCATCATTTGATGCTAGGAGAGAAAGTGGTGGGTCGTGCTGGATTCGAACCAGCGACCAATTGATTAAAAGTCAACTGCTCTACCAACTGAGCTAACGACCCTTTCTTTCCTGTTGTTGCCTGTGTCTTGGCAACGGCGGCATATAATACTCAGATTTTTATTCGACGCAACCCATAACGTCCTTTTATTTTCATTTTTCTGTCAAATTACGACTAAACGGTCAAAATGAAAACAAATCGCTGAGTATTTATACCAGTACTAATTGAGTTTAGTCAGGTTTCTACGAAATACAGTGAAATTTGGTGCAGAAGTTTTATGCACTCTAAATGGAATTTTTTAAAAAAAACTTTTCTCTAACTCATAAAAAAGCCTCTTTAAAAGAGGCTTTGTTCATTACAAGTTATTTAACCGAGATTCAGCGAGGCGTTTTGCCGAAGAATCAGGGTAATCATTTACAACTTGTTGGAACAGCTGACGTGCTGTTGAACTGTCTCCCGTTCGCTCAGCAATGACACCTAGTTTTAATAAGGCATCAGGACGCTTGGAAGAATCGGTAAAGCGATTAGCTACAATATTAAATTGTTCACTTGCTTCGCTCCACTGTTGCTTATTAAACAACAGTTGCCCTAACCAATAGTGCGCATTTGGTGCGTAACCACTGTTGGGAAAGCGTGAAATGAACGATTGAAACGCAGGAATGGCTTTATCGTACTCACGAGACTTAAGGATCAAATTCACCGCATTTTCGTAGGCTTCATCTTCACCTGCTTGCGGAGCTTGCGCTGGCGTAGATGCTGTTGGAGAGCTCGCAGAGCCAGAATCAACACCTGCACTAGGCATGGCGCTACCTTGTAGCGCGCCGCTTTGCTTAAGTGCCTCCACGCGTTTATCTATTTCAAGGTAAAGCTCACGCTGACGCTCAAGTACTTTTTGAAGTTCATTGGTATTAACTTCAACCGCACCACGCAGCTGGTCGACTTCCATTTGCATATTGTCTAGTTGCGTTTGAAGCCTGTGTTGCATTTCGGTTCGGCTCTTAACAATACGCTCTAGCACAACAATACGCTGCTCTAATTCACTGCCGCCATTGGCGTCTACCACAGGCGCTTGCGCAAATGCGGTAGAAACAGCAAGGGCGGCACATAAAGTGACGCCCATTTTTAATGTCTTATTCGTTAGAATAGTCATTAGCGGTAAACAACCACTCCGCGACGGTTTTGAGCAAATGCATACTCAGTAGAACCCATCACTGCTGGTTTTTCTTCGCCGTATGAAACTACTGTTACTTGGCTGCTGCTTACACCAGCATTAAGTAGGTAAGTTTCAACAGACTGTGCACGACGTTCGCCTAGCGCGATGTTGTACTCAGGCGTACCACGGCTGTCAGTGTGACCTTCGATAGTCACTTTAGTGCTTGGGTTTTTCACCAAGAACGCCGCGTGCTTGTCTAGAATACGCTGGAACTCTGGCTTGATGCTTGAGCGGTCAAAGTCAAAGTAAACGGTTTGTTCGTTTTTCAGCGCTTCCATTTCTTGCTGAACCATTTCTTCCTGACGCTTCATACGCTGTGCAGCTTCTGCTTTAACGCGCTGTGCTTCTGCTTCACGTGCTTCCGCTTCTGCAGCCGCTTGTTCTTGTGCAAGGCGGTTACGCTCTGCTGCCAATTCTTCTTCGCTAGGGCCTGAAGAACATGCCATCATTGTCACTACTGGCAATGCGATAATGAAGCTCTTCATCACTTTATTCATTTGCATCCTACTAATCCTTAAATTTTATTGTTTAGTCGTTAAATTGTTAGAACAAAAATGGTGACCAACTTGGCGATTTAACTTGCCCATTGGCTGCTGGTAACCTAGCTTTAAAACGCCCATCTAAAGAAACCAGTGACAACACTTGGGTTCCCTCGTGAAGGGTGCTGTATATAATCATGCTTCCATTCGGCGCTACGCTTGGTGATTCATCTAAGTACGTCCGTGTCAGTACTTGAGGTGATCCACCATCCAAAGACTGCTTCGCAATGTGATAGTTCCCATTAGTTTGGTTTACCATAATCATTTGCTTGCCGTCTGGGGAAATCGTACCGCCAAGGTTCTGTTCACCTACAAAGGTAACTCGCCTTACTTTCCCAGAATTTAAATTTACGCTATATATCTGGGGTTTACCACCCCGTTCCGAGCTAAATATTAACCCACTGCCGTCTGGTAGCCACGCGGGCTCCGTATCAATCGCTCTATTTCGTGTTACTCGGCGAAGATTTTTTGTCGCTAAGTCCATCACATAGAGTTCAGGGTTTCCATCTTTCGATAAAACCATTGCAAGTTGCTTGCCATCTGGTGAAAACACCGGGCTACTATTTATTCCCGGGAAATCAGTAATGCGCGTACGCTCGCTGGTGTAGATATTCTGAATGAATATTTGCGGTCTACGATTTTCAAAACTAACGTAGGCAAGCTTCTCGCCATCAGGCGACCACACTGGCGACATAAGCGGCTCTGGCGAAGACAACAAGCGCGTTTCGTTCTCACCATCGTAGTCTGCAATGACTAATTGGTAAGGTTTTTCTACCGTGTCACGGTCGCGAACAATGACGTAAGCAATTTTCGTTAAAAATGCACCGCGAACACCGGTCAATTTTTCATACACAATGTCGCTAATTCGATGCGCATACTGGCGAAAATCTCGGCCGTTGATCACTGCCTGACGGGCGGCTAGTACGTGATCATTACTCGATACCAAATTGCCGTCTTTGAGTACTTTAGCTTGCCCATTGTCAACTTGCCCTTTAAGTACATCAATCAACTCATAGGATACAAGGTAACGGTCGCCTCCTTGTGGCTCAATACTTCCTACTAAAACCGTGTCCACACCTAAGGTTGCCCATGCAGTGAAAGACACTTGTTCCGCTGTCTCCGGATACTGTGGCATTTTGTCGACAGATACCGGATTAAACTTACCACTACGCATTAAGTCGGCCATCACCACTTTAGAAATATCGCCAGGCATGCTGCCCTGACCTTTCCATTTAAATGGCACAACCCCGATTGGACGTGCACTATCTACGCCCTCGGTTATCACAATTTCTAAGGATGCAAACACTTTGGCACTGAATGCCATCGTAATAAGCGCTATCCATAAACCTAGTTTTTTCATACCACTATAATTCCACTTTTAAAGTAATGTCTTTTAACTGCTCGTAAACGTCTGGCGCATCAGATACCGGTAACTTTTCGGCCCTGCGAACCGCGCTTTCAGCCGCTCTACACAGCGCATCATTGCCGCCGAGTACACGAATACTCGTAACAAACCCTGTCGTTGCTAACCGAATATTCAATCGACAGGTTTTGCCTTGATAGCTGTCGTCCGAATACAAATTGCGCTTTATGGTTTGCTGAATAAGCGCGGTATAACGCTCTACTTCAGTAAGTACCTGTTTTCGCCTACGTTCTTGCTGAGCAGCTTGTTCTTTTGCAAGCTGCTCTTGCATGATCCTTTCCATTTCAGCGCGTTCAGCTGCTTCTTTTTTCTTTCGCTCAGCCTCAGCTTTCGCTTTTGCTTCGCGCTCCTTACGCTCTTGTTCCTTCTGCGCCGCTAAGCGCTCTAAGTCTTTCTGACGTTTCGCTTCAGCCGCTTCTGCTTCACGCTTCTCTTTCGCACGCTTGGCTGCTAGCTGCTGCTGGCGTTTTTTCTCTGCCGCGGCTTCTGCTTTTCTTTGCCTTTCTTGCTCTTCGGCTCTCGCTTGAGCTTCAGCTTGTGCCTGCTCCCTTTTTTGATCCGCAATCGCTTGCGCATCAATAAACGTCGCCTCTATCACAGGCGCATTCGACGGCATACTTGGCAACGGGTCAGGAGAGAAACTGACGCTAATTAGCAACAGCGCAGCAATAAAAAGATGCAAACCAATGGACTTGTACAAGCCTACTTGTTCTGGGCTTATACTGTTGGCTTGCTTGGCACTTTTGCCGTTCTTTTTATCACCACTTACACCGTTACTCGCGTTGTTTGAGTGGCTAGCGGTTGACGTGCTTTTCGACACTTCAGGTTTCGACATATCTATATTACTCAACCGGATCCGTCATTAACCCTACTGAAGGCACACCCGCCTGCTGTAATAACACCATTAGCTGTATCACTTCGTTATACGCTACTTGTCCATCGCCTTTTACCACTACGGGCGTATTGGGCTCTTTGGTCAATTGTGCTTTTACAATAGCGCCAAGCTCTTCTTCGCTAATTGGCGATTCCTGGTCTTCGCCTACATTAAGGAAGTAGCGACCTTTAACATCCACTGACGCAATAATAGGTGGTGTATCTTCTTGCTCTATCGGGTTGGCACTTGCTTTAGGCAAATCCACCTTTACCCCTTGAGAAATAAGCGGCGCCGTTACCATAAAGATAATAAGCAACACCAACATCACGTCGATGTAGGGCACTACGTTTATCTCTGATACCGGCCTGCGGCGTTTTCTTACATACATAACAAGTCCTCCGTTTGGAATGTAAACGCTTAGGCTTGTTGTTGTGCTTGCGCAGCAACGGCTTGGCGATGAAGGATTGCAGAGAACTCTTCCATGAAGTTGCCGTAGCTATTTTCTAGCTTCTCAACCTGATGGCTGAAACGGTTGTAGGCAATAACCGCAGGGATAGCAGCAAACAGGCCGATAGCAGTTGCAATAAGTGCTTCTGCAATACCCGGCGCTACCATTGCAAGGGTAGCTTGCTGCACTTCACCTAATGCGATGAAGGCATTCATGATCCCCCACACAGTTCCAAATAGACCGATGTAAGGACTAATTGAGCCCGCCGTGGCTAAAAAGGGTAAACGGCTTTCTAATTCTTCGACTTGGCGAGACATAGAAACACGCATGGCACGGTATGTACCGTCAACAATGCCGTTGGTGGCGGTGTTGGATTTGCGCAGGCGAACAAACTCTTTAAAGCCTGAGCAAAAGATGCTGCCCATGCCTGTTAGGTTAGTTCTGGCAGAAAGCTCTTGATAAAGACGGTTGAGGTCAGCGCCTGACCAGAACTTATCTTCAAACTGACGCATTTCGTTGCGTGCCGCCGACAACGCTTTGCTGCGTTGGAAGATAAACGTCCACGACGCTATCGACACGCTTAGCAACAAAAGC
>VMHT01104445.1_pt1 | contig 38608 bp, 33 predicted proteins | sample 4693611 | NCBI WGS metagenome assembly VMHT01 (sample SAMN12280063, study PRJNA550983) | marine metagenome | isolation source: seawater sampled from same location over 5 years 0.02-0.2 micron viral filtrate | place: USA: collected off the coast of southern California halfway between the port... ...
GGAACCGATCCATCTGTGTTTACAAAACCTTTGAATGCTCCAGTGATACCATCGATGATAGACATAATGACTGTGATTGGCCAAGCAAGTTTACCGATTACTCTACCAATACCAGTAAGCATTTTCATGAATCCACTGCCTTCTGAGGCAAAGGAAAATGCTCCTCTTATAAACTTCACAACACCAGCAATCGGACCATCTGCGGAAAAGAAAGTTCTAATTGGTTTAAAAAAGTCTGATACTTTTTGCATGATACCACTAGCGAAAGACTTGATACCTTTAACATCATCTCCGCCGAAAGAACCGAATATAAATTGCTTGATAGAATTAAAACCGTTTTTCAAGAATTTGAAGGGACTACTTTCTGTGAAGAATTTTAAAAAGTCATCAGCACCGCTAGTAACTAGTGTCTTTATGTTTCTGAAAAATCCTTTAACACCTTTAAAAGCATCCTTAATAAACTCCCCATCTGGCACCAAAGTTTTTAATGCTTTACCCATCACGGCAAATACTGCTTTGATGCTACCTCTCACACTTTTTGCGATATCAGAAGCATATTCACCGATTCTGCTTATTTTCAAAAACCCTTTGAATACTTTGCTGACACCTTTAAACAAAAGTTTCAACATTTTACTTAATTTACCAAAGTAATCTTTGACTGCAGTAAACACAGCAACTGCGGCAACAATTGCCGCAGCAAAAAATGGGTTCATTTTTTTCTCTGGATCGGCAGCTGCAGGAGCACCGTCACCATCATCTCCACCAGAAGCCCCACCTTCACGTGCTGCTTCTGCAAGTTGTCGCAAAAGTTTTTCTTGAAGACCGTATAGTTTTTGAAAATCTTTTCTAAGACCTTCAACTCCTCTAGCTGTTACTTCTTCCAGTGCGGCTGACGTACTGAGTTTAGCACTGACGTCATTTAAGGTTGCTTCTGCCATATTCTTTTATCCGTTTGCAGTTTGTTCTTGTTGCGCTTTTTCTTTTTCTTCTTTCAGGTGTTGGACTAACATTGATAAATAGACCTCCCTCTCCCATGGAAGCATTCCTTCTAGTTCTGTTAAGGAATACTTGTGATGTTGAATTAAAGAAAAATTGGTACTATAATAATTCTCTAATGATTCATGTGAGAGGCATATCAGAAAAAATTGTCCATACCCTCCAATAATAATTCGTTTTTATGGTTACAATGCTCACAAGTAAAATTCGCATCATAACTTAATTTCGGTATATCTCCAATGAACTTGGCGACCTTTTCAAATTGTTCAGAATTTAAAGAATCTAAAAAGGTAATTCTTTCTTGCATACTTTCATTTTTCATATCAATTCTTTCATCTTCCGTGAATAATGTTGACATGCAAGATATAATTAAATTCATAGTTGCTTCATTTGTTTTAGGAGTATCATCACCGCCATCAAATATGCTAGTGTTTGACATCAAATCAGCATAGGTAGGATAATGCATTTCAATACTGATTTCTGGTGTCAGTTGTAGAATTTTAGGTTGCATATCACCAACAACTTTTGTTTGCATGATATCAACTTTAACATCAGTTTCTTCTTTACATTCAGAACATTTAATCATCAACTCTGCTGTTTCACCAACAGACTTTGCCCTGATTCGTGCAAAAATATAATCAACATCAAAAGATGATAGTGAAGAAACATCAATATCTTCTTGTACGCATGATTTAATCGTATCAGTGATCGCTCTAATCACTTGTCTTGGTTGATTTGATTCTCCTGCTGTTAAGAGTACCTTTTGTTCTTTTACGAGGAAAGGACGATAGTGAACGACATCTCCTGATGATGGTAATTTAAGATCATACCAAATAGTTTCATTCAAACGTGGCAGTGCCATTATTTAATTTTCCTTTATCTTAAAAAGCTAGAAAGAGATCCTAAACTAGCGTCAAGTGAGAACAGTCCCTGATTGTCTTCTACAGGTGACCATTTAGTGTATGTCATTTCAACTGTTAACTGCATAACACCATCGGCGTCGTTAGTAAATTCAGTTTGTGTTATATTTGTTGGGTATGCTTCTTCTAACAAAGCACTATAAACAGTTCCTTGCCCAATACCCACATTGAGACTGATCGGACCTGCACCAAACTTTTTATTAGTTATGGGTTTTCTTAATTGATGAATTTTAATTTGTCTTGCATAGTTGCTATGATATATTGCCTTCCCTGTATTTTGTGAAACTGTTGAGGAATACCATGTATCAAAATATTTTCTTATGCCATAATCATTTAACAATAGGAAAGTCAGGTTAAGAGACCCTGCACCTGAATACCCATATGCAACTTTACGTGCTTGGACACCCATCTTTTGATCTAATGTTAAAACAGTTTTGGGTGGAACACCTACACTTTGGCAAAGTAAGTTCAACTCATTCCCACTCATCAAATTTCTGATAGCACTGAGGATACCACCACTATTAGAATTGAAATCGGTTGGAAGTTCTACCATAAATTGGTTTGGTTTCGCTACACCTAATTTGAAAGATACTGCGGATTTTAACTGGTCTATGGTTGCCATTAAATCATTCCTCTAGAAACTTTATAAACTTCTTTTCCGCTCGCTTTTGCCCAATCAGCAGTTGGCATAAAGGTTGCTATTTCCCATTCTGCGGGCGATACTCTTCCGAGTCTTGATTTTACATGAGCAAATAGGTAATGTTTGAAGCAAGGTTTATAAAACCTTAATGTTCTTATTTTATTAATCATTTCATATCTTGCTTTGAATCTAGTCGTATCATCAAATTTTGTATTGTTTGTTAGATCCATCAATGCGCCTAGAAACTTTGCTCTGAGAACTGGAGGTAGATAATGTAGATTCATTCCATAAAAACCTCCTGGTGCTGGACCGGAGATAATCGCTAATGGGAATCTATCATAGAAAGGTAATGTGTCTTTTGTTTTTGGATCATAGAAAAACATATTCATTTTTCCAATGAGTGGTTGTGATTTATTCACTAACTTGACCTCATCGGACTTCATTACTTCTAGACGATTCACACGTCTTAATTGCCTCAGTCTCGTACGAAACCAAGCACGTGATTCGTCAGTTCGTGGGGTTATACCAGCACGAAATGCTTCTAATTCTAATTTTTGAAATAACTTGCTATCTACCATGCTACTATTTATATCATTTTTTACGTTTTTTCTTATATGGTTTTAATGGTTTCAGACCCTTCAACTTCTTCATGATGCCCATACTATGTAGAGTTTCTTCTGTCCATATTTGAAAATCCCAACCACGATCCTTTGCATAACTGTTTGCTGCTTCCCACTTATTCATATTCTTAACATATGTCATTGCTTCACCGATATATCGTTTAGATTTATCTGGACGTTTGGGTGGACTAGTTTCTTTATCAGGTTTGATTTCTATGAGCAAAGTTTTATTATCGTTGAATGTAATTTTAAGATCAACGAAGTATCTATGCATCTTCTTATCTATATCCCATTTATAAGGGACGACAACTTCCTCAGATGACCATGACTTAATATTTGGATTATTATCACACCAAATAAAACATGCCTTTTCCCACGAGGAACGGTATGTTACCTTGTCGGGATCACCAGAATATTTGCCCATATTCTTGATTCTATATTTGCCAGAATATGCCATAAAAACCTTATAAATAGCTCAAATGAATTTTATTTATTTATAGGAAAAAATAAATGTCTTATGATCCAATAGGTGCTACTAAAACATCAAGACCACCAGCAAATTCTGATGCTGATCAGTTTAATCGACCTAGAAATAATAATATCACTCTCACTTCTAGTCCAAAGTATGGCGGACATACATCAATGCCAGAAGTAGGAAACACGCAACAAGTAAAGAAAAGTAGAGGGTCAACTCAGATACTCAAGTTTCCTGTGAATCGTGAAGATATGTATCCAGCACACATTGTATTTCACCCATATAAAATTGATACAGGTTTACTTGATGGTTTGCTCGGTGATATTTTTAATAGTGATCTTGTTACAAAAGTAACAGAAGGTACAACTTCAGAATCTACAAACGATGATGTTGCTACTGGGTTTGATGATGCTGATGATGAAGAGGGTGGACCCTTTGCTGCAGATGCTCAGTTTCAAGCCGACCAAAAGGCAGCATCCAATAAGCGAAGAAATGACGCAGAAAACGCTGAGATCAATAAAGAAATTGCAGAAAACCAAGAAGTGATGGGTAAAAAACTTACAGACCTTCGTGCCTATCGTGATTTAAGTCGTCCTGCTATTCAGTTATTTTTCCCACCTTCACTACAATACAATGATGCGGTCAATTACAATAGTGCGAATCTTGGTGCCGCAGGTATGTCTACTACAGCTGCACTCAATGCTGGCGATAGCATTTTGGGTGCTCTTGGTTCTGGTTTGTCAGAAGGAATGGAAAGTATATTTAATCTTGCTACTGGTAGTATATCAGCAGAATCAGCGAAGGTAACAGCAGCAAGATTAGCGAAGAAAATTCCAGGAGGAACTGCGAATGCGGCTTCGTTAGCTTTACAAACAGGAATGAATCCTGGTACACGTTTGCTTTTTGATCAACCATCAATGAGATCATTTGCATTTTCTTTCAAATTAATCCCCACCTCTCCACAAGAGGCAGTCACTATAAGAAGCATCATTGAAAATTTTAGATTCCAAATGTATCCTCGTGAAATAGATGTATCTGAAGGTGTTCCTATCGGTTACGAGTTTCCTAACATCTATAGAATTGAATTTGCATTTGATGGTGGGACTTTACAAATACCAAAGATTCAATATTGTTATCTGAAAGATGTGCAAGCTGCATATAACTCTACAAGTGGTGGTGTTTTCTTTGAAGATGGTCACCCAACAGAAATTGATTTAAACTTAACATTCTTAGAGTACAGAGCATTGAGTAAGAGAGATGTAGAGGCAGGATTCTAATGGACTTCTTTAAAAATTTTAAAAAAACGGCATACACCTTTGGTGATGATCATGAAAACTTAGGTGGTGCAACGAGACAAATAGAATTCTTCAGGGATCTGACTCAGTATGTTGACGTTGTTGATCAGGTCAGAGAAGGAATCCATTTTTACGAACCATATAGTATCCAAGACGGTGAACGTCCTGATCAAGTTTCTATGTTTTTATATGATACACCAAACTATCATTGGACGTTTTATATGATGAATGATTCTCTTCGTGAACACGGATGGCCATTGACCTATAAACAAATGGATGAAAAACTAGCAACTGATTTTCCACACCAATACATTTATGTTCGTGCCGATTTATCACAGACTTTTTTACAGAATGAATATGTGCAGGGAGTTATATCAGGATGTCGTGGTAAAATTATTAAACGAGATATTGATCACGGTATCTTGGTGGTTGATACATTTGATTATGCAAATGCAGGTAAACCATCAACATTCAGGCAAGGTGAGGCAGTTATAGTCACAAACACTTTAGGTCAGACAAGGACACTAACGATTGTTGGAACTGGTAAAGAATTTAATGCTACTCATCATTATGAAGATGCAAATAAAGAGCAGGTTGATATAGACCCAACCGCACCAGCACCTGCATTGTATAATGAAGTAACAATTAGCGATAGATATCATAGAATAAATACTTCATTAAAGCAAATGAAAGTTATCAAACCTGCTAACATTACACAGATAGCAAGTTCATTTAAGAGAGCATTGACTAGCTAATGGCTGAACCAAGTAAAAAGTATGTATTAGAAAGTGTACAAATATTTTCTTCACGATCTACTATTCCAGTAGAAATAGCAAATGTTGTAACTGACTTAGATATATTTGAGCATTTAGATTGCCCATTTTTAACTGCAAAACTAGCATTTGGTGATGAATCAAATCTTATGGGTAGACTTGATTTACAAGGTGCTGAATTTGTTGTTGTTAAAATTAAACCTTCTGTTGCAGCAGAACCTATCATAGAAAAACGGTTTGTTATAGAAACTGTTATTTCACAATTGAAAATGAATCAAACTTCTGAACTCGTACTCCTTAGCCTTTATGAAGATATTCTTTTTAAATCAAATTATAAAAACGTAAACAAATCATATTCTGGTAGTCCTTTTCAAATGATATCAGATATTGCCAAAGAATTTTTGGATAAAGAAGTTGAGCAAGAAGGCGAATCTACTTTTCAAAATAGGATGAAACTGATCGTTCCAAATTTAGATCCTTTGAAAGCAATCGCTTGGATTAAAAATAGAATGACAACCTCTGATGGCGTTCCTGATTTTATCTATTCTACTCTCGGTGTAAATAAACTCATAGTGAACGACCTTCTTACTATGATTGAAAAAGAACCTATAAATGCTGCTAAACCCTTTATGTATGCTTCTACACCTAATATTGCTGAAGAAGAAGCAGGTGGGTCTAATTATATTCCGATATTGAGTTACAACGAAGAACAAAAAGAAAATATGTTTGAGATGATTCAAAAGGGTTTGGTGGGCGCAAATTATCAATTTTATGATGCATTTACTTCTCAAGTTCATAAACACGATTTTAATTTTAAAAAAGATATTGTAGATGCATTACCTTCTACGAAAGAAAAAGAATATAACTTTGCTGAATATGAAATAGATGGCGAAGTTTTAAATAATATTCAGTCACAAAAAATAACTCAGATAGGTGGTTCGGGTGCATACAATAATGGATTGTCATCACCAAAATCTTACAACGAAGAAAAAGAAAGCAGCGATTATGCGAAAAAGGTGATTGGTAATGTTATGAAACAACATTTACTTAAAGCACCTGTTACAATAAGAGTTTCTGGCGTTGGGTTTTTGAAACCTGATCATAACATGACTATCGGTAACACCCTTAGACTTTATTTTTTACAAAATAAACCTGCGAAGGCCAACAGTACTAATAATTGGGATATGAAAAAGTCTGGTGATTATTTAATGTATGCAACTAAACATTCTTTCACTGTTGAAAGATATGACATAAGTATTACATGTGCAAAAATGAAAAACTTTACAAGTGAGAACGCAATCGTATGATACCACAATCCCCCTCTTTCTATGGTGATCAAACTCGTTGGTTTGTTGGTAGAGTTATCAGCATCAACGATCCACTTGAAATGGGTAGAATAAAAGTCAGGATCGTAGGGATTCATGACAACACAGAAATCAGAGATGGTGATCTACCATGGGCACAGGTTGTAGTACCTGTCACAGAAGGTGGTAGTTCAGGTCTAGGAGCAAGCACAGGTATTAAAGAACAGGCACAAGTCTTTGGCGTATTCTTAGATGGTGTTCATTCCCAACTTCCATTGGTTGTTGGTTCTATGCCAAAGTTTGAAGCAGACATTGAATCAACAGCAGGTGTTTTTCAACCAAATATACCAAGTCGGTTTGACCCTGCAGTAAATAAGAATCTATTACCTGCTGATCAGGTTGATGAAGAAAATCTATATGGAGAAACCAATATAGAAAAAGCATATAATTTTCTTATTACAAAAGAAGGATTAAGTTTATCCCCTCAAGCAGCAGCAGGAGTTATAGGAAACTTTTGTGAAGAGTCTGGTGCGAATGCTAATGGTGGAGATATTGATCCTCTTGCGATTTCAGGTATTCCAGGAGAAAATTCTTTTGGTATTGCTCAGTGGAATCCTGCAGCAGCTGCTGGTAATAGACTCGGTGCACTTCAAGAGTTCTCTGCTTCATGTAATCTAACATACACAAGTTTATATGCACAATTGTTATGGACTCGTAAAGAGTTGACCACGCTTCCGTATCTTGGGTATGCTGAATTGAAAAAGGCAGAAACACCAGAAGAAGCGGCACTCGTATTTATGCGTAAATTTGAGAGACCAGGATATCAAACAGAACGAACTGCTGCAAATGAGATAAAGAAAAAAACTGGAAAAGACGGTAAATATAAACGTCTTGGTGAAGAAGAACGAATTGAGTTTGCCGAAGAAATATTTAGGAAGTTCGAATAATGGATTTGATTAACGATACTATCACCACTGCTGATGCTGAGGCAGATGTAAATAAACACTTACCTTTAACTATAAGGTTTAAGTTTAATGCAGGTGGAAATAGTGCGACATTCACGCCAGCAAAACCACTCCCCAAATCTGTTCAGAAAACTATAAACAGACGCATTAGAGAATTGAATAATATTCAATATGAAAAGGGCACAGACGGCAGTGGTGATTTTAATCATAAAGTGATGGACAACATCAATTTGGTTAAAAGTGTTTACAAAGTAGCAAGAGGTATCCACTTTAACTATCAACAGGCAGAGCGAGCAGCAGAAAAGGCTGCAAAAAAAGAAGCAGCAAAAGCAGAAAGGGAAAGGGTAAAGACTCAGGCAAGAATTGCTTCAGATCAACCTGAGCAGTCTAGGGTCAAAGCAAGAACCAATAAAATAAAAGCAGATAAGATTATAGCCGAAACAGCAACTAACTCTGATCAATTGGGTAAGGAAACTGCTGGATTTAAATCTTTAACAGAATCTACGAAACCAAAAACTGCTATACCAAAACCAAATAAAGTTCAAAAACCAAATCCATCACCGTCAGAGATGACTGCTAATGTTCCTGGAATTACCGTTACAAAAGAACCTTCTGATAAAAGTGCTGTTGATATACTAGGAGCCAGCGTCACTGAACAAAGGAAAAATTTAAACAAACTCATTGCTTCTGGTAGTTCAAAGGGTGTTAAGCAAACTTTAGAAAATTCTACTATAGCAAAAGAATATAATATCAGAGCGCCAGATGTTAATAATGCCGTAAAATCTAATGCTACATTGCAAGATCTAGCAACCGATCCATTTATTCAAAATGGGTTGAAGGGTGCTGGATTAAGTGCTGATGAAATAGAAGAAGTCAATAAAGAAATAGATGAAGCGATAGTGGTTGCTGCTAGTCAAGAACAAAAATTGTTAGCAGTACAACCTCAAAAAGATTTTTCTGTAAAACAGTTCCGTGCTCTCGGTAATCCATTTGGTTCTCCTGAAGTTTCACTTCCCACGCAAGTTGGTCAATCAAATCCATTATCTTCATTAGTTGCACCAGTAACTAAAAATCCATTGAGTAGTCTTGGTGCAGTTGCTGGTGCCGTAGCTGGAGCAAGAAACGGTGGAGCTCTTGGTGCGGTAGTTGGTGGTGTAATTGGATCCGTGATAGGAGATGCTATTAATACAAATGTAAATGGTGCTAATAACTTTGCTCCTGGCAATCCCTTTGGTTCTTTGGGTATGGATTTTGGTAACATTATGGCAACTGTAACAGGTCTTGCGCAAGGAACTGGATCATTCAAAGAACTTGGTGAATCTATTCCAAGTATTCCTGGCGGTTTTGACCCTATCACTAAAGCACCTGTTCCCGATATTGTTCAATCGACAGGAACAACGCAATTAGCAAAAACAGTAGACAAGGGAACTAAAACTGCGGTTGATACTCCTACAACTCCAGTAAAAGAAGTCACGAAAACTAAAACAACAGGATTTGAAGCTCTGGGGTATGATGAAATAGATGGTGAATTTTTTGGTGGATATGAACCTCTTAACAGTAAAAAAGAATTTGAACTTGAACTTAAAAGTTGCCCAAGAAAAATTAAACATGCAATTATTGTTTGGACTGCAACAGCAGAAAACGAATTTTATACTGCTAGGTCTTATAACGAAAAAAGACATAAGCAGTATAAACGAAAACCTGAAGAAAAAAGAGTACCAGCTGGAACACCTGTCGGCAGGTTAGGATATCAGAGATCTAACTATTTCATACGAAAAGATGGTATTGTTGAAAGACTTGTTCCTATAGGAACTAGACCCACTACATATGGGGCCAATAAACTAGAACAAGAATCAAAGTCTAAATATATGAAGATTCATGAAGAAGGTATCATGATTCAATTTGATGCTGGTATATTAGGGGACGCACCAGAGTCTGGTCTTAATCATGCTAATCTTTCTGATAAATCCATTACTGCAGAACAGTGGAAATCCTTTGATATGATGATGGATGTTATGTACCGACACTCACCAGGAGGTGTATTTAAAGGTCTTGACCAAATACTCGCTGAGAGTAAAGGTATAATAAAAAGAGATGGAACTGAAGTTGAACAACTTATGAGATTTCAAGATGTAATGGCTCTTGTTGGTCCAGGATTTGATGTTGGTCAATATTTAGAAAAGAGAAGAGAAGTTCCAGATGGTGAAGATGGAATCACTGTTGAAATTGTTGTAGATGATGATACAGGAGAAGTGGTAGAAGATGATGATCCGTATGCAGGTTTGGATGATGACTTTTTGAACAGTGAAATAATTAATGGAAATAAAGTTGAATATGATGAGGTTCGTGGAAGGTGGTCAGTTTTTTATCGAAAAACCAATACCAAATTAAATTACGGAACAAAAGATGCCGCATACTTTGCTGCACGTGAGAATCTTGGAGAATAAAGAATGTCAGATGATGATTTTTTAATTGAAGAAAAAGATAAAAATTTACCAAGTAAAGGTGATCCTTTTTCTGATCCCAAACGTGTTTATCCTAAACGCGAATATGCAAATGCGCCTTCTGTAAACCTTGAAGCAAGAGGAATTGAAGAAAACGAACTTTTTATTGGTGGCGGTGATGTAGGGATTGATCTCGAGTTAAAAAATTATCCCTCATCCAAAGCACCATTGAATCAGGTTAAAAGAACTGTTTCTGGTCATGTTCAGGAAATCGATGATACTCCTGGTCGTGAACGTATGCTATTCAGGCATAAAACTGGAGCAGGTATTGAAATGCGTTCCGATGGTACTGTCGTTATCAATGCTACAAATAATATTATTCGTGTTGCAGCAGGAAGTGAAAAGGTTATCATTGAAGGTGATGGGGATATTGTTTATCATGGCAATCTGAATCTTCGTGTTGATGGTGACTTTGATTTAGATGTTGGTGGTAATTTTACAGTTACAACTGGCGGTGATATGGAAGAAGATGTTAAAGGTGGGTATCGTCAAGACGTAAATAACAATCACCAAACGTTCGTCAATAGAAATGTATCAAAGACTATTACAGGTGCAGAAACTAACCTTGTTCTTGGTGATCAAAATAATATTGTTAAAGGTAATCAAAGCACAACAGTCGGTGAAAATAAAGAAGATATCGTTGGTTCCGAATATCAGATATCTGCTGAAAACAAATACATCGCAACATCACCCGATATCAATATAGGTGCGTCAAGTTTAACTGTTATTGGTGATAGTGGAACAATGGGTGGTCAGAATATTATCACTTATAATTACAATCAATATACAGGTCACTCAATTACTGCTGGCGACACAATCACAACCCATACAGCATATACAACAAGAACACAGGCAACTGAATTTGTTGGTTCGTTGACTGGTAATGCTGACACGGCAACACAAGCAGGAAGAGCTGGTACTGCTGGTGGAATTGGTGCTAGTGGTTCAGCAGGAACAAAGAATACTGCATCTGCACAAGCAGTTGATACAAAGGCAACAGTACAACCTACAAACTCAGTTATGAAAAATAGTTGGTTTAACTCTGCCTATGGTATCTTCAAAGTTGCCGTGGATGTTGGAGATGTTATCTATAACTCTATAAACAGATTCGTAGATTATGGTGGAGTTCAAAACAGAACATTAACGGTCAGTGAAGTAAGATCAAAATTAAGAAACCCAGCAGCTCAAAATAATGAAGATTTCATCGGTACTGCTATTGCAGAAAATGTTTTAAATACAACTTATTCTAATGCTGTTCCTTCTCAGATAGGTACTATCATTGATGATGAACCGACCCCTAGAAATCCAAACCCAAAAGAAGTATTTGGCAAGATTAAAGGTGCCGAAGCTAAACGATTTGCAGGATCAGTACAAAATGATATCGTAACAATTCAACCGAATCCAACTTATGATCCAAGAAGAAAGAAAACTATTACTGAAAGAACTAAACTTGCCAGAGGAATCAATATGGCAAAGTTCTTTGGAAGTCATGGTGATCCTATTACAATGGATCATATGTTTACAGAAGATAGATATGAAACTGCAAAATACCTTTATCTTCATGCTCAATTAATGAGATCTATCATGGAAGATGAAGGTGAGTTTGATGAGTTTAGACTTGTAGTTTCGGAAGGCGTGTATAAACCTTCAGAAACAGAAACGATAGCAGCAGGTAGTGTTAATGACTATAGAACATATGGTCGTGCTATCGTATACGAACTAAGAAATCGTAAAGGCGAAATTGCTTTAAAACAAACATTTAAACTTGCTGCTTGGTGGAAAGATAGTCAGCAGTACGAAAAAATGATATTAGACTATGACACATATAATGTTGATGGTTCACTCAATGCTCAAATTATTGTGATTATGCCAGAGTTGCAAGCAGGATATAAAGCAACTTATCAAAACAGACTTGAAACGAGATATAATAATTATGTTCAAGCGACTGGTGAACTTATAGAAATCCTTGCATAAAACATTATAAATAGGATAAAAGGAATTAAACATGCCAGCAAAAGCATTTTCTATAGAAGATGGAAATTTAAATACATCATCTATTTCTACCACGAAGTCGGTAGTCTATACAGATTTGGATTTATTCTTTTCTCCGAAACCTTCTGGTGACGTGTACAAAAAGCAAGACGTTGCGGCAGTTAAACAATCCGTCAAAAATATTCTTATGACTAACTTTATGGAAAAACCTTTTAATCCAGAATATGGTGGAAATTTAAATAGTTTTTTATTTGAACTTGACACTACAGTTGAAGCAGACATACTGAGAGATCAAATATTTGAAACTATTTCTTTACATGAACCACGTGCTTTAATGAGAGAGGTTTTTATCTCTCTTGATCCAGAAAAAAATAATATATATGTAACAATTAATTTTCAAGTTTTAAATTCGGTAGAACCTGTTTCTTTAGAACTATCACTTACAAGGTTGAGATAAAATGGCAACTACTATTAAATCGGCAGATCTTGATTTTAATAAAATCAAAAATCGCCTCAAAGATTATTTCAAAAGCAAAGATGAATTTAATTCATACAACTTTGAAGGTGCTGGTCTAAACAACTTATTAGATGTTCTCGCTTACAACACTCATCAAAATGCTTTGACCGCAAACTTTGCTTTGAATGAAGCATTCTTACCAACAGCGCAATTAAGAAGTTCTGTTCTTTCTCATGCTGCTATGCTTGGGTATGAAACTCGTTCTAGAACTTCATCAAAAGCACTTGTAGAATTATCTTTAAACCTTACCAACGTTCCTGGTCGTCCAGTAACTATTGGAATCCCTAGAGGAACTCAATTTACAGGTTCGGTTGATGGCGTATCATATACATTTAGAACGCAAGAAGCATTTTCAGCAAGGGACAATGGTTCAGGAACATACGACTTTAGGACTAGTGCAGGATCAACGGATATCCCAATATTCGAAGGTATTCAAAAGACCAAAACATTTATCGTTGGTCAAAAGAATGAAAGGCAAATATATATCGTTCCTGATGAGACAATGGACAAGTCTACAGCACGTGTTTTAGTTTATGATAGTCTCACTTCAAATACATTTACAGAATATACACCTCTTTCTACTGCTGTAAGGATTGATTCAGAAACAACATACTACAGCATCCACGAAGCACCAAACGGTACATTTGAAATTAACTTTGGCGATGGTACTTCTTTTGGTAAATCACCAGACCCAGGACAAAAGATTGTTGTAACATACCTGTCATCTAAGGGATCAGTCGCAAACGGTGCAACTTCATTTACTGCTGATTCTCAAGTTTCAGTAAATGGTGTACAATATGTTTTGTCAGCAGTTTTAGCTTCTGAATCTTCTGGTGGTTTAGAAAAACAATCAATTGAGTCTATTCGTCAACTTGCTCCTATCGCTTTTGCTGCCCAGCAAAGGTTGGTGACATCTTTAGATTATAAAGCAATCATTGATACTAATTTTTCTACAGTAAAGGAATCAGCAGTTTGGTCTGGTGATCAAAATGTACCGATAGATTATGGTGCAGTTTATATTTCCTTGAACTTTACTACAGGAACTCCTGCTGCAACTAAACAGCAAGTACAAGATCAAATTAGAGCAAACTATGTGAAGAACCTTTCTACTATGTCGATGACACCAAAGTTTGTAGAACCAAAAGACGTTTTCTTAATCTTGACAACTCAATTTAACTTTGATCCTGCCCTTACAGGACTATCAAGTCAAACTCAGGAAAGCAACATACAAAAATATATCAGGAATTATTTTTTGAGGAACTTAGAGTCTTTTGATAAAACTTTCAGAAAGAGCAATCTATTAACAGAAATTGATGCATTAGGAAAAGCAGTGCTGAATACTAAAATTGGCATAAAGGTTCAAATGCATGAATTGATAGTTCCTGCTGACTTAAATACATTTGAAGTTCAGTTCCCTTGTGATATTGCTGACCCAGATGACGTATTCAATCGGATTATTACAGACGCATTTGAATTCCAAGGAACGGTTGCTGTTGTTAAAAATAGATTAAGTTCAAATCAACTCGCTGTCTTTGATTTAGATGATAACATATTGGTTGATAATGTAGGAAATTATGATGTTTCTTCGGGTAAAGTTTCTTTTGTAGGATTTTCACCAACTAGATTATTAAGTGGGTCAAATGAAATAAAGATAACTGTTGTCCCAGCAGATGATTCTAGCATTAAACCATTAAGGAATTACATATTAAAATTATCAACAGAAACATCTTCTGCTTCCGCTGTTCTTGACAGACAGACTGCAACACTTGAAGTGAACTAATGGCTTATTCACCAAATAATTCAGAAACTCTGAAAGACTATAATAGACTTCCTGTAAATCTCAGAAAGAGTTTGATACAAGAAGTTTTGCCAGAATACTTTCAAGAAGATTATCCAAATCTTATTGCGTTCTTAGAAGGATACTATGATTATTTAGATTCTGATGGACAATGGGGTGGGATTATAAATGAGATTTCTGCAGTTAGAGACTTTGAAGATACTGAATTAGAAAGACTTGATTTTCTTTTTGATGAAGTTGGTCTCGGTGTTGGGCAATCTGTTTTCAAATTTCCTAGAGAAGTTATTAGGAACTTTGGTAATTTTTTCCGAGTAAAAGGTTCTGAATATTCGGGATATGGTTTCTTTAGATCTTTCTTCAATGAAGAAGACGTTGAAATAATTTATCCTAAAAAAGATTTGATCTATGTTGGTATGGATGAGATTGGAACTGAGTTTGGTAAAAGGATCCATGACGGTAAAATCTATCAGGTCTTTTCTTTGTTGGTCAGTTCTCCTTTCCCGATCCATGTTTGGGAAACTTTATGGAGAAGGTATGTACACCCATCAGGTTATCATTTAGCAGCAGAAGTTGTAATTTTATCTAATGTACCAGTTGGTGTAACGACAGAAGAGTCACTTCCAATACTTGATCCTCGTGAGAAAGTACACTCACATGCTGAGATGGTATATGGTAGAACAGAAGGTGAAGTCACTGGTATCTATGCTGATAATGATGATAAAACAGGTTATGTTGTTGCTGGATATGTCAATCCTAATTACTTCAATATCATTGAAGATGATGAAGATCATGCACCAGAAAGACTTAGTGTTTACAAGACACCTGAGAACTTTGGTCTATCAGAAACTATCCGTTACGTGGATTCAAACTTTGCGGACGTGGATCATTGGGCAGGTTTCCATCTTACTTACGACGATACGTTCACGAAGTTCTCAAGCACTTCACCATTTACAACGTTCGATGGAACATATCATATTAAAGCATCTGACAGTGATGGTCCAGTAAGTCTGTATAACTATTATAAATAGTCGTATTAAATAAGGAATTTAGAAATGGCAAGACAAATTATAGCAGTCGGTAGTGCAGGAAACGACGGAACAGGAGATACCCTGCGTTCTGGTGCTATTAAGATGAACCAAAATTTTGCAGAGGTGTATTCAGACCTTGCTTCTATAGGTTTATTAGTTAATGATTCAGTCGGTGGATTGAATCTTGAAGGTATTTCCTTTGACCAAAGAAGTGTTGTGTTTATCGGAGCAGATAGTGCTAACTCCACACCAAGCGATACCAATGAAACATTCTTGCGTGCTGTAGAGCCAACCAAAGACAACATTATCACCTTGCCAGATAGTACAGGCACAGTTGCACTTATATCAGACATTGCTGCCAGTCCAAATATTTTAGATTCTGCTGCCATTCTAGCATTTTCTGCTGACTTTGATTCTGCTAAAACCATAACTCTTATCAACGAAAACTCAATAGATTCTGTTGGTGTCATCGGTTTAATTGATACAGATTACATTAGAAACAGAGCTCTTGGTGGATTAGACTCTAACCTGACACAGCAAGAAATCGATGCCTATGTCACCAAAAGTTATTTGGTAACAAATAACCTAGTGTTAGATTCATCACTTGCTGGAGATATTATTGATGCTCGATTGGATGCTTATCCAGATTCAGCAAAGTTCAATAGTCTTGCTCTAGCACTTGAGGTTTCGTTAATTCCAGATACAAATAATTCTAAGAATATTGGTTCTGAAACTAATAGATTCTCTAACATATTTGGTATTGCCCTTGAAGTTGACAGTGCTAGATTCACATACGATTCAGCATTTAATTCACTCTCACTAGCCAATGTAGCTAATTTGAGATTAGCGAACAACACCGATAGTGCAAACATTAGTATAACTGGAACTCATGTCGTTTTGCCAGCAGGTACAACTATTGGTGGGCACCCAGTCGACTCAGAAACATTCATGTCAATAACTGAACTCAAAACAGAGGTCGCGGCAAGTGCTGATTTCGCAGCGTTCAAAACTAGAATAGGAAACTTATAGGATTAAATCATGCCAGCAATTATCACAAGACAACTAAGAAAAATCCTAGCAAGAAACTTCTTTGACGGTTTCAATCTGAATAGTAACAATTACTATGTCGGAATCGGTAGACCTGAACAGTGGGATTCATCAGACAATGTTCCTGTACCGGAAGATACTATTACTGATATTCGTCAAGTGCGTGACCAGTTAATTTCTGTCAAAAAGGTGCAGGCAGTATCACAGGTTGTTCCTCGGAACAACTGGGCAAGTGGTACGATCTATTCACAATACGATGATTTGATTTCAGGTTATCCAGTTCAACCTTACTATGTAAAAACTGATAATAATCAAGTTTATATGTGTCTTGAAACAGGTCGTGATGCTGATGGTAATATCGTTCCTTCTACTGTAGAACCGACTAATTCAAATGATGATTCTCATCGTTTGGGTGATAATTATGTTTGGAAGTTTTTGTTTACGATTTCATCTGGTGATGCTAATAACTTTATGTCATCAAACTTTATGCCTGTAAAGCAACAGGCTCCAACTGATTCAAACTCTACTGGCATTGAGTTACGACAAGAATCAGTACAAAACCACACGAAACCTGCTTCAATCACAAGTTTGGTTTTGACAAACGGTGGTTCAGGATATACTTCGGTTCCTACAGTATCGATCACAGCACCTACTGGTGTTGGTGCAGCTGCTACTGCTCATATCGATTCTAGTCTTGGTATTGTGACTCATATCACGATTGATAATGACAGTTCAACTGTCGCACATGGTGCCGCATACTATAACACTCCAATAATTGGGATAACTGGTGGCGGTGGAACAGGTGCTACAGCACGTGCAGTTGTGGGTCCAGATTCAGGTATTGGTAGAGATGCGGTTAATGATTTAAGATCAACTGGTGTTATGTTCCATTCACAACTTCTACCGAATGATAGTGATTTTATTACTGGTCAGGATTTCCGACAGGTTTCTTTGTGGAGAGACCCACGTCAACGAGATGGTGCATTCTTCACTGACTTGACTGGCAATGCTATGGATAAAATGACGCTAAGTAGCATTGTGACAGCATTTACTCGTGATAAGAAAATGCAAGGTCAAACTTCTGGAGCGGTTGCTTTTGTTGACCATATTGATTCAAATGAAATATACTACCACCAAACCGATAGCACAGGATATATTGCCTTTATCGACGGTGAATTACTTCAGGAAAATAACGGAGCTGGTGACGGAGTTATTGATTCTTCTCTTATCAAACCGAAGTACGATGTTGAAACAGGTGATATCCTGTATATAGATAATCGTGCAGCAATATTAAGAGATACCACTCAGACTGAAGACGTAAAAATAATTATATCGTTCTAAGGAATAGAAAATGTCTAGTAATTTAACGGAAACCCTTTTTCAAACAAAATATAAAGACGATTTCAAAGATAGTGATCACTATCATAGAATTCTCTTTAATAGTGGAAAGGTTCTTCAAGCAAGAGAACTTACTCAAATGCAAACAATTCTGCAAAAGCAGATTGAGCGTTTTGGTACGAATATTTTTAAAGAAGGTGCTGCTGTTTTAGGTGGTGGTGCTACTGCCAACAACAAATATGAATTTGTTAAGTTGGACACAAGCAGTAATGCGTTGCCTGCTACTCCTAACTCACTTCTCGGTGTATCTATTACTGGTGCAACTTCTAATGTGGTGGGTAAAATTGTTGAGGTTGTTCCTGCTGCGAGTGGTGATCCAGCAACAATTTATGTTGAATATACGAATACAACTGCAGGAACTGCTGGTGCAACTACTCCCATCAGATTTACTCCTGGTGAAAACCTATCAAACTCTGTTACACCATTAACAATACAATTAATAAATACAACTGCAAACCCTGCTATGGGTACTGGTACAAGAGTATCAACCCAAACTGGAGTTTTCTTCACACAAGGAAATTTTGTACAGGCAGACGCACAAAATAAAATTGTTTCAAAATATTCTTCAACTCCTGATTTAAATGTTGGGTTTAGGGTTCAACAAAGAATCTTTACCGTTGATGATGATCAAGGTCTATATGATAATCAAGGTGCTTTGGCAAACTTAACTGCTCCTGGCGCTGACCGTCTTAGAATTGACATGACATTAGCACTCGAATCAGAAGTTGATTCTGACGAGATCTTTGTATTCTATGCAAAACTGCAACAAGGTAAAGTCATTGAAGTTGTTTCAGCAGATGAATCATATAATAAAATTGAAGACCATGCTGCGACTCGTATCAAAGAAATAAACGGCGACTTTATTAAAAAACAATTTAAAATAAATTTTCAACAGCACGCAACTGATTCTGCAAGTAAGTATGCTCTTAAAATATCTCCTGGTCTTGTATATCTAAATGGATATAGAAACGAATATTCTGGTACAACTACTCTATCTGTAAATCGCGCTCTTAGCACAGAACAAATAGTAAACGATGTTGTTTCAATAGGTATTGGTAACTATCTGCTTTGTGACAGTTCTCTTGGCGTTCCTAATATTGACGAGTTTGAAACATACAACTTGAAAGACGGTTATCGTCATACTGGTACGACTATAGGTACTGCTAGAATAAAATCCGTTGAAGAAGATGGTGCAAATCTTAGATACCATTTGATGGATATCCAAATGAATGCTGGTCAAGACTTTAGATTAGTTCGTTCTATTGGAACAAACTCTACTAATTATGCAAATCCAATTTTAGAAAATACAAATGCTGTACTTAAAGATAAAACGAATAACACTTTGTTGTACGGTTTCCAGCATCCTCGTATTCAAGCAATTACAAATGCATCATATAATGTTCTAAGAAGAGACACAAGAACCACTGACGGTTCTGGTAATGCTTCTTTGCCTACACTTTCTGGTGGTGAGTTATATACTGATACAACTGATTGGATCATCGCAAGAACAGACACAGGTGCGTTAATATCACCAACCATTACATTATCAGGTGGCGGTGCTAATGCTTCGATTTCCGGTGGACCTAATTCTACAAACATTGAAATACTTTATAAGAAATCAGTAAATGCAACCGCAAGAACTAAGACAATTACAAACGCTACAGTAACAACAACCGTGACGACTCCTGCTACTGGTGCTCCATTCATTTCCCTTGGTAAAGCAGACGTTATCGATGTAACAAGAGTTCGCGTTACTGATTCAGATGGTGCCGATCTACAAGTCAAATTCGTGCTTGATAATGGTCAGCGAGATAACTTCTATGACGTGTCACGTTTGATCCTCAAAGGCAATCAGTCGAAACCAGCAGGGAATGTCTTTGTACGTTTCAATTACTATTTGCATGGTTCATCTGGTGATTTCTTCGCTCCTACGTCATATCCATCTCCTTATAAGGATATTCCAAACTATACAAGTCGTACAGGTCAAATTTTCGACTTGAAAAACTTCTTAGACTTCCGTTCTAGGAAAGACGATACTGGCGCAAACTTCAGTGCGGCAACCGCAAAATATAATCCACTACCAACAAACACTTCTTTGTATACTGCTGATGTGACATACTATCTTCCTCGATACGATAAACTCGTCGCAACAAATCCTTTACAATACATTGAAGGAAATTCAAGTTTCAACCCGCAGTTTCCTCAGACGCCAGAAGGTGCATTAGAACTGTATCAAATTAAAATGAATGCTGGATCTGTTACTGACAGTGATATGCAGATGCGAAAGGTTGAGGCAAAAGGATTTACGATGAAAGATCTTTCTAGATTGGAAGATCGCTTAGATAATCTAGAAGAAGTGACCGCTCTAAGTCTATTAGAAATAGATCTTAAAAACTTTTCGGTTCTTGATTCAAATGGTTTAGATCGTACGAAATCAGGTTTCCTTGTAGATAACTTTATTGACCATCAGTCCTCTGATGTTGATAATGTAGAATATCGTGCATCTATAGATCCGCAAGAAAAAATTCTAAGACCTCAATTCTCAGAAGAAGAGATTCGTTTGGTTTATGATTCATCACAATCAACGAACACTATTCTTAAAGGTGATAATGTGTACATGAGATATAATCATGTATCATTTATTGATCAAGATATTGCGTCTGGTACAGAAAACATTAACCCATTCGCTGTTATTACTAACGAAGGATATGCAGAATTATCTCCTGCTTCTGACCATTGGAAAGAAACTAAGGTTCGCCACGAAACAGTCATATCAGGTGGAACTAGACTTGATAACCGATCAAACAGAAACTTTGGTAACTGGGGTTGGAACTGGGGTGGCGTATCAGTAGGAACTAATGTGGGCGGTTCTAGAACTGCTCGAGAAGGTCAGTTTAATGTTACACGTGTTAATCGCGTTGTTTCAGAACAAACTATCCGTGAAGTGATTAATGAAAGAGTCGTTGATGTAGCGTTGATTCCATTCATGCGTTCATCAAAAGTATCTTTCCGTGTACAAGGTTTGAAACCTAATACTCGTCACTATGCTTTCTTTGACGGCACTTCTGTTGCTGATTTTGTGGATGGGACTGTAAACTTTGCTCGTCATGCATCTTCAACCACAGCAGTAGGAACGCAGTTTAATCGCACAACTACTCATCCAGATGCACCAAACGCTTCGGATAGAGTATTGACTTCAGATGCAGCAGGTAAGATTGAAGGTAACTTCTTTATTCCCAACACTAATGCTATTCGGTTTAGAACAGGAACTCGTGCCTTTGAATTAATGGATGTTACTGGTGGAGATGCAAACTTTGCGACATCATTCTCAAAAGGATTTTTTGATGCAAACGGTGTTCTTGAAACAGTAGACCGTACTGTAAAGGCAACTCGTCAAATTTCAATCAGACCTGTTGTAACTGGTCGTTCACGAATTAATCCACCAGCTTCAGAGACACAAGATGGTGCTGGTTCTCCAAATCCAAATGATCCGTTGGCGCAATCATTCTTTGTTAATAAACCAAACGGTGTATTCATTACTAAAGTCAAAATTTTCTTTAAAACGAAAGATGCCAATATTCCAGTTCAACTACAAATCAGACCTATGATTGCAGGTGTTCCGGATAATATTCCAGTTCCTGGTGCGGTTAAGTTCTTGAATCCTGTTGATGTCAACATATCGAATGATTCGCTGACTGGTACAGAGTTTGAATTCGATGAACCAGTATTCCTGAGTGGGTTGACAGAATATGCTATCGTTCTTCTTGCTCAGTCAGTAGATTATCTTGTCTATGTTGCTGAAACAGAAAAGTTTGAAGTTGGTTCAACTGCTCGTAAAGTTGCTAAACAACCTACACTTGGTTCGTTGTTCCTATCTCAGAATGGTTCAACTTGGAATCCTGCACAAAATAAGGATATGAAGTTCCAGTTGTTTAGTGCTAAGTTCCCAACAACTTCTGCAGAAGTGATCCTTGAAAACATAAAACTTCCGATAGACTTGCTTCCTGCAAATCCATTCCAAGTAGATTCTGGTTCAGCTGTTGTTACAGTTAATCAACCAAATCATGGATTCATTGCTGGTGATAAGGTTATCATTAGTGGTCTTGATAGTTCACAATCATTCAACAACGGTATGACTGGCAAGGGTCTTAATGGTAATAGAACAATTATTGGCGTAGATGAAAACTTCTATACAATAACTGCTGATAGTGCTTCTACTGATTCGTCTACCTTTGGCGGTCTCACTGGACTTGCTAGTCAGAATATTCATTACGAAATTTTGACTCCAAGAATCGAAACTTTGGTTCCAAAAAACACAACAGTAACACTAGATGCTAAGTTGACAACTGGTAAATCTCATGCTGGTAATGAAACTCAGTACACCAAAGATGGTGCGTATAGCAGACTCATTATGAATGAAGATAATTACTTCACAACAGCGAAAGTTCTTGCGAGTGGTGAGCGTGAAGCAAATGCTATGAGTGGTGCGAAGTCTGCTACACTGAAAGTCAATCTAGGAACTAATGATAGCGATCTAGCACCGTTCATCGATATGCAAAGAACTGGTATGTGGTTGTTCCATAATGAGATTGATTTCCAAGATTCAGCAGGTTCTTTAGGAGTTCTGGTAAATGCTAATAGAAACAACCCATTAGAGTTTGCTGACGAGACTGATCCAAATGGTGGTTCACACCTTTCTAAGCATGTCGTAAAACCAGTAATTTTGGAATCACCTTCGGTTGGTGTGAAGGTTCTGCTTTCAGCGAACAAACCTTCAATTGCTGACTTTGATGTATATTTCAAGGTTGCTACCGAAGATGAGAACTTTGAAGATATTAACTGGACTGAAATATCTCCTGAAGAACTTATAGCAAGTGATGAAAATCCTGCTGTATTCAGGGATTATACATTCTTGGTTGGTGGAACTGGCGGTTTTGTAAATCCGTTTGATAAGTTCATTCTCAAGATTGTAATGAAATCTAGAAATAGTGCTTTGGTTCCTACGTTCAAGGATCTAAGAGTAATTGCACTGGCAGTATAATGAGAGCGAAAGTAGAAAACCACAATACTCTCGTTCGAGATTTAAACAATAATGCTATCTTAAATATGGATAATGTTTCTATTCAAAAAGCAAAGATTGTTAAGAATGCTAGGAAATCTCAAAAAGAAGAGATACAAGGTTTGAAGAATGAAGTTGGTGAGTTGAAATCTATGATGCGAGAAATATTGGATAGGTTAAAATAATGGCAAGAAAAATCCATATTGACAGTGACAATACTCTCCAACAATGGATTGATAGTCAGAATACCATGTCTGACTATATGGGCAATCTAGATAGTTTTAGATCAGATATCTTAGATAACTTTGTGGTCACTCCTCATAATAGTTCAACTGGGGCAAGTTTTGTCACAGCATTGAATTACCTTTATGATCCATTGATGCAAAAATTATTGAATCTTTTCAATGGTACAGGTTCTACAAATTTTGATCAACTTGAATTACGAGTAGATTCTGGAACATTCAATATTTTAAGATTGGATATGCAGGATTCTACTGTTGGAAAAAATCTTCTAGGAAGATCAACATTATTTGCTGCTGATGCTCATGTTCGTGATAGTTATGAAGATGGTGACTCTATAGGGTCTACTAACTTAATTGCAAGTATTCTTAGTGGGTATGTTCATCTCATACCTGATTTCAATTATGATTTATACATTGAAAGCAATGCTGCCTTTAGAAATATTGTTGTTGAGAGTTCCTTTGATGCATCCCTTTTGGATAGTGCAAAGTTCAACAAAATAACAATCGTAGATAGTTCTAGGGTTGATAAACTTATTGCTGACAGCAATGGTACAGTGACAATATCACAAACGAAAGTTATAGACTTTCATCCAGGACAACCAGATTCGGGTAATATAGGATTTTTGGTTAATCACAATCTGGTTGCTGACAGTGCAGTATTCCTGAAAGCAAGTATAAATAATTTGACTATAGATAGTGATCTAATATTCGATAACCATACATTCACAGAGGCAAGTAAATTTTTAATCACAGATTCATCAAGTCCAGATACATCTTCTGATCCAGGAGAAATATATCTTGGTGGATTTAAATTAGATTCGGTGTAAAAGATGACTAGAAAAGAAACAATATTAACTAATGCTCCCATAGGTCAATGGGTTTCCAAAACTAATTTGATGTCTGATTATATTGGCGATCTAGATTTATTAGACTCGTCATTTAGAGCATATGATAGCAGCATATACAAATCAAACGATTCAAATGTTGTTTTTGCAATCAACTATCTTTGGGATGCTATTGATAGCATCAACACGCTATTGAGTACTGGAGTTCTTACACTCAAAAACTTGACAGCAGACTCTGCTACTTTCCGGATTATTAGAGCAGGTATGCTTGTTGCTGATAGTGCGACTGTAGATAGTGCGTTTATCAAAGATCTAACTGTTTCAGGAGTTTTAGATGTAGACAGTGCAGAATTTGATATCATCAATGTAAATAGGATTGATGTAGATTCTGGTGGAACGCTCTTTATTGATAGTGCAACTGTAAATATTTTAAATGCTAATTTCATTGTAACAGACAGTGCTAGAATTGATAACTTGAGAGTTGGAAGTCTTATTGGTGATAGTGCAACTATTGACAGTGCGTTTATTTCAGACATAACAGTGAACACTTCGTTCACATTTGATAATAATAAATTTACTGACACACATCTACTTACAATCAAAAATGAAGCAGGAACAACTGTTCTCGCTGGACATATTTTAACTACTGATCCGGATGTGAGTATTCCATAATGGCAAGAACTGCAATCAGAGCATTCATTGAAGATGGTTCTACTGGTATAAGAGACACCACTTTAGCAGAGCATAATGCTATGTTGGGTAGAATTGCCTATCTGTACCAACAAGCACCATCGGTAGTATTATCCGTGGTTGCCAGTAATGGTAACATTTCACCAAACATGACCGATACTCGATACAAATCTGGTACTGCTAAAAGAAATACATCAGGTTCTTGGCCAGCGGTTACAACATATCCAGGTGAGGCAACGACAGGTGAACCACTACTCGTAGTTGGTACGACTTATGATAAAATCAGTCAAACGATTAATGCGCCAGCAACGTTCCTTAACTCAGATTATCAATCTCTTAATACAAAACCAATCTTTATGGAAGCTGATGGTTCTTTAAGAGAAATGAGTTATGGCGAATGTCTTACTTATTTTGCTGGTCCAGTAATTGATGCAATGATGTCTACTTCTCAAAATGGCGTTCAGGCTGGAGGTTCGTATTACATTTCAACATCTAGTTCTATTTCAGGGTCAACTCAAATGGGATTAGTTTTTACTGATACTGTTGCAAATCTTTCTGGTTATCTTGCTTCGAATATCGGTACTACTAACACTCGTCAAGATGTATTCAATACAACTAATTATTATTTGCAAAGAGTAGACTCGAATATTTCGGTACAAGGAAGTGGGTATAGAACTCCACTCATGATTGACACCAGCACAAACAGAAAAAATACACCTACTGGTCTCAGGCATATGACGTATGCAGAATTTGATGCTTTGTTTGCACCAATGATAAAATATGCAATCCATGCTGCTGCAGGATACACATTAAGATATAATGTAAATGGTAATGGCACACGTCAAGGAACATTGATAGCAAATAAACAAATGATTGGCGTTTCTGGGCAATACACAAAATATGAAGCATCTGGAAATGATTATCGCGCACAAGAATTTCCAAATGGTACCATTGTCAATCAAAATGAATTTAAACTTAAATTAGAGAGAACATAAGATGATTGAAGGTCACAAACTAATTCATGCTCATTTTTCAAACAATGAACGAACTACTGTAGAAATACATTGGCAATATAGTGATGATGAAAAACAAGAAACACAAATAAGAGTTGAATATTGTGATGCTGATGAATCAGACGAAGTGTATAACTGGTTATTGACCCAAATGTCAATCGATGATTTGCACGAAGCAACTGCTTTACATATTAGAGAACAAGATGCTATCTATCGTGAAGCAGTAATTGAGATAGCTAAATCTGATGGTCTATTACATAATCAGAAAGATGGCGTAGTAAATACTGCTCAACTCATTACTGATATATTATTCAACTTCGATGAAGATAAACAAAAAGAACTTTTATTCCAAATCAAATTAATAGTATTTGAAATGGATGCAGTAAAGAATGCAGAAAAACCTGCAGTCAAAACTAAGATTAGAAAAGCAAAAACTGTACTAGAAGTTGTTAACGAAGTATCAAAGTTGGTTAAATAATTTATTTGATTGATGTAAGAAATAGTGTGCATCACTATATGTGTCGATAAAATTGTCGAGTATAAAATTCCATGCAGCAGTTAATTCAGTGCAAGGAATATTATATTTCTCTATGATATACGAAACAAACACTTCATTATTATCAAAGTTATGTTCTTGTGTTAACAAACCTTTGAATGATTTGTTTAATCCAAAGACTCCAGTATTTGCTATTTTATTTTTTCCTTCATAACCTAAAGCAGCATTCTTAGCATCTATCTTCCATTTTGGATTTAAAGTCCAGTGAACGCAAAAGGTGTTGAGGTCATGAACTTCAAAGAAAGACATTCTGTCTTTTGGTATTACGTCCATATCAAGATAAAGAACCTCGTCATAATCATCTAAAAACTTATCTGCTTGATGTAACTTTTCGAATTGAAGATCGGCATATTCATATCCATTTAGATCAACGCATTGATAATCCGCATCACAAAACTTAGCATACCCTCTATGCCTTTCTTCGAGGATAGGTTTCTGATCTCTCCAATCAGTGTCTTGCCATATACTAAAGATTATTCTTTTCACAGTATTCTTTCACATAATCAAAGTCTTTGTTAATCGCATGTATCATCTTTGACTTTGATGGAATGTACGATATATCGCCTCTCATAGCATGATGCCAATATTCGTCGAGGCGAGTAAGGGTTACATTGTTTTCTAACATCTTATAACTAAACAGAGTTTCATTATCATAACCAAAGTTGTCTTCTCCGCTCTGTTCTTTTATCTCATGCATATATTCAAGAGTATCAGAAAAGTTTTCGAAATAGTTTAATTTTTTTAATCCACTTCGACTTGCTAGAGTTATTCCAGTATTATAAACGTCGTTTTCTCCATCTTCTCCATTGAATATTCGCATCGCTCTACAGTTATGCCACTTTGCGTATGGAGACCTATCACTTTGGTTCTTTCTTAGAACCATATAGTTTTTTGGGTCTTCTTCATGATTAACTCTTACAGCAATATCAACATTTAAATCAAATATGTTTTCATCCGTGATTGGTATGACATCTAAGTCAAGATATAATACGTTGTCATATTTTTTAGATAATTTATAAAGAAGGTGTATCTTATAAAAGTTGACTATACAGTACTCATTCACGTATGGATGATTTTCTATGAACCACTGTCGGTAGTTATAATAATTATCTTCTCTAATAAAATGATAATCAGCACCAACCTTCTTTGCATACTCACGTTGCTTTGATACTAACCACTCGAAATTATCAGCGAACTTATCAGCGATATGAGTATTATCACTTGCTTTTAAATCTTTTTTGGGAACATCAATGTATAACGTGAATATCGTATTCATATTCCTATTACCAAAAATCTATCGTATTCATCCTTCCAAGGTTTAGTGCCACTGTATAACACATCATTGAGTGGAAGTGTATCAATAAAATGATCAACACTATCGTGGCAGTTAATGTGACTGTCAATCTCAAAATAATTATTAGATTGTAAAGCGACTATCTGATCAGGATGTTTCTTTTTTAATGCGTCTAATAAGTCTTCTCGATCAATATGTTCACATGCGGTGCATATTGTAATTTTGTTACTCGTATTTGTTACATTGCCTCCTAATGGATCATGATACTTGTTAAATCCTCTATGGTCTTTATTATAAACGTCTAGTCCATTCGCGGTTTTAAAATGGATATTATCATACTGTCTAAGTCTATACCCATAGTCTTCACATACTGGATCAAGATCGTAGTTTTTTATCTCACGATCGAAACCTGAAGATACTAATAAATGAGACATTGCGCCATACCAACCCCCAATAATTTGAATAGCACTATGCTCATCATTAATAAGAGGTTCAAGATGATTAAGCAACCAAAGTTTGGATTCAAACTGCCCCTCACTTACCGAATCCATGATATCTTTCATACGAAATAAATCACAGTCTTTATCATATTGTGATTCGGTGTAAATGTAACTTAATTGATTTATGATCGAATTAAAGAACGATCGTTGAACGTATTCCATCATCAAACTTTCTATATTGTAACTTTTGATCCCACACGTATCTATCTATTCCCTTATATTTTCTTGTATAGTAGTCGATATTCCTACTGAAGATATCCCAATACTCTGTATTCCGATATGATGTCCAAGCCATTATAGAACTATTTAACATAGTTTCATAAGCATGTTTTTCATAATATAAATCATTTTTGTGACTGTCTTCAATAAACGTTGGGTATCTCCAATCAATAGATTCGATATATTGAAAAGGATTATCAATGATATCAATGTCAAGATCAAACATAACACATCGCCCATCTACAAGAAAGTCGTGCCTATAAACATGGAGTTTATTCCACCATCTCATTAACTTTGGTTTGTTGGGAATAGGTATGCACTCTATTATAACATTTTTCGGATCTTCTGTTAAGCAGTAAATGTTATAATCAGCGTAGTTCATCAGTTTTTCTGCTTGACGATTAACGTCTTCAGCAGAATATTTGTTTCCGTGTTTAAGTAGGATAATGTTCATAAACTATATATTATATGTTTAAAACTTATAAAAGACCGCATGGTGTTCATAAATTTTCTATAACAAAAATCATATCTTACGATGATAAGCGAAATTTAGAATACTATAAAAATCTCTATAGTTTATTAAAAGAGGACACAAACTTTGGAGATATAAAGGTTCCGAAGTTTGATTTTGAATTTACTGATACAGAACTAATAGTGAAGTCACAGTATATTAAAGGGCGGCAGTGGCAAGATGATGACCTTTGGCATAACTCTGAACTTGTATTCAACAATTTAGTTTTAAAGGATGGGGAATATTCATTCAAGGATTATAATCCTCATAATTTTATATCTGAATCTGAGACGGATGATTTATACTATGTTGATTTTGAAGGATATGATTACTGCGATATTAAAGAAAGATCTCATTTATTACAAAAAGAATTAGATAAAGTTTTATCAAGACTTGATCCTTCACTAAGGGATTTTAGAATTAGATATAAATCCAAATTATTATAAATAAACGTATATTATAATGTCGAGTTACTTAGCATCGAGATTGGGCAAATGGCAGAATACGAAAAATTTACGATCGACAAAGGATCGGATATAGCAATTCAGTTAGATCTAACTGATACTTCAGGAAATCCAAAAAATCTCACCAACTATAGTGCTGCTGCTAAAATGAAGCGCAACTACAATAGCACTGATTCAGATACGCTCGCCTTTTCTGCGGCAGTTAATACTCCCGAAACTGATGGTATCTTAACTCTTTCCTTGACAAACGCACAAACAGATACTCTTAAAGTCGGCAACTATGTATATGATGCGGAGATCTCTTTTGTTGATTCAAACGGATCAACTGTTGTAGAGAGAATCCTTGAAGGAAAAATTAGAGTTAGCCCATCGGTGACATAAATGGCAACAAATATTACACACATTAAAAAGATTACTATTGGCACACCTGTTAAAAAAGTTACAGGTGCGGCAGCCCAAACTCTTAATGATTTAACAGATGTTCAAGTCATCAATGAAAGTAATGGTAACTTGTTGGTGTATAATGCTTCAACAGGTAAATTTCAATCAACGGGCATTTTAACTGATATAATTCTTGCATCCGGTGGATTAGCTTCACTTGATTCTGCTGGGGGTGATTTCTAATGGCAAATAGAATTCTGATAAAAACCTCTAACAAAACCCCTGCAATTACCACAACATTAAATAATTCTGCGAAAATACTTTTAACAGGTGAATTTGGTTATACCTATACAACTGGAGATTCAGCTGGTGGTGATCGTCTATTTTTAGGTGCAGGTGGTAATACATCTGGTAGATCAAATGAAGTCCATGTAGTTGGTGGTAAATATTTCGTTGATATGCTAGACCACCCAAAGGGAACGGTCAAAGCATCGAGTGCCATTATCACTGGTGATGATAATAAGATTGATCAACTTCTCATTGACAATATTACCATAGATGGAAATTCTATTACAACTTCCTCTGGTAATCTTACTCTTAATCCAACGACTTCAATTATTGATGCCTCTACTTCAACTATATCGAATGTAGTAGATCCTTCAAGTGCACAAGATGTTGCTACTAAAAATTATGTAGATACAAAAGATATCGTATTCGTTTCTGGTGATGTAAATGCTGATGGACTAGGTAATATACAAACTGGATCGTCAATCAATATTTTAGGTTCTTGGAATACTAATACTAAAAGAACAGATATTTCTGGAAACTCTGTAAAAGTTGAAGTCAATGTAGATTCTGATCTACTTGGTCTTTCTAGATTGACTGTAGATAATATTGACGTCAACGGTAATACCATAACAACAACTTCTGGTGATTTGAATCTAAATGCTGCTGGTGGTACGGTAACTATCGCTGGTAATTTACAAATCAACGGTACGACAACTACAGTTAATTCTACAGTTGTTGATGTTGCTGATAAGAATATCACCCTTGCTAGTGGTGCGATCAATGCTGCGGCAGCTGACTCAGCTGGTATTCATGTAGAAGGTGCTAACGCAGATATCTTCTATAAATCATCTGATAATAAGTGGCATTTCAATAAAGATATATCCGCACCAAATCTAAATCTGTCTGGTGGATTTACTGGAACATATAACGGTTTTGATTCTGACTTCAATGCTAAGTCTACAACAGATTTATCTGAGGGAACTAATCTTTACTACACAACCACCAGAGCGGATAGCGACTTTGATACACGGATAGCGACTAAAAATACTGGTAATCTAACCGAAGGAAGCAATCTTTATTACACTGATGCAAGAGCAAGAGCAGCAGTAAGTGTTACCGACGCTGGCGGTGACGGTTCATTAGCATACAATAATTCAACTGGTGTATTTACCTATACAGGTCCAAGTTCAGCAGAAGTAAGAGCACACTTCAGTGGTGGTGGGGATTTAACTTACAATGCTGGTACTGGTCAATTCAGTATTGATGTTGAAGAAATTTATACAAAAGCAAATTTTGATTCTGACTTACAATTAACTATGGCGGCAGGTGAAGGTATGGATTTATCTTTTGCTGGCGGTAACTTAACTGTATCAGGCGAAAACGCAGACTCGAATAATAAAGGTATCGCTTCTTTTGATGCGATAGATTTCGCTGTATCAGGCGGAAACGTGGAAATAGCAACTATTGATTGCGGAACATACTAATTTTTATTAGGACAACACTATTATGGCAACACCGAAGGTACTGATTAAACGTTCTTCCGTCGCAGGAAGAATCCCTACAGCAGGAGATCTTGATTATGGCGAACTCGCCATTAACTATCAAGATGGAAAAGTCTACTATAAAGATGCTTCTAATAACATAAAAGCATTTATCGATTCAGCACGAGTTGAAGAGATTGCTAATGCCGTTGAAGTTGTTGCGAATGCTCAACTAGATTCAAGTGAAGTCACAGACCTAATTGACTCAGCATATGTACAAGTTCGTGTTCCCGAAACATACCTTTCAACCATTATTGATGCTGCATATGTTCAAGCAAGACAAACCGCACAAGACTTTGCTTATAGTTCACTGACAGGCGCACCTACTATCCCTACACTTGGGACTGACTTTGTAGATTCAGATCAGGTAATAGCGATTGTAGACTCAGCATATGTTGCTGCTAGAACGACAGCAGGTACGGATTCTTCCGCAGTTATCGCTCTTATCGACTCAGCATATGTACAAGCACGTCAAGTTGATTTACAAAGAGATTCTGCTTTTGTAACAAATATTGTTGACACTGCTTATGTTCAATCAAAACAAATACAGTATAACACTTCAGACTTTGCCGATAGTTCATTCGTAACTGGTTTGCCTGTCAGTACATTTACCAATGATGCTGGTTATCTTACTGCTGCCACGGCACTTGACTCGGCAGATGCTAGTGCAATTATTGTTGCAGATGTAACGAAGTCATTTGTAGATGCACTTGGAACTAATGCTGATACTCTTGATGGATTTGAGGGTGTGTACTATTCTCAATATTCTAATTTAGTCGGAGCACCAACTGTTTTTGATTCTGATATGGTCTATCAGTTTACGATAGATTCAGCAAGAACAATTCAACTTATAGATTCTGCATATGTAAGAGCAAGAGTAAGAACCGACCAAGATTTAAGAACAACAGATAATGTAACATTTAATCAACTTCGTGGTCCAGCAAACTTTATAATTGATCCAGCGGCAGTTGGTGATAATACAGGTACAGTTCAAATCCTCGGTAATTTGCAAGTTGAAGGTACGCAAACAACCATCAACTCTACGACCGTTTCAATCAACGATAAAAATATTGTTTTAGCAGATAGTGCATCTAATGCTGCTGCAGCAGACGGTGCAGGTATTACGATCAATGGTGCCAATGCAACTTTACAATATGCAGCAACTGGTGATAAGTTCGTATTCAATAAACCGTTTGAAGGTGACTATCTGGGGTTTGATTCTGACTTCAATTTAAAGTCAACTACTAACCTGAGTGAAGGTACAAACCTATATTATACAAAAGCACGTGCTGATTCAGATATTGCTGCATCTCTCAGCGATTCTACAAACACCGTAAATATTACGATTACCAATACTATCACAGACCAAGTTGATAGTGCTTATGTTCTTGCTCGTGTAGCAGAAGCACCGTTTCTTGACTCAACAAACGCAATACAATTAATTGATTCTGCTTATGTAAGACTTCACACTCGCATTGGCGATTCTGATATAGACTTCGGATCAAATAAGATCCTTTATTCTAATGTGTATTCTGTGGAAGGAGATCTTCCTTCAGCGGCAACTTATCATGGTATGTTCGCACATGTTCATGGTACTGGTGCAGGTTACTTTGCTCACGCAGGTGCATGGACAAGATTAGCTAATCAGAGTGAAATATTTGATGGTGCATATGGTTCATTAACTGGAACACCTACACTTATTGATTCTTCATTGACAACTCAATTAATCGATTCTGCGTATGTTCAGGCAAGACAGACTGCCGGAACTGATTCAGCTGCTACCATTTCTTTAATTCAATCTACAGTAGATAGTGCATATGTACAATTAAGAGAAGCTGCGGGGGGAGGTAGCGGAACAGTAGATAGTGATGATATCATTGCTATTGTGGATTCTGCTTATGTACAGGCAAGACAGACTGGTGGAAATCTATCCCCACTTGGCGCATATCAACAAACTTCATATCGTTACATATCAACCACTGGTCAAACAGTTATCACAGGCAATGATGAAAATGGTAATAGTTTAAATTATGGTACAGATCAAATAGATGTGTTCTTAAATGGGATACTTCTCTTTGATTCAGCAGATTATACGCAAACAAGTAATACAACACTGACAATGACAAGCGCACTCGATAGTGCTGATGATCTTAATATCGTCTGGCGAAGAGGTCAACTTGTAAGACCAAATGTGAAGGTTTATGAATATACAGCAACTGCTGGTCAAAATACATTTAGTGGTGCAGATCTTAGCAACACAACTCTGAGTTATGTTCCTGCTGCTGTACAAGTATTCGTCAATGGTATATTGTTGAAATCATCAACAGACTACACTGCAACGAATGGCACCACCGTGATACTGACCGCTGCTGCAGGTGTTGGAGATGATGTAGCGATTGCAGCATATGCTGCTCCAGCAGCAAAGGCAACTTCGTTTACATTTACTGCCGACTCAGGTCAAACAGTGTTCAATGGAACTGATGATAAAAACAACAACTTTAGTTATGAAGTAGACAATAGTTTAGTATTCCTTAATGGTATTATCCTCAACGATTCTTCTGACTTCACTGCTCAAAATGGAACATCGGTTGTACTTACAACTGGGGCAAACCTCAACGATGAATTTAAAGTTGTGTCGTTTGGTGCGATAACAACTACACAGACAAGTAACAATTGGACAGAAAATACTGCAAGTTCTAAGATTGTACCTAACTCAAAGAAATTCATCGATGTCAGTTCTTCTGCAATAACTCTAGAAATCCAAGATTCTGGTAGCAATGTAAGTATGGGTGACGAGTTAACAATTATTGATGGTTATGGAAATGCCGCAAATAACAACATTACATTAAGAAGTACCAAGAAAATAGTTGGTTCTGATTCTGATCTAATAATTGATATAAATAGGAGTGGAACCAACCTTGTGTATTATAATGAATCAAATGGTTGGGTATTAATAGAGAACTAATATGACCTTATTAAGTACACTTAGAAATACAACAGAGCAACTTGCAATTGAGCAAGTGGTAGACTCATCATATATCCAAGTCAGGCAAACAGATACAGGTTTAGATTCTGCCTTGACTGCTCAGTTAATCGATTCTGACTATGTATCATTACATTCGCCAACGGTAAATGTGACTGGTACTCAAGATCGAGATAACAAATCATATAACTATGACGGAACTCTTGCAGTTAATACTGGTGATAAAAGATTATATATGGCAAGAGCAGGTACGTTCGGAACTTTTGATATGTATGTTAAGACTGCACCAGCAGGTGCTGCTTTGACAGTGGCAGTGAAGAAAAATGGAAGTTCAATAGGTACAGGAACAATTGCTGATGGAGCAACATCTGGTTTAGGACAAAGTTTGTCACCAACAAGTTTCTCGGCAGGAGATTATTTAACAGTAGACATTACACAAATCGGTTCATCAACTGCTGGTGAAGATTTGTATATTAATTTTAGGATAGCAGGTTAAAATGGAAAAGTATTTTACAGGACAAGATTATACAGTATTTGATAGCGTTGGTGAACCATCAACTGTTCAAAGAATCATTAAACTAGAATGGTCTGATGGCAAACTTTTATCTCATCAGGGTCTAGAGGATAGTAATTCAGACACAAGTGAATTACCAACCCAAGCGTTTCCATTCAATCCTGTTCTTCCTCTTGTTTCTATAGGGGATTCAGATGGCGATGGTAATGAAATATTGCATACAGGTTCAAGAGTAAATTGGGAATCTTCTGGAGAAGCATTTAACTACGTTGAAAAGAAATTGGGGTTAAACTAATGGCAGTTGTATTAACACAAGGTTACAGATCAAGTCAAAACGGGCATCAATATTACTATGAAGATGTTCGTGAAGGGCATAATATCGGATATCTGGGTGATTCTAGAATGCCTTTAAATTCTGTCACATTTACACCAATATTCGGTCCAGAACCAACAGATCATTACAATACTAGCGCTGGTCAGCAAAGTTATGCTGGATCAAGCAAGTCTCCTGAATATCAGACAGTAGGTAATGCAACAGACTATATTGGTGCTTGGATAAGACTTGGTAACAAAAAACTCCCAACGGTTCAACGGATTGGTACAGGAGTCAGCACTGCAGACACAGCGGACTGGTACGGAAACGTTCTTGCTTATAACTGGCTTAGTGCCGAAGCAGATGAACAACCACTTTATATGAATGTTGGCGATGATACTGGTGCAACTAAAATGGTGCATCTTCAATCCAATTTCTATGGAATTGGTGAGTCATATTACGGGAATTATTTAAATTATCAAATGAACGATGGTGATGAATTATTTAGTCAATTGCCAAATTATTCTACTTCTAACTCTGCCACAACTGGTCTTGGCGGTGGATTTGCTCATTCATACAAAAGTGGCGGAAGTGCAACTTACAGAGGTTTTCATGAATTAACATATTATTCAAATTCTGCTGGCTATATGGTTTGGAAACCGTATATCAATTTTAAAAGAAATGGAACATCTACAGTAGGAAGATATACAACTTGGGCGAACTATCGAAATGTTACATATCTAGGAACATTTAATGGACAACCGTATTATCTAGAAGTTTCTCAGGGTCAATATGAAGGAGGCGTTGCTGCCACAACCCATTTCTCTGTTCACAGTTATGATGTTGATAATAATACTATGACAGAAGAATTCAATGGCGACAAAACACACGCAAGTAGTTGGGGTGCGAACTACGATTCCTTTTCGCAAGCGTTTGACCATAATAGTGGTGTTACAGATGGATACTCGAAAGGTCCAAGTAAATGGATGACTTCTGAAGGTGGTGCTTATCGTTGGTTGATGATTCCAACATACACTTTTCGTGATTATCCAACACACAATATGCTTCGTATGAAAACTTCGGATAATACATTTGCATGGAGTGGGTATACCACTGCTACTCATCAACCTGCAATGTATAGTTTTGGTGGTAATGTATTAGCATATAACGATTGGGATCCAGCATACAGTCCAAATCCTGTTCCTGGCAATAAAGGTGGTTCTCAAGCCGTCAACAAACAACCAGGACTTGCTGCTATTATGACTGATTGGCATGGTGTATATGATGTCAATGACGGTGAATACTATGGTCCAGATCATACTGGAGCAGCGAATGCTCAAGGGAATGGTATCTGTAATCAGTTACATTCATGGTTCCCAGCGTATGGGGTGCAAGGTCATGTAGATGGTTCGGCTAACGCAAAATATAGAAGAATAATGACTTGGTCTTGGAGAAAAGAACCAAACGCATGGACTTCAGGTACTTGTGCAACAGAAATGTATTGGAGAGGATTTACTGAAGTTCCAGAAACTCCCCATCAGTGGGCTTGGTTAGATGAAAAACGCAGTCTTATCGCAGCAATTTGTCAGAATAATACTTACATCTATGAATGTAGAGGTCATACCGTTCCTCAGTTGTTTGAAGATGCAAATAACTATATGAGATACATTTGGTACATTGGTGATACTGGAACCAATGGTGCAAATATGTCATTAATTTCTGGATATAACAATTATGGTCATCCTCACACTTTTAATATGAACCCAGGAGCATCATATAACAATTCACAATCATTTATGGGTTGGGTGCATGTGAATACAATACCTCATAGAGTTGTGCAGATGGGTGTCGATAAGCATGGTAAGATATTTGCTATTACTGCAAATATCACTTCTCTTGGCGGTACAAATGGTTATGGTGGCAACTTGCATATGTGGACAATGAACACTCCATTCTCTGTTGCTCTTGCTGGTAATGTCATGACAGATACAATCACACATTCTGGTTCTAACATTGATAAGACACTTACTATCGAAGCATTGGGTATCAGAGGCAGAAGGGTAAAGACGAAAGTTCAACTTGAGATAGTTGGTACGACTGGTCAGTTTGATAATGGCACTCAATCAAAGGAAGTAACAACCTCAACAGGTGGTACTGTATCAGAAACAGTAACAATCACGGGAAGCAGTCAGTTTAATATCGTAGCAAACTTTGGTGTATAATGTCTTATATCAACCGACTTAAACCAAATCATTATTATAATTCTCTAACTATAAATGTTGATAATGGTTATACTGGAGGTGTGCCTAAACTAAAGAGACAACATACTATAAGTGTGCAACCATCTGATAGTCAAGGACAAAATGATTTAAAATTAATTGCTGCCTCTTCTTGGCAAATTGGTGATGCTGTTCGAATATCACCAGACGGTGGGGCACATACTACTGCTGGATATATGATTGACAGTGTCGGTGGAATAGATTTTCCTGGTCAAAATTCTTTTCCTATACATTTTGGTTTGATCAATGCAACGAATGATCTTTTTGAATCTGGCGTTTCTAACGGCATCGGAGCATATCGTTTTGTTGGTAAAGGCAAAGCGATAGATAGCGACTATATTCACACTCAAGATCTCCATGCTATGGACAGTAATAGTATCTTTGATTCTGGTCGAGCATATGACATGTTCTTAAATGAAAGATCTAAGTCTAAGTTGCTTATCACTGATGTCCAAACTATGATGCCAAAAAATCATGTTACTAAATTCACCACTTTTTACGAAAATGAGTCAGATTACGGTCCATATCCAGGAAATATCGTCACTATAACTCCAACCAACCCTGAAGTCTTTCCTATTGGGTTTGACTCAAATGCTATAGCTGCTGGCGGTGGTGGTGGTGGCGGTGCTGCTGCTGATCCAGAA
>VMHT01102541.1_pt1 | contig 38467 bp, 42 predicted proteins | sample 4693611 | NCBI WGS metagenome assembly VMHT01 (sample SAMN12280063, study PRJNA550983) | marine metagenome | isolation source: seawater sampled from same location over 5 years 0.02-0.2 micron viral filtrate | place: USA: collected off the coast of southern California halfway between the port... ...
ATTAGAGGGAAGTGGTAAATCACTTATTGGTGCTCACGCTCTTGCTTCTACCCAAAAGAAAGGTGGACTTGCTGTCTATATAGATACCGAGTCTGCTGTATCAGCTGAATTTCTACAGGCAATTGGAATCGATACTGATAGTATGTTATATGTTCATTTGGAAACAGTTGAAGATATATTCGATACTATAGAAACGATTATTACAAAAATCAGAGAATCAAGTAAAGATAAATTGGTTACAATATTAGTTGATAGTTTGGCTGCTGCTTCTACTAAGGTGGAGATGGATGCCGACTTTGACAAAGATGGTTGGGCTACAAGTAAGGCCATCGTTCTGTCTAAAGCTATGAGAAAGATTACACAAATGATTGCTCGTCAAAAAGTTTGTTTAATCTTTACTAATCAGTTAAGACAAAAACTTGGCGTGATGTTTGGAGATCCTTGGACTACTTCAGGCGGTAAGGCTCTTCCTTTTCATGCCTCAACTCGTATTCGATTAAAGAATATGGGACAAATCAAAGATACCAAAAAAGATACTATTGGTATCAAGATAAGAGCTCAAGTAATCAAGAACCGATTAGGTCCACCTTTGAGAAGTGCAGAGTTTCCACTTTTCTTTGATAAAGGTATTGACGACTATGGAAGTTGGTTAACTGTAATGAAAGACCACAAGTTGGTAAAACAAGCTGGTGCTTGGTATACTTTTACCGACCAAAATGGTAAAGACCATAAGTTTCAATCAAAAGACTTCGGTGCTCTTATATCTGATGTAGAAACTCAAGAATACATCTACGACTCTATCTGTGAAAAAATAATACTAAAGTATGACTCTGGTCAACTTGGTATTGATGATGTAACAACAGAGGCAGAGTTTGCCGATGAGTAGTACCAATAAGAATCTACTTAATAAAAGATTCTATGAGTACAAAGAAGAGATTGATGTAAATCCTGAAACTAAAAGTCTAAACGACCATGTTTTATTGGTTGATGGTTTTAATACATTTATTCGTAGTTTCAGCGTCAATCCCTCTTTGAACGAAGATGGTGCTCATGTTGGTGGTTTGGTGGGGTTCTTAAAATCGATACGATACACAATTAACAAGTTTAAACCAACTCGTTGTATTATTGTGTTTGACGGTAAAAACTCTTCCAAACCACGACAAAAGATATATCCACAATACAAAGCTGGTCGTAAAGTTAGAAGTAGATTAAATCGTCTCGTTGATTGGGTTGGAGGACCTCACGATGAACGAGAAAGTATGGGGATGCAACTTAAACGATTGGTTGAGTATTTGGAATGCCTTCCACTAACTATTGTATCGATAGATAACTTAGAGGCTGATGATATAATGAGTTACATTCCAAGTGTTGTTCTTAAAGATAGTAAGTTTACGATTATGTCAGCTGATAAAGACTTCTATCAATTGGTGGATGATAGGGTAAAACTATACTCACCTACTAAAAAGATACTATATGATAGAGAATTAGTAAAAAAAGAGTTTGGAGTTTACCCACAAAATGTGTTAACTTGTAGGGTGGTAGATGGTGATAAATCGGATGAAATACCTGGTGTAAGAGGAATCGGTGTTAAAACCTTAATAAAAGAGTTTCCTTTATTAGTAGAGGATAGAGAGTTTAATACCAAAGACCTTTTGGATATGGCAAACTCAAGAGACACTAGAATATCAAATATGATAAAAAACAACGAAATGATAATAAAAAGGAATTATCTTCTAATGCAGTTAAGTGATCCTGATATCAAAAATCAGACAAAACTAAAAATAGGAGATTCGGTCAGAGGAATGGCACCAAGTTTAGTAAAATATCAGTTGCAAACTTTGTTTGTAAAGGATAAATTATGGGGACAAATACCTAATTTTGATAATTGGCTAACAGAGTTCAATATCCTTGACCACTACTGGAGAAATAAATGAAAAACCCAATAAATATATCAGGCAAAGAATTTGAATCTTTAACTACAGAGATATTAGAATCAAGTGGTCATTCTTTTAAAAAGACTAAACGAATCGACTATGAGATTAAATTAGATAATAAAATAATTGGATTGGAGGTTAAAGCTCAAAAACAAGGTGGAACTACAGATGAAAAGTTAATGTATTCTATTTACAAATATTCTAAAAAATACAAAGAAATTGTTTTCTTACTACATCCGTTATTTAAGTTTAGAAAAGGAATACGGGAATCAATGGAATTTGTAGCTGAATATCAAAATGTAAAACTTAGTTTTATATGGGGTACAGAGAATTTGAATAATTACTTAAAGGGAAAGGTTATAAACCATACATCTAACATCTCAAGGTTCTGTTAATAACATGAGTAAGACAAAAAACATATCAGAATTCGGTTATAGTTTTCAAGTAAAGTTTATAGTGTGTTTAATCACCGATAAACTTTTTTTAGAGCAAATAGTAGACATTTTAGATGAAAAGTACATTACTAATGATGGATTTAAATGGATTGTTAAAGAAATTCGTGAATATTATAACGAATATAAAACTACCATCACTATGGAAGTGTTTAAAATTAAAATAAATGAAATAGAATCAGATTTATTACAGGTAAATGTAAAAGATTCTTTAAAAGAGATTTTTAAGAGTATGGAAGCTGATGATTTAGAATATATTAAGGATAAATCATTGGATTTTCACAAAACACAAGTTTTAAAGGATGCTGTTATTCAATCAGCACAAATATTAGAAGTGGATGGTGATACGGATGAAATAAAATCACTTATTGACTCTGCTATGCAAGCTGGTGTTGAAAGAAACTTAGGACATGATTATTTAGTAGATATTGAAGAAAGATATTCAGAAACAGCAAGAATTACATCACCAACACCTTGGGATATAATAAATGAGTTGATGCAAGGTGGTTTAGGTGCTGGAGAACTTGGAGTTGTAGTTGCTCCTGCCGGTATTGGTAAATCTTGGGTATTGAGTGCTATGGGTGCTTATGCTATATCAAAGGGACTAAATGTAGTTCATTATACATTGGAATTAAATGAAGCATATGTTGGTCTAAGATATGATAGTATATTTAGTGGTGTAGAAAGTCAAAATCTTAAATATCACAAAGAAGAAGTCATGGAAAAGTTATTTAATTTAGAAGGTAACTTGACTATCAAGTATTATCCAACTAAAGCTTGTACCGTAAACACTCTTTCTGCTCATTTAAAGAAAGTAACTACATTTGGTAAAAAAGTAGATATGGTATTGGTTGATTATGCTGATATTATGAAAGATGTAGGTAAGGCACAAGAAATGAGACATGCTCTTGGTAATATCTATGAGGATTTAAGAGGTATGGCTGGTGAGTTACAGATTCCAATATGGACAGCTAGTCAGGCAAATAGAAGTGCGTTAGATGAAGATGTTATTGAGGCTAGTAAAGTTGCAGAGAGTTATGCAAAAGTAATGACAGCAGACTTCGTAATGTCGTTAAGTCGTAAGATAGAGGATAAGATAGGCAATACAGGTAGATTTCATGTTATTAAAAACAGATTTGGTCCTGATGGGTTGACCTATCCAGCAAAAATTAACACGAATATCGGTAAAATAGAAATTTTTGAAAGTAATTCGGTTCAAGGTAAAGGTGTTCAACATAAAATTAATAACAGAGATAACCAAACAAAACAAATTTTATCTGCTCGTTATGAGGATTTAATGAGTGAATAGTAATCCTGATATATTAACAAATGTCTTTGGATATGATGAGAGAGATGTTGAGTTTGATAAAATTACTAACGATATTCGTAATGTAGACATTGAATATGGGATAGAAGTTGTCTTTGATTACTATCGTAGACATGGATTTCCTCACTATACTATTCGTGAAGACGAGAAACACGAACATATGAGAAAGTTACAAAGATTTGATGTTAATAGAATATTCAAAGATAATCAAATTATCCAAACAATGCATTGTTTAAGATTAGCTTGGACTTATTTTCCACATTTTTGGGAAGTTGAATGTGGTAATGCTAAGATGTCTCCAATGGACATTTATAATGATGATGAGAAGTTTAAGAAAACTATTCGTAAATGTTGGAAGTGGAATATGACACACTTTAAGGGTGAAGAGGGTACGGAAAAGAGTAGTTTTAGAGAAAATAGACTAAGACAATCGTTGAAAATCTATACTGGCACACAAGCCGTAAGTAATTTCCGACCAACTGCTGCTAAACTGATATATGAGAAGTTTGGTGGTGATACTATTTGGGATATGAGTTGTGGTTGGGGTGGAAGACTCATAGGTTTTTTGGCTAGTTCAAGACCTAAGTATATTGGAACAGAACCATCAAGTCTTACCTTTAAAGGATTAAAAAAGATAAAAAAAGATTTTAATTACTTGACAAAGACAGTAGAATTACATAAATTAGGGAGTGAAGAATTTATACCAGATAGAAACTCTTTAGATTTGTGTTTTACATCACCACCTTACTTTGATACGGAAAAATATGCTAATGAGGATACTCAGAGTTTTATTAAGTTTCCGACAAAGGAAGAATGGGTAAATGGTTTTTTAAGAAAAACAATAGAGAACTGTCACAGAGGTTTAAAGAGTGGTAAATATATGTTGATTAATATCGCTAATACACCGAAGTATAAGTTCATAGAGGAAGAGACTCAGAAGATAGCAAAGGAACTTGGGTTTGTTCAAAATGATACACTACAACTAACATTGTCAAGTGTTATGGGTGCTGGCTATAAATATGAACCAATTTTCATATTTCAGAAGAGTTAAAAGATTGTCGTTAATATTTATGGTTGTGTCCACACAAAAAAAGTTAATATAGGAAAAGTTTATGAATAAAAAGTTTGTTTTATCGGAGAATTTCATTAGTAAATATAAAAGAAAGAAAGCTCCGTTTGGTTTCAATGGATTAGGTGAATTAGTTTACATGAGAACTTATTCAAGAATTAAAGAAGATGGAAAAAATGAACGATGGTGGGAAACCGTTCAGCGTGTTGTAGAAGGAACTTACAATATGCAAATGAATCACATTGAATCACATCAATTAGGGTGGAATCCGTGGCAAGCTCAAAAATCGGCTCAAGATATGTATGACCGAATTTTTAACATGAAGTTCTTGCCTCCTGGTCGCGGTCTGTGGGCTATGGGAACGCCTATCACAGAGAAAAAGGGATTATACGCCGCCCTAAACAATTGTGCTTTTGTATCTACAAAAACAATAAAAGAAGATTACGCTAAACCTTTTTGTTTCCTTATGGATGCAAGTATGTTAGGTGTTGGTGTAGGATTCGATACAAAAGGTGCTGGAGAGATAGTAGTTAAAGGTATTCAAAAAGATAGAGATGAACAAGTATATGAAATACCAGATACTCGTGAAGGTTGGGTAGAATCTTTAAGACTACTATTGGAAAGTTACTTTCATGGACAAGCTCCTATGGAATTTGACTACTCAGAGGTAAGACCAGCTGGTGAACCAATAAGTGGTTTTGGTGGGGTATCAAGTGGACACGAACCACTTTTAGAGGTTCATGAAGACATTAGAAAAGTTCTTAATAAAAATAGTGGCGAACCAATCACTATCACGACCATCGTAGATATAATGAATTTAATTGGTAAATGTGTTGTTGCTGGTAATGTAAGAAGAACTGCTGAAATTGTATTTGGAGATCCCGACTCAGACGAATATTTAGATTTAAAGAATTATAAAGTAAACCCACATAGAGAGACTTATGGATGGACATCTAATAATAGTATATTTGCAGAATTGGGTATGGATTATACTGCCGCTGCCAAACGAATTGTGGATAATGGTGAGCCTGGATTTGCGTGGTTAGACAATATGAGACAATACTCTCGTATGAAAAATGGTGGAAACAACAAAGACCATAGAGTTATGGGTGGTAATCCTTGTTTAGAACAATCATTAGAATCATATGAGTTGTGTTGTTTAGTAGAAACATTTCCTGATAATCACGAAAATTTTGAAGACTATGCTAAAACTCTTAAGTATGCTTACCTATATGCCAAAACAGTTACATTAGGTAGAACACATTGGTCAGATACAAATAGAGTTATGTTAAGAAACAGAAGAATCGGGTGTAGTGTAAGTGGTGTTGCTCAGTTTGTTACTAATCGTGGATTGGATACATTTAAAGAATGGTTAAATAATGGATATGATGTAATACAAACTTGGGATAAACAATATTCGGATTGGATGGCAGTACCAAGATCTATCAAGACTACATCTGTGAAACCATCTGGTACGGTTTCACTTCTTGCTGGAGCGACTCCTGGATTACACTATCCTGAGAGTCGTTTTTACATTAGGAGAATAAGATTATCAAAACATTCAGAATTATTAGAACCATTAGAAAAAGCTGGATATAAGTTAGAACCAGCATTTGGTTCAGAGCAAACTACTATGGTTGTTGAAGTGCCCGTAGATGTGGGAGAGGGAATCAGAACTGCTTCCGAACTCTCCATTTGGGAACAATTCTCACTAGCTGCGTTTTTACAACGACATTGGGCAGACAACCAAGTAAGTTGCACGGTTACATTCAATCCTGAAACAGAGGCAGACCAAATAGCACCTTGTCTAAACTATTATCAATATCACTTAAAGGGTATTAGTTTATTACCAAGACATGATTATGGTGCTTATCAGCAAATGCCCTATGAAGCGATTGACGAAGAAACTTACAATAAAGAGGTTGCGAAGTTAGGTAAGTTATCATTTGGTGTGATAAAGAACGAAGAGGCTGATGTCGATAAGTTCTGTAATAACGATAGTTGTGAGATACCACCAATGCATGGTGATAATGATGACCAGGAATACACAAATTGAAGAAAATATGCGGACAGGCACAGTACACACCTGTATAAAAATGTGTCTATTTAATAACAAAGCTAGGAGACAGATTATGAATTATCGTAATCTTATTTCCGCTCTAGTGATGTCAGTTGGTCTTGTTTTCGGACAAGCCGTTACTGGTTTTGTTGGAGTCGGAGAAAAACCACTTGGTGGAGCAAATGTAACAATAGAAGGTACTGAACTTGGTGGCGTAACAGACGCCGAGGGAAAGTTCGTCATAGAGACGGGTACTGGTACTTTTGATGTTACTGCTTCATACATCGGTTATGTATCCCAAACCAGATCAGTAAAAGTTGGGGATATAGTTGGGAGTGTTAGTTTCGATTTGGAAACTGATGTTGTTGCTCTCACAGCTCTTGAAGTCTTGGCTTCTCGTGCTGATGAAAAAACACCTGTTGCTTATACAACGGTGACTAAGGAAGAGATGGAAATGAGATTAGGTTCTCAAGATATTCCAATGTCTCTGAATATGACACCATCAGTATATGCTACTGGTCAAGGTGGAGGTGCGGGTGATGCTCGTATCAATGTTCGTGGATTCAACCAACGAAATGTTGCTGTTATGATTAACGGAGTTCCCCAAAATGATATGGAGAACGGATGGGTTTATTGGTCTAATTGGGATGGTGTAGGTGATGCTACATCTTCCATTCAGATGCAAAGAGGTCTATCTGCTGTTAATCTAGCTACACCATCCATTGGTGGAACTATGAATATAATCACCGATCCTGCTGCTCTTGAAAAGGGTGGTAAGTTCAAACAAGAAGTAGGTGAGGGTGGATTTCTTAAATCTACTTTGAATTATAACTCTGGTCTTATCGGAGATAAACTAGCACTTAGTGGAACGATTGTTCGTAAAACTGGTGATGGTTTAATTGATGGTACTTGGACAGATGCTTGGGCATACTACTTCGGTGGTTCATATGCTGTAAGTGATGACCAACGATTTGAGTTATATGCGATTGGTGCACCACAAAGGCATGGACAAAACCTATACAAACAGAATATTGCTACTTACTCACAAGAGTTAGCTGGAAGTGTCGATGGATACAATGATTCAGCTTATGTCGCTGGAGAGAAGTTTGAGCATGAAGCTGGTAGGTTTTTCAATCAGAATTGGGCTCCTGTTGATGAAAGTTATACAGGACAACAATACTGGTATATGTATGGTGCTAGAACAACTGATAGGTATAATGCTTCACTACTAAATGAAAGAGAAAACTTCTTTCATAAACCACTTGTTAACTTGAATCATTTCTATGATGTAAATGATAGGGTTAATGTAAGTTCAATATTATATTGGAGTGGTGGTTCTGGTGGTGGAACTGGTACTTATGGTAGTGTTAGTAGAGTACCTGCAATTGAAGGAAACAATTGGTGGGCTAGCTCACCTTGGATGTGGGATTGGAATGCTGAGATAGCACAGAACTCTGCTAATGTAGATTCTGCGTGGTCAGATACCGAAAACCGTTCAACAGGTATACTTCGTAATTCAATCAATAGGCAAAACACCTATGGTTTGATTTCCAAGTTAAACTATGATGTCAATGAGGACTTAGAGGTTCAAGTTGGTATCGATTGGAGAACTGCTGGTATTGAACATGCTAGAGAGGTTCGTGACTTACTTGGTGGAGACTACTATGTAGATTATGCTGATGACAATGCAGCTGATGGTAAGAAAGTTGGGTTAGGTGATATTATTGCCTATCATAACGAAACCACAGTTGATTGGTTCGGTGCTTTTGTACAAGGTAAGTACGACATCGCTAAGTTCAACCTTTATGGTATGGGTGGGGTATCCACAATTGGATATTCTTATCATGACCATTTTGCTGTTGATGCTGATGTGGTTGAAGCTCCATCTATTACAACCTTTCAAGTAAAAGGTGGTGGTGTTTATAATCTTGATGATAGATTATCAGCATTTGCTAATCTTGGGTATGTGGAGAAACCACCTATTCTTGATAATGTAATTGACTATGATGGTAATGTTGCTTCTAATCCAGACAACGAGAAATTTACGAATTTTGAAGTTGGTGGTAAATACAGCAGTGATTTGGTTGCTATCAAAGGTAGTTACTACAACACTCAATGGAAAGATAGAAACCTTACCAAATCTGTGACATCAGGTCAAGGTGATTCGGGTGATACTGATATCATCTATCTTACAGGCGTAAACCAAAGTCATACTGGTGTTGAAATTGAAACTAAGATTGCTTTACATGAGATGGTCGAATTAGACTTCGCTTTCAGTAAAGGTGATTGGTTCTTTGATGGAGATGCCAAAGGTGATTACACAGAGATGGAATACAATGATGATAATCAAATCATTGGTCAAACATCTACTGAATACCAATATGCATTAGACAACCTTAAAGTTGGTGATATGCCACAAACTGCTTATGTTGGTGGTTTGACATTGAAACCAATTAAAGGATTGAATATTCAAGGATTGTTAAAAATCTATGAAGATAATTATGCTGATTGGTCACCAGATGCTCGTGAAGTTGATGAAGATGGTGTTGATAGGGCACAAGTTTGGAAGGCTCCTGGCTATTCTAAACTTGACCTACATCTATCTTACAAACTACCAGAGATTGCTGGTTTAGATTTGACTCTTAGTGGTCATATCTTTAATGCTCTTGACGATGTTTATGTTCAAGATGCTACTGATAACAGTCAGTACAATGGCTATGGTGATAAACTTCACTTGGCTCATAATGCTGAAGTATTCTTGGGTACACCAAGAAGTTTCAACTTAGGACTTTCTGTTAATTTTTAAAATGGTGATTTGGGGGATTGAAATATATCCCCCTTTTTATCAAAAAAACCCTTGACTTGTATAGGGTTTTTTGTGTATATTAAGGTATCGAAAATGGGGAAGTTATAATTTAAATGTATCAAAACATTTGGTGTGAGAAAAGAGGTGGTAATCAAGTAGAAGTTCATCTTTGGGACGATGTTGCTGGTTATCAAAACTTTATATTTAAAAATTATGCTTATGTTCGAGATGGTGGTGGTCAATATCGTTCTATTTATGGAGACAAGCTAAAGAAAGTTACTTATTGGACAGAACAAGATTTTAAAACTGGTCGTGTATTTGAATCGGATATTCCCTTAGACACTCGTATTCTTTTGGATAGATACGAAGATTCAGACGAACCATCAAAAGACCACAGAGAATTATTTTTTGATATTGAAGTAGAAGTTACCGATGGTTTTCCTGAACCATCCAAGGCACGAAACAAAGTAACTTCAATTGCTATGTATACAAAACATGATGGTAAATATCGTGTTTATGTTTTAGGGGATGGGCAAGATAATGTTAAAGACGAAGTAGACATTCGTTTTTATTCTACAGAGAGTGAGTTACTCAAAGAGTTTTTAAGATATTGGATAAAGGTACAACCGACTTGTGTTACTGGTTGGAATACAAATGGGTTTGATATTCCTTATCTATATAATCGTCTATCAAAAGTTTTAGGTGAAGAGTTTGCTAATGCTCTATCACCGATTCAAATCGTAAAGTATAATCCAAACAAAAAGATGTACCGAATAGCCGGTGTCAGTAGTTTGGACTATATGGATTTATACAGAAAATTTACATATACACAACAATCAAGTTATCGTTTAGACCATATCGGAACAATAGAGGTAGGGTTAGGTAAGGTTGAGTATGAGGGGACATTAGATGACCTATACAGAGATGACATTGATAAGTTTATTGAATACAACCTAAATGATGTTGAGATAGTTAAAGCACTTGACCAAAAGTTCAAACTTTTGGATTTGGCTAGAGCTGTATCTCACTTGGGTAGAATACCTTACGAAGAGGTTTACTTTAGTTCTCGATACATTGAGGGTGCTATGTTAGTATATCTTCGTAGTTTGGGTTTAGTTGCTCCAAGTAAACTACCTACTGCTAGTTACGATGGTTCGGAAGGTAGGTTTGCTGGTGCTTATGTAAAAGCACCAATACCAGGTAGATATGATTGGGTATTTGATTTAGATTTAACTTCTATGTACCCAAGTATTATTATGTCTTTGAATATGTCACCGGAAACTAAAATAGGCAAGATAAATGGTTGGGATGCGGAAGAATTTATTAGAGGGGAAGATAAACACTATTCTGTAGAAAAGGATGGTAAAACTATCAGAACCTTTACGAGTGGACAACTCAAAGATTTCTTTAACAAGAATGAAATATCCATTTCATCAAATGGTGTCTTGTATGACCTCAAACAAAAAGGTGTTATACCAGCAATACTTGAGAAATGGTTTAATGAGAGAGTAGAGTATAGGAAACTAGCAAAGAAGTACGAAACCGAAGGTGACCAAGAATTACATGGTTACTTCAACAGAAGGCAGCTGGTACAAAAGATTTTACTTAATAGTTTGTACGGAGTATTGGGATTGACCGTATTTAGATTTTATGATATTGATAACGCTGAAGGGACAACCACCACTGGTCAGAAACTTATTCAGTTTACAGAAAAGGTTACAAATAGTTATTATAATAAAATACTAAAAACGGATGAAGATTATTGTATCTATACAGATACAGACTCGGTTTTCTATTCTGCTCTTCCACTTGTTAAAAATAGATTTCCAAATGCCGATGTCAAGGATGAAAAGTTTATGACAGAACAAATCCTTGATATTGCTAGTGAGGTTCAAGATTACATCAATAAGTCATATAACTACTTTAGTAGTAAGTTTTTGAATATCCAAGGCGACCATCGTTTTGAGATTAAACAAGAAATGATTGCTAAAGCTGCTTTTTGGGTTACCAAGAAAAGATATGGTCAATGGATTATTAACGATGGTGGAACGCCTTGTGAGAAACTTGATGTTAAAGGTTTAGACATTGTTCGTAGTTCATTCCCACCAGCATTTCGTGATTTCATGACAAAGGTTCTAAAAGCTATTCTTGCTAAGGTTCCAAAGGAAAAGATAGATGAGTTTATTCTGAATTTCAAGAATAACCTACAGAATGAAGAGTTGGATAAGATTGCTCTTCCAACTGGTGTAAAAGGCATAAAAAAATATACAGATAATAGTAGGGGTGGATTTAAAAGTAAGACTATGTTCACACCGATGAAAAAGGGAGCACCAGTTCACACAAAAGCTTCTGTCATATATAATGACCTACTAAAACATTTCAAGGCTAACAATCATGAACCTATCTCAAATGGTAACAAGGTTCGTTGGGTTTATCTAAAACAAAATCCTTACAACATTGATGGTTTGGCTTATAAAGGTTATGACGATCCTTCACAAATTATAGATTTTATCAATCAATATGTTGATAGAGATAAGTTATTTGATAAGGCACTTAACAAAAAGATAAAGATGTTTTATGATGCTATGTCTTGGGATATGCCAGTAGAAAAGAAAAATACAATCGAAAAGTTTTTTTAACTTGACATTTACAAAAATAATCAGTAAATTAAATAATAATATGGAGAATAATAATAATGAATAAAATCACATTAGATACCTTTATCCAAAAGTATAATCTTGGTGGTAGTATAAATTCAGTAAAGTGGGAGTCGGATGGCGAAACACTTTCTACTCGTTTTATATCACCAGATAAAAGTCTTTTGGGTGAGTTATCACTAAGTAAACAATCACTTCCTAACTTTGAAGTAGGTGTTTATGACACACCACTTCTATCTAAGATGTTAGGTACTCTTGCTGATAAGGTTGACTTTAATGTAATTAAGGCACCATCAGATGAAGAACAAGCAGTAGCATTTGGATTTTCGGATGGTAAGATATCTGTAAGTTATGTACTTGCTGCTCTTGGTGTTATTCCTGATGTACCAGAACTAAAGAATATACCTGATTTTGATACTCTTATCAATATTGATACTCAGTTCATCAATTCTTTTATTCGTGGTAAAGGTGCTTTATCCGATGTAGAACATTTTTCTATTCAACCAGCAGATGGTGGTGTAGAGTTTGTTATCGGTTTTAGTGATATTAACTCAAATCGTATTAGTATAAAAGTTCAAAGTGGTGCAGTAAAATTAACTGAACCAATCGTCTTTAATGCTAATCTATTTAAAGAAGTCTTGAGTGCTAACAAAGAATGTTCAAAGGCAGTTCTACAAGTTAGTTCAGGTGGTCTTGCTCATCTTGAGTTTAAGATAGACGACTTCAATGTTAAATATTACTTAGTATCACAGCAGGTATAGTATGAGTTCACATGGATTATGGGTGGAACGATATCGTCCATCGACATTAGACACTTATGTTGGTAATGAAACTCTTAAGACGAAAGTCGAGAGGTTCATAGAAGAACAGAATGTTCCACACCTATTATTGTATGGTAGAGCCGGTGGGGGTAAAACTACCCTTGCCAAGATTATCGTAAATGCTATTGAATGTGACTATCTCTATATTAATGCTTCGGATGAACGAAACATAGATTTGGTTAGGGACAAACTAAAGAACTTCGCTTCTTCTGTTGGTTTCAAACCAAACAAAATAGTAATCTTGGATGAGGCTGATTATCTTAATGTTAACTCAGCCCAACCGGCTCTTCGTAATCTTATGGAGACTTTCTCTGCTCATTGTCGATTCATCTTGACTTGTAACTATGTTGAGAAGATTATCGACCCGATACAGAGTAGATGTCAGACCTATAAGATTATTCCACCATCAAAGAAAGATGTTGCTGTTCATGCTAAGTATATCTTGGAACAAGAGAATATCTCTTTTGATTTGGATGACTTGGCTCTTGTGGTAACTGCTGGTTATCCTGACTTGAGAAAAGTTATCAACGACTTACAGAGGCAGGCGATTGATGGTCAGTTGAAGATAGACAAAGATGGGATGTTACATAACGAATTTAAAATTCAATTCTTGGATATGATAAAACAAGGTGTTGATTTAAGAACTATTCGTAAGTTTGTAGCTGATAGTAACTTTACAGATTACACAGAGCTGTATCGTTTCCTATATGATGAGGTAGAGAATATTTCTGTGGAGAAGTTGCCAGAGATTATCGTTGATATATCAAATGGTTCTTATCAAGATGTGTTGGTCGTAGATAAAGAAATAAACTTTATGGCTACCATATCTAACATACTTAGGAGATTACAATGAGTACAAAACCAATGAAACCTTTGCCAAAACAACAAGTTAAAGTTGACTTGAGTGATGCTGAAACTATGACTTGTCAAAAATGTGGAAATAAAATCTTTATACAAGGTTATGTCATAAAGAAGATTTCTGCTATACTTTCACCTACAGGTCAAGAAGTTATTGCTCCAGTTCAAGTTTTTAATTGTGGAAATTGCGGTGAGTTACTACCTATGGGTGATGGTGTAGATGAACTTATTTAAATGGATAGATGAACTATTCGTTAAGAAAAGACCTTGGGATAGTTTTACAAAAGAGGAACAAAAGAAGTTTAGTCCTTTTATGGTAAATCGTTATTTAAGTATGAATAATGATTTTCTACCTATTGTAAATCATTTTCAAAGATTAACGATTGAGGTGATGCCACATTCTGCTGTTTATAAGTTCTATTGTTCCTTACTTCCAAATAAAAAAACATACTTAAGATACCTTAGTGGAAAGAAAACAAAGGTAAATGAAAAAGTTGTTCCTTTCATCCAAGAATACTTTGAGGTTAGTAAGATACAAGCTGGCGAATACTACAACTTAATGACTACTGATGAGTTAAAGTCTTTACTAACAAAATATGGTAAAACTGATAAAGAGATAAAAAAAATGGGTGTTAAATGAATAAGTTACTTATGGCTATGTCTATATCTTTTGTTGGGCATGTAATTGCTTGGTTTCATATGCAAGGTCAATTTAAGTATGAATGGGCTAAAAGTCTTTGGTGGGTTGTTCTAGGTGGTATTCCAATTAGTCTATGTTTTTATTATGGAACACGCTGGTATTATGAATATTTTCAAAATTATTGGTATGTTAGACCAATTGGTTTTGGTATGGCTACTTTAGTATTTACTATAATGACTTGGTTGATGTTAAATGAGTTACCAGATACAAGAACTATAATAAGTATGGGGTTATCAATTATTATCATTATGATACAATTATCACATTTAATTATAAAATAGAGGTTACTATGAATATAAAAGAAAGAGAACTCGGTACACAGGACATTCATCCAGTTGTAGAACAGATGGAAAAAGAATGGCCAGTTATGACTAAAGAGTTTAAGAGGTTACAAAAACAACAATACGAGTTGTTCCTTAAAAAACAACATGATTATGGTCCTGGTAATATTTCAGTTGGTACACAATTACAAACTGATGATGAAGTACACCTATCACTTACAGGTCTTTGGTTCAGAATGAATGATAAGATACAAAGACTTAAGACTTTACTAATGAGTGGTAGAGATAATGCAGTACAAGGTGAACCTATGGAAGATGCTTATTTAGATGTATCTAACTATGGTATTATGGCAACAATCGTTAAAAATGGTAAATGGGGTAAGTAATGGAAAGACATTGGGGTGAAAAACAAAAGAAACAAGAGCCAAGAAAAGCGGGTGCTGAAGCTACCGAAAAACATATTTCAGTTCAAGATAATAGAATATATTTTTATTCTGGTGTGAGTAGAAATGCTTGTTGTGAATTAAATAAAAAAATAAGTGAATTGGAAACTAAATCTATAACATTATCACAAAATCTTGATACCGAACCACCACCTATTAAACTTTTTATTAACTCAGGAGGTGGAACTATAGTTAGTGGAATTGCTTCAATGGATACAATGTTAAGATGTAAAGTTCCAATACACACTTATGTTGATGGATTCTCTGCTAGCGCTGCAACTTTTATGACCGTAGTTGGAAGAAGAAGATATATGAGTAGAAATTCTTATATGTTAATTCATCAATTATCAACTGGTTTTTGGGGCACATACTCAAACTTTGAAGATGAAAAACAAAATTTAGATTTGATGATGAAAAACATAAAAAATGTTTATAAAGAGTACACAAAGATACCGATGAAGAAACTTAACGAGATTTTAAAACATGATTTGATGTGGGATGCTAAAACTTGTTTAGAATATGGAATGGTTGACGAGATTATTTAATGGCTCATATATCACATAGTCAGTTTACCACTTATAACGATTGTAACCTTAAATGGAAACTTCGTTATATAGATAAGTTAGGAACTTTTGTAGGTAACATACATACTCTTTTTGGAACTGCTATGCATACCGTAATACAAGAATACCTATCGGTAATGTATAATAAATCTATCGTTGCTGCTGATAAACTTAATATGGAATCTCGATTGAAAGAAGAAATGGTTATGGAGTTTACCAAGATAAAAGAAGGTAAGGGTGTTTTACCTTGTACTCAAGATGAGATGATGGAGTTTTATCAAGATGGTATATCTATATTACAGCACTTTAGAAAATATCGCAATAAATACTTTATGAAACAAAATTGGGAGTTGGTTGGTATAGAAGTTCCAATTGTCAAGGGTGTTCAAGATGGTGTTGATGTAATGGGATACTTAGATGTTGTATTGAGAAATAAAATATCTGGTAGAGTTGTAATTATTGACCTTAAAACTGCTACTCGTGGCTGGACAGACTTTCAAAAAAAAGATTTTAACAAAAAATCTCAGTTATTACTTTATAAGAAATATTACTCTGAATTATTTGATGTTCCATTAGATAAAATTGATGTAATGTTTTTAATTTTAAAAAGAAAAATAGCTAAAAATTCTGATTTTTTAATCACGAGATTACAGAAGTTTGAACCAGCAAATGGAGTTCCGAGTATAAATAAGACTATGCAAAAGTTTGAGGAGTTTAGAAAGGGTGTATTTGATGATAGAGGTAACTATCTCTTAGAAAGAAATTATTCGGCAAAACCAGGTAAGGCCTGTAAGTTTTGTGAATTTTATAATACGGAGCATTGCAAATGGGGGAAAATCCTCTAAAAGTAGGACTTGTCGGTAGTCGTAAATACGAAAACCGAAAGAAGATAAAAGAGTTTATCTATAAGTTGAAAATAGAAAAAGGTTTAAATACGATTATCGTTAGTGGTGGATGTTCACAAGGAGCTGATTATTACGCTAAAAAGTATGCTCTTGAATTAGGATTACAATACGAAGAATATCCACCAGCACATAAATCACATAATTTATATTGTCCACTACACGAAAGAAATTATGGAAAACCATATAGTGTAAAACATTTCTTTGCTCGTAATAAACAGATAGCCATTCATTCAGAGTATGTTGTTGCTTTTATTCCAAGAGGAGTTGAGTCAAAGGGCTCTATGTCAACTATAAATTATGCTAAGAAGTTTGGAAAAAAAACACTTGTTATTAATTAAAACTATATATTTATATATACAAGTTATAACAACAAGGAAACGGTTATGAAAAAAGATACTTTAACAAAGTTGACATCGGTTAAAATTCTTAAATCACTATATGAACAATTTAAGTTTAAGACAGTAAACTCACCAATGAATTTACAAAAATTAGTAAATCGTTCTATACATCAATATATTCATGATAATGCTATACAAGAACAAATAGAAACTTATGACTATCTTCATATAAGTGGGAGTCAGTTCTAATGGTTAATATGAGAGAAGATTTAATAGAAGCAAGTAAGTTGCATTTTAGAGCTCATATAGAAAAACACCGTATCAATGTAGAAAACCTTTTAGAAAAAGGTGTGGGTGTTCCAGAACATCCTGATATTATGGATACGATAGAAAAAGAGTTAGAAATTATAGCTGAATATGATGACAAACTAAGTGTATTAAATAAATACTTTAATGACAGCTATACTAATAAAGAGGTTTTAAATGGCTAAGAAAAAAATATTACTAATGTCAGATGACTTAAGAATGCATAGTGGAGTAGCTACTGTATCTAAAGATATCGTATTTGAGACATTGAATGAATATGATTGGGTTCAGATAGGTGGAGCAATTAAACATCCTGAAAAAGGTAAAGTTTTTGATATGTCTCAAGGTCTTGAAGAATTTGGAATTAAAAATGGGTATTTAAAAGTTTATCCTGTTGATGGTTATGGTAATGAAGATATTCTTAGAGAGGTGATGGCTATAGAAAAACCAGATGCTATACTTCACTATACCGATCCTCGTTTTTGGATTTGGTTTTATAATATGGAGTCTGAAATTCGTAGAGAAATTCCTATCTTCTATTATAATATTTGGGATGATTTACCAGATCCACAATACAATACGAACTACTACAAAAGTTCTGATTTATTGATGGGTATATCAAAACAAACTTATGGAATCAATAAAAGATTATTACCTAATTATGAAGATTGGCAGATAACCTATGTACCACACGGCATATCAAATAGAAGATTCCATAAAATAGAAGATGATAATATTTCACTTTTAGATTTTGATGCTAAACATGGTCTATCAGATAAGAAATTTAAAATACTTTATAGTAATAGAAACATTAGAAGAAAACAACCTGGTGATGTTCTATTGGCTTATAAATATTTTATGGATGAGTTAACACCTAAACAAAGAAAAGATTGTGTTCTTATCTATCATTGTACTCCTTGTGATAACAATGGAACAGATTTACCAAGAGTTCATAAACACTTGTGTCCTGAATATGATGTTTGCTTTACATATGGTGAGAAAAATAGACCATTTGGTGATAGTGAAATGAATTTATTATTTAACTCTGCTGATGTTTACATTAATCTTGCTAGTAACGAAGGATTTGGATTGGGAAGTGCTGAAGCACTTACTGTTGGGACACCAATTGTTGTAAATGTAACAGGTGGATTACAAGACCAATGTGGATTCAAGAAAGATGGTGAGTTTTTAACACCAGATGATTATGTTGAATTGGGTACTAATCACAAAGGAACTTATACTGAACATGGTGAGTGGGTATTTCCTGTTTACCCAACAAATCGTTCCTTACAAGGTTCACCGATGACACCATATATTTGGGATGATAGATGTCAGCCAGAAGATGCTGCTGTTCAGTTGAAAAAACTGTATGACTTGGGTAGAGAAGAGAGAAAAAGACTTGGTTCGTTAGGAACTGAGTTCTGTAAAGAAAATCAAATGACATCAAAAGTTATGGGACAAAATTTTATTGATTCTATGAATGGTGCATTTGATAATTGGAAACCAAAATCAAGATATACGATGGAGGCAGTATGAAACGCTCAGTAGTTATGATTGCACCTTTTAATACTCGCAGTGGGTATGGTGACCATGCTCGTTCAATCTATTATTCTATTATGGATAGGGATGATTTAGATATTAAATGTTTAGATGTCAAGTGGGGAAACACTCCACGAAATCATTTAAGACCAGAAGTTTCAAGACATAAAAAGTTATTAGACAGTTTTGTAACACAAGACCAAATAAAAGGTCAACCAGATGTTCTCATGGACATTAGGATACCAAATGAGTTTTCTACGGGTGCTAAAATAAATATTGGCATAACTGCTGGTGTAGAAACTGATGTTGTATCACCTGAGTTTTTAGAAGGTATGAATAAGATGAATTTAAATATAGTTCCATCTAAATTTACAGCATATACATTTACTAAATGTACTTACGATAAAATGCAAGATACTCCTAACGGACAAAAACAGAAGATTGGTGAAATTAAAAATGAAAGACCTATTCATGTTTTATTTGAAGGCGTGGATACAGATGTTTATTGTCCAAAACAGAAACACGAGTTAGAAAAAGGTCTTTATGAAGAGTTAGATGACCTTATTAAAGAAGAGTTTGCTTATCTTCATGTAGGTCAATGGGGTAATGCTGGTTTTGGTGAAGATAGAAAAAACATCGGTGTTATGATTAAATCTTTCTTAAAAGCTTTTGCTAATATTCCCAACGCTCCAGCACTTGTTTTGAAAACTAATGGTGCTAACTTTAGTATTCTTGATAAGGTGGAGATAAAGAAGAAAATACAATCGGTAAAGGATATGTTTGACGGAGTAAAATTACCAAATATATACTTAATACATGGTGATTTTACTATCCAAGAAATGTCAACACTTTACAACCACCCAAAGATTGGTGCTTTTATTACTTGCACACATGGTGAAGGTTTTGGACGACCAATGTTAGAGGCCAGTTGCTGTGACTTACCTGTAATTGCTAGTAAGTGGAGTGGTCATCTTGACTTTCTTACAGATGCCGAGTCTATGTTGATTGATGGGTTTATAAAACCAGTTCCTAAGTCTGCTCTTTGGAAGCCAATTATCGTAGAACCATCTCAATGGTTTGATGTAAATGAAGCAGATGTAGTTAGAAAAATTAGAACCTTTCACAAGAAGAGAAAGTTAATACAAAAAAAAGCTGCTCGTTTAGGTAAGAAAAACAGAAGAGAATTTTCCCTAATATCAATGAAAAATGAATTCAATAAAATATTAGATGAAATATTAAAAAGTACACCACAATCTGTGGGTTTAAAACTACCTAAACTCAAAAAAGTTAGTAATCAAAGTTCACAACCAACAAAGTTAAAATTACCAAAATTAAAAAAGGTAACTTAATGGATGATTTCACACTCAGAGTTAAATGCCCAAATGATGATAAGAAGTGTTCAGTATCAGGTGGAGAGATAAGAGAGTCAATGATATTGTTGGGTGATAGTGAACAGAATATGCAATGTTTGGAATGTGGATATGCTTCTAATAGTGGTATGAAAACTCATATCAAACCTTTTCCTGAAGATTTCAAAGATGTGTGTGTTGAAACAGATAAGGGTAGATATTGGGCACCATCGGTATTCACTACAGAAAACTATAATGTTATTCCTATGGTTGATGAAGGTATATTAAAGTGGAGAATATTTGCTCATCAGGATCCTGAAACAGAAGTAATAGTTCCACTATTTTCTGATGCTTATAAAATGGTAGAAAAAATGGAGAAATTAATTGGCGAGACGATACAACAACAGACGAATAATTAAGTCTTTTCAGACAGTTCCTTCTCGTAGATTAATTCCTGGTATGATAGTTACATTTAACTATTCGGAGAGTGGTATAATGGATCCTCGTCCTATTTTACTTTTCTTACATCAAGATAATAAAACAAAGAATGTAGAAGGTTTAAATCTAAATTATCTTAATCCAACAAAATTAAAAAAGCTATTTCAAGTAATAGATTTTAAAAAAACCAAATTAGATGAAATTGAAAATTTAATTAATTTGACCGAGGATTATTTTAGAATTCAGATATCAAATCCAAAGAAAAGAAGTGCTATGTCTACTAAAAGATTTTATAGTGATATTATATCATCTGATATATTTTTTAAAGAATCATATAGAGCCTATAAAATATCAAAATTAACATCACTAAAGGTAACTCAAATAAATATGGAATTTATTAAATGAAAATTAGCTATTCAATATTAGTTCATAATGAAACAGATACTCTTGAAAAGTTATTAGAACTTTTAGTAAAATACAAACAACCACAAGATGAAATTGTAATTCTTGATGATTATTCCGATAACGAAAAGACTAACCAAATATTAGACTTTTATATATCAACAGAGAACATTGTTTTTGAGCAAAGAAATTTATTAAAAGATTTTGCTAGTCAAAAAAACCATTTAAAAAATATGTGTTCCGGTGATTATAGTTTTAATTTAGATGCTGATGAAATGATATCCCATTGGTTTATGAAAGATATACATCAGATACTCGAAGGTAACGAGGTTGATTTAATATTTGTTCCAAGAATAAATACCGTAGATGGGATAACAGAAGAACATTGTAGAATGTATGGATATAAAATAAATGAAAGGGGTTGGGTAAACTATCCTGATTGGCAAGGTCGTATTTTTCGTAACAGACCAAATATCCGTTGGGAAAAACCTGTGCACGAACAGTTAACAGGTTTTCAGACTTATGCTCATTTGCCACAAGAGCAAAAGTATTCTATTGTTCACCCAAAGACAATAGACAGACAAGTAAAACAAAATAAATTTTATAACGAAGAGATAAGTGGGAATCTGAGGTGATTAAAGTAAAGTTATATGAACTTGATAAACATCGTAATGAAACTACCTTTAGACCTTTTATCAAAGCACAGAATATATTTAGAGAGGTAGGAATAGATATTACCAACGGTGATACCTACGATTATGCTTTTGTAGGTCAAGCAAGTATAATAGATAAGAAAAAACCACTAAAAGAATCAATCGACAACGGATTAAAATTTTGTTCTAAAATAACTGGTGATTATTTTATAGTAGATGGTCAAGATGCTACAACTCTAATAGGAACAATAGATGTATTTAGAGAATCCAATGCTAAGTTATTTTTTAAAAATACATACTTAAAAGATTTTGACTTATATAAACAAGGTTGGGCTAATGGTAGATATTATTGGGGTAGGGGAGATTATTCTGTTCCTGATATTGATGATTTAAAACCCAAAATGAAACTATCTGGTTGTAATTGGTTACATACGATTCAACCAAATTGGTTGGATTATAACCAAGATAAACCTTATGATTTATCTTGTATGTTTAGTTATCCAACAAAAGAACCAGTTTACGAACATGATTTATGTCAAACAGATTATTACGATCCCCATAGAAAAAATCTTATGGATACTTTAGGTAATAAATACAATGTAGCTAAATTGGTAGATGGTGTTAGGTTGCCACCACAAGAATACTATAAAAAAATGTTTGACTCTAAGATTATTTTAGCACCAATTGGTTATGGTGAAATGGCGCCAAGAGATATAGAGTCTGCTATGTTCGGAAGTGTTTTGATGAAACCTGATATGAGTTATATTAATTCTAAACCTTTTATATATGAAGATGATGAGACATATATTGCTGTAAATTATGATTGGTCTAATCTTGAGGAAAAGATAGATTATGTATTATCGGATTATGATAATATCAGAGAAAGACTTGTACAAAATATGAGAAAAAAATATCAAGAAAAATATAATTTACAAAATTTAGTGTTGCATGTTTATAATATTTTTAGTAAATTAGATGAGGTAGAAACATCATGAATTTTGGATTAATAACAGACGATACGGCAATAAAATCGTATTACATTAAAGATAAAACATCGTATGGGTATCATGACAATAAACCATATGTATACCATCATGCATTTTCAGCAGAGTGTTATCTTGCTATGTTTAATTTACCTTGGTTATTTGATTTTGGGTGTTATATAAATTGGATTGAGTGGCAAGATAAAGGTTTACCTGATTATGATTTGGATTTGATATTTTACGATAACGGTAAGATTGGATTAGAAGATGAACATTATGATAATTATACTGTCGCTAAATTAAAAGAAAAATATCCAAATGCTAAAATTTTGGGTTGGATAAAAGAGGTAAATGTTGCAAATGAGAAACGATTAAAAAATAGAGTTAAATTTCTAAATGATTGTGATGCTATAATAACATCTGGTATTTCAGAAAATTTTAAAAACATAGATATGTTTAAATATTTAAGAACTGTTGTAGATAAAGAGTGGCATTTCATATCACAACCCGTAAACATAAATTATTTATTTGATAATTTTTATTCTGATGAAAAGGATATGGCAATATGGGCATATTTACCTAATCCAATGTATAGAAGGGGTAGGACTTATGAATTTGCTGATTATCTTGGAAATAAATATGGTGTTGAGGTAAGAAAAAAAGAACTTAATCCAAATCAAAAATTTGATCATATTAGTCAATACGATTTTATAAATATGTGGTCTAAATGTGCTTTTCATTTTAATATGGATCCATCGGATATACATCCTGGTAATCAGATTATGCAAACGGCTGCTGTTGGTTGTTTAAATATAGGTGGGTTAAATGAGGCTCATAGTATAATGTATCCAGATACAGCAACTTGTGATGAGAAAATTTTAGAAGAAAAATTTGTAGAATATTTAAATGATGAAAATAAAAGATTTGAAGCAATACAATATGCATGGAATAAACTAAATGAAATTTATAGTTTTAAATCGGTTAAGTCTCAAATAAACAAAATATATGAGAGTATTTGATATGGGAGTTAAATCATACGATATGCAAGATACTTTAGAGAAATTATGTAATCTATTAGATAACAGAGATAAAGTTTATTATCCTAGATTTGGTGATGGTGATTTTAATATAATGACTAACAATGGTCGATGTATTGAACATGACTATTCAGAAGAACTTCAAAAAGAATTACAGTCCTCTTTTCTTATTGAGGAAGAGTCTTACTTAAAAGGTGCTATGGTTAATGAACCGACTTTTAATGGTATAAATTTACAACCAAGAAATCAAAATGAAAATGAGCAGATATTGTCTTTTTTTAAAGAGTTATATGGTGGTATAAATGTAACAACTTACTCTCATGTTTTATTTACTTATGCTGCCGTTCATGAACAAGAACTGATGATAGAGTTTTTAGAGAACTTTATAAGACCAAAGAAAAAACTTTTTATTGGAAGTGTTCCTAAAGATGATATTGAAAAATTAGTTGGTAAAGTAGATTATTATGTTAATATTCCAGTAGCAAGTTTAGAGGAACAAAAAGTATTCAAAGGTGCTTATTATACAATGGATAAGTGGTGGGAAGATGTGATGGATTGTGTTGATGATGTAGATTTAGTTTTACCAACTGCTGGTATGGCTGGTAGAGTTACTTGTGGTAGGTTGTGGAATTTAAATAAACAAGTACATTGTATTGAACTTGGCTCTATAGTAGACGCAGTTATTTCTAAAGAGTCGAGAAGCTGGATAATAAGGGCTGGTGTAGATAAAATTAAAAAGATATTAATAGGGGAAGGTTGATGAACATATTAGTAACAGGTGGTGCTGGATTTGTAGGAACTAACTTAATTAAGAGGTTGTTAAGTGACGGAAACAATGTAATTTCATTAGATAACTATTCTACTGGATTTAAAAGTAATCAGATTGATGGATGCAATTACATAGAAGTAGATATATCAGATGATTCAAGGCGACATAAAGCTTTTGGTTTAGAAACTTATCAGTTAGATAATATACATTTAATATTTCACCTAGCAGCTTTGGCTAGAATACAACCTTCATTTAAAAATCCACATGAAGTTTTTAAGGTCAATGCTTTAGGAACTGAAAATGTACTAAATTGGGCTAGAGAGAAAAATATACCCGTTGTTTATGCTGGTTCTAGTTCTACTCATGGTGACCACTATGCTAATCCTTACACATTTACTAAGTGGCAAGGTGAGTTGTTATGTGAAATGTATAAAAAAGTTTTTGATTTACCAACTGCTGTTTGTAGATTTTATAATGTATATGGACCACATCAAATATTAGATGGTGCTTATGCAGCAGTTATTGGTATATTTGAAACACAATATAAAAATAATAAACCACTAACTATTACCGGTAATGGCGAACAAAGAAGAGATTTTACTCACATTGATGATATTGTAGATGGGTTGGTTAAATGTGGTGATATAATTGTTACAGACGATGTTTACAAAGTTAGTGGTAAAACATTTGAGTTAGGTAGAGGTAAAAATTATTCAATAAATGAGGTAGCATCTTTTTTTAAAACTGATATTGAGTATATATCTAAAAGACCTGGTGAAATGGACACTACCTTATGTAAATCAAAAGAAGCTAGACGATTATTAAATTGGAATCCTAAAATTAATATTGAAGATTATGTAAAAAATTGGATAAGTGATGAAAATTAGTGTTATGTGGATGACCAGAAAGAGGTCACATGAGTTAGTATATTCAATGTCTTCATTTATTATGAAAGCTAATAACAATGAAGATATAGAATATTTGGTTATATCAGATCCAGATGATACTGAAACATTTAATGCTGTTCAAAAGATAAAAAAGATGTGTTTTGAAACAGAAATTATCAATTTAACATCATCAGAGAGATATGGGTACGAAGAGTTAGAGGCTTATCAAAATGATGTTGGAACTGTTTTTTCTGGTGAGTGTTTGTTTATTATGAATGATGATATTGTGTGTTTAAGCAATGGATGGGATGATGAGATAAGAAATACTTTAAGACCACATATGGATAAACCAAGATGGGTAGGTTTGGCTGGTGTTAACGAGGTGTGGAAAAACACACCGACCTTTGTTGGTATAAATAGAAAGTGGTATGATACTACAGGTAGAGTATCTGGTAATAGAGCTACCGATGGTTATATCAGAGATTTAGGTCACTCTCTTGGTTTAAAACCATTACAACCAAATGTAACTATGTTACACTTACAAAGAGGTAGAGGGGATATAGATTTTAGTTGGAATGATAAATCTTATAAGGTGTTTGGTTTGCCAGATGATGGGTTAGGTGGGTATCCAACTAAAACACCAAAACCACCAAAATACTATCACAGCCCAAATGAATTTACAAATAATTACACTAATTTTGTAAAAGGTAAAGAAAGATTTGATGAAGATTTAAAAAACTTAAAGGCTATAATATGATTAATGGAGTTGTAATAAGACAACCAGACATACATACTGATTACAGAGGTGATTTGTGGACATTATGGAAAGACAATGATTTTGATTTAGATTTTAATCATGATAAAGTATCTACATCGAGAAAACATGTTTTGCGTGGTATACATGGCGACAATAAATCTTGGAAGTTAGTTACTTGTTTGTACGGTGATATTTACTTTGTAATGGTAGATAATAGAGAATCATCAGATACTTTTATGAGATGGAAATCTATGACATTAAATGATAGAAATAAAAAACAAGTTTTACTGCCACCTGGTGTTGGAAATGGATTTTTAGTAATGAGTAAATATTCTGTTTTTCATTACAAATGGTCGTATGATGGTGAGTATCCTGATGTAGACCAACAATTTACAATTAAATGGAATGATCCTATAGTCGGTGTAGAATGGCCTATAGACAATCCTATATTATCAAGGAGAGATAAATGAGTGTAAGAATACCAAAACATCTTGAGAAAAAAAGAGATGTTACAATTACAAAAGAAGAGCTCATTGAGTTTGAAACTGAGGTAAAAAATAGATATGAAGACGGAGAAGTAAAAGCTCCTATTCATTTGGCAAAAGATAATGAAGATGAATTAATAGAAATCTTTCAATATATAAGTCCAAATGATTGGGTGTTTCAGGCTTGGAGAAATCACTACCATGCTTTATTACATGGTTTTGACAGACAACAATTAATGGATGATATTGTTGAGGGTAGAAGTATGGCTACAAGTAGTAATGTCCATAAGTTTTATTCTTCCGCGATAGTAGGTGGTGTAATACCAATTGCTCTTGGAACTGCTATGGCACTAAAGAGAAACAACTCAGATGATAAAGTTTGGTGTTTTGTTGGAGATATGACTTTTGAAACTGGTGTTTTTCACGAGTCATATAAATATGCTAAAAACTTTAACCTACCGATTCAGTTTGTAGTCGAGGATAATAATTTAAGTGTCCATACACCAACCGATGTTGCTTGGGGTAAGAGACAGGATGTACCAGATGATGTTGTGTACTATAGATATGAAAATGGATATCCACACCACGGTACTGGTGCTTGGGTTAACTTTTAAGGGGTTATCATGAAATACAAAGATGAATTAATTAGGTCAATGAAATGGCTTGGTGAAAAAGAAAACACATTATTTTTAGGTCAAGCTACAGCATTTAGTGGTCACTCTATTTCTGGCACTTTAACTGAAGTTCCTAAAAATAGACTAATTGAGTTACCTGTAATGGAAGAAGTTCAGATGGGTATGTGTGCTGGTCTTTCACTTGAGGGGTATGTGCCAATATCAATATATCCAAGATTTAACTTTATGATGTTAGCAATAAATCAGTTAGTTAATCATATTGATAAAATGAAAAAAATGAGTAAGAGTTTGTTAGTTCCGAAAGTGATTGTTAGAGTTGCCGTTGGTGCTAGAAAACCATTAGATGGTGGAGAACAACACACTCAAGACTTTACCAAATCAATAGAATGTATGTTAACCGATACAACTTTAGTTGAGTTAACAGAGCCAGAACAAATATTCGACACTTTTGTTGATGCTTACGATAGAAATGGTTCTACTGTAATCGTTGAGTGGGGAGATTTTTATAGTGAAAAATAAGTTCAAATGGCAACTGATAAATGATAGTATTACGAATGGTGATAAAAAAGCATTAACAGATTTCATTAACACACCTAACCAAAGGTTTACAAATGGTCCTAAAGTTAGAGAGTTTGAAAAAGCTTGGTCTGAATATGTGGGATGTAGATATAGTGTTTTTGTAAACTCAGGTGCTTCTGCTAATTACATAATGGCTTCGATAATGAAAGAAGAAAAAGGTCTTGGCGAAGTTATAGTTTCACCATTAGGCTGGGTATCAGATGTAGCACCACTTGTTAACTTAGGATTCACGCCTGTGTTTGTCGATGTCAGTATGGAGAATATGTCTATTACTCTTGATAATATTAAGGCTGCCGTTACAGATAAAACAGTTGGTGTTTCTTTAGTTCATGTTCTTGGGTTTGCTGCTGTAACAGATGAGATGACACAATTTTGTGAAGATAATAATTTATTTTTTATTGAAGATTGTTGTGAGTCACATGGAGCAACTTACAAAGGAACTAAGGTTGGTAACTTTGGTGATGTATCTAACTTTTCTTTTTATTTTGGTCATCACATCACTACTATAGAAGGTGGTATGGTGTGTACCAATGATGAAAGGTTTTATGATTATGCGAAATTGTTTCGTTCACATGGTATGACAAGAGAAGCTTCTACTCAAGTTCAAGAACAATATGAAAGAAGTAGACCTGATTTGAATCCATTGTTTACTTTTGCTGTACCTGGATATAACTTTAGAAATCAAGAGTTAAATGCTGTATTAGGTTTAGAGCAATTAAAAAGACTTGATTTTAATTGTGATAAAAGAAGAGAAAACTTTTCTGATTGGATAGATGAATTAGATTCAGATAAATTCTATACTGATTTTCACCAAAACGGAAATAGTAATTTTGCACTTCCTTTAATTTTAAGAAAAAAAGACTTGGAATTGTTTGAAAAATGTTGTATATTATTAGAAGAAAAAAATGTAGAATATCGTGTAGGAACTGCTGGTGGTGGTAATCAAGCAAGACAACCATATTTAGATAAGTATGATTTTATAGAACACGACTTGTTAAATGTTGACCATATACATGATTTTGGTTTGTATATTGGAAATCATCCAGAATTAGTAAAAGAAGATATTTTTAATTTATGTAAAGGACTAAATAATTTATGATTGATTTAAATGGAAAAAACATATTAGTAACTGGTGCCAATGGGATGATTGGTAAAGAACTTGTTAGGATATTAAAAAAAGAATATCAACCAAGATATATAAGTGAAGTTGATTTACCAGAATATGATTTAAGAGAAAGAATAGATTGTGAAACTATATGCGATGGTCAAGAAATAGTATTTCATTTAGCAGGTATAAAGGGTTCACCACAACGATGCATGGAGGCGCCAGCTTCTTTTAGTATACCAATGATTCAGTTTAATGCTAACATGATTGAAGCATCACACAATGCTGATGTGAAATGGTTTCTATACACGAGTTCGGTGGGTGTTTATCATCCAGCAGAGGTATTTGTAGAAGATGATGTATGGAAAACATTTCCAAGTGAAAATGATTGGTTTGCTGGTTGGGCTAAAAGAATAGGTGAAATGAATGTTGAAGCTTACATGAAACAATATAATTGGAATAAGTGTTCTATAGTAAGACCTGCAAATGTATATGGTCCTAATGATAATTTTGGTAAGTGGTCAATGGTCGTGCCATCATTAATTAAAAAAGCTATAGAGAATGATGTTTTATCAGTATGGGGTGATGGTTCGCCAATAAGAGATTTAATATATGCAGAAGATGTTGCTCGTGGTATGATACATATGGTAGAAAACCAAATTACCCAACCAGTTAATCTTGGTAGTGGTACAGGAGTTACTATAAAAGAAGTAGCAGATATTGTTGCTGGATATTTTGATAAAAAAATAGAGTGGGATACTAGTAAACCTATGGGTGATATGAAAAGATTGATGAGTACAAAAAGAGCTGAAAGTTATGGTTTTACTCCTAAAGTCAGTTTAGAACAAGGTATAATAAAAACAATACAATGGTATAAGGATAATAAAGATGTTTTATAAAAATAAAAAAGTATTAGTAACTGGTGCTGGTGGTTTACTTGGTTCACAAGTTGCAAAGATGTTGGTTGAACAAGGTGCTATAGTTAGGGCTAGTTATAGAGGTAGAGAAGTTCCAAGTTGGGTAGGAGATGTTGAGTCTGTGAAAGCGGATTTTATGAATATCAATGATGTTAAAAAATGTGTAACGGACATGGACATAGTTTTTGTTTGTTCTGCTAATACATCAGGTGCTGGAGTTATGGCTCACGATCCATTACAACATGTAACACCTAATTTAATTATGAACTCTACATTAATGGAAGAGTCTTACAGAGCTGGAGTAGAAAGGTTTTTCTTTGTGAGTAGTGCAACTACATATCCACCAGCAGACTATCCGATAAAAGAAGATGAGGTTTACGATGGAGAACCTTACAAAACTTATTTTGGTGTTGGTTGGATGAAAAGATATACAGAGATACTTGGACAATTTTATCAAAGAAATAAAATGATGAAAATAGCCACAGTTAGACCAGCAAACATATATGGTATTCAAGGTGACTTCACCGATGAGACTGGTCATGTGTTACCTGCTCTAATAAGAAGAGCTTTAGAAAAACAAACTCCTTATCAAGTTTGGGGTAATCCTGATGTAGTTAGAGACTTTACTCACTCTGTGGACATGGCTCGTGCTTGTTTAGATGTAGTTGAACACTATGCTGTTTGTGATCCTATCAATATTGCTTCAGGTAATCTAGTTACTATAGGAGAGAGTGTTGATTTGATACTAAAATGTGCTAGTCACAATGTTACTCCAGAATATGATGAGAGTAAACCTGTTACTATTCAATACAGAGCATTAGATACCACAAAGGCTAAAGAAGTTATTGGTTATAAACCAACCATATCTTTTGAAGATGGTATAGAAGAAACTGTAAATTGGATTAGGGAGAATATGTAAATAGATGAAAAATCCTTATTTAAAAAATAGGTTTTTTATTGATTATTTTAAACATGATACAATAAAATTATCTTTTGGTGATTGGAACAAAATCTTTAGAAAAGATTTAGTAAGATTATTATTAACAAAAGATATTTTAGCTGATGAGAATAATTTAGAAAATTTACATCTGAGTATAAATAAAGAACTATTTGATTACAGTATGGAAAAAGGTGTCAATCCATTGACAATTAAATTTTATGATACTGATGAGGATTTTTTAAAAATTTATTACGATTTTTTGAGGGCATTAAAAACAGAGTTAGGTTTTGATTTTTATTTTCAAGCCACACCAACTATTAGATTTCATGCACCAAATGTTAAAAATGAATTTCACTACCCAATATTTCACAGCGATCCTGTAGTTTATGGGCATCCACCACAAGAAATTAATGTTTGGTTGTCATTGACAGAAAATAAACATTCTGGATTTCATATGATTAATAGAGAAGATAGTGAAAGATGGTTTAGTGATTATGATTTTGATGTAGATAAATTTAAAAATGATGCTTCTTCTGCAAGAGATATTAATGATGACTTTAATAAGAAAGGGTTTAATCTTTCAAAAGAAGTGGAGTCAGATACAAGCTCTGTTTATTTATTTGATTCATTGTGTATTCACACTAATAAACCTAGAAAAGAAGAAACTAGAATATCAATTGATGTTAGGATTAATCCAGTAAATCAATTTGTGAGTGGATATATTGGATTGGGTAATATGAAAGCTGACTTTAAACCAGGTGGGGCTTTTGGTTATCATAAATGTTCAATAGGAGATTTAATATGAATATATTAATCACAGGTGGTACAGGTTTCGTAGGTAGTCATATGATTGATTATATTTTAAAGTATACTATAAAACCAAATCAAAAGATATATTGTACAAGACGATGGATGGAAGACACTAAAAATGTAGATCATATAAATGATGATAGACTTGAATTTATTGATTGTGATTTACTTGACGCCCATAGTATAAGAAGAGCTGTAGAAATATCCAAACCGTCAAAAGTATTTCATTTTGCTGCTCAAAGTTTTCCTGAAGTTAGTTTTAAAACACCAGTTATAACACTACAGACAAATACAGTTGGAACTACACACTTATTAGAGGCAATCAAGGAATCTGATTGTAATCCTGTTATCGTTAGTGTATCTACTAGTGAGGTATATGGTATGCCAAATGAAGATGAAGTTCCTATCAAAGAAAATAATCCTATTAGAGCTGCTAATCCATATTCAATATCAAAGGTTGGTCATGATTTAATGTCACAGTATTACGAAAAAGCATATGGTTTAAAAATAATTACAACTCGTATGTTTAGTCACGAGGGTGCTCGTAGGGGTAAACAATTCGCATTATCATCTTTTGCTCATCAAATTGTATTGAATGAAAAGGGTAAAGGTGATGGTTTTATTCGACATGGTAATTTGAATTCTACTAGAACCTATGCTCATATTGATGACGCTATAAATGCTTATTGGTTATGTTCTAATAGTAATAAGTTTGGAGAGGTGTATAATATCGGTGGACAAGAAACTTGTACTGTTGGTGAAGCTTTAGATAAATTAATCGATATGTCTACTAGAGACGATTTAAAAAAGAAATTAGATAAAGATAGGGTAAGACCAACTGATATTACATTACAAATACCAGATACTACAAAGTTTAGGCATGAGTTTGGTTGGACTCCTAGAAAAAATTTAACTAATGTGTGTGAAGATTTATTAAATTATTGGAGAAAAATATTATGAAAATAGTAGGAATATGTTCAGGACATGATGTCTCTTATGCAGTATTAGAAGACGGTGTGCCTATATTACATAATGAAAAAGAAAGATTTAGTAGAATAAAAGAAGAAGTTGGCGATGGGTTTGAATTTTTATTTGATACTTACGATGATGTAGACGATATAGTACATGCTTCTTATTGTGTAAATAATTGGCATGGAGGAATAGAAAAAAGATTTTCAAATACATTCAACAGAATTAAATCAATTGTAGAAAAAAACGGTGGTAGGTATTGGCCAAATGAACAAACTGTTGAAGGTCATAATGCTCCTGTTCCTGGTCATCATCAAGCACACGCTGCAAATGCTTTCTTTTCAAGTAATTTTGACGAAGCACTTATCATAACAATGGACGGTGGTGGTGAAGATTATAAAAAAGATGGTACATATGTTTCAACAACTTTTACTGCTTGGAAAGGTATTGATAATAAAATATATGAAATTGATATTATTCCAATTGAACAACTTAATATAGGATGGATGTGGGATTGTATAACGACTAAAGTATTTGGATTATCTGGTGGAGGACCTCCTTATGGTTGTCAAGCTGGAACTGTCATGGGTATGGCTGCTTTAGGTAACGCTTCAAAATTTAAAGATGTATTTGATAGATTTTTACCTTATGATCCTTATACAAATGAATGGGACTTTTTAAGAGGTAAAGCTGAAGAATCAGAACAAAATCAATTTGACATAGCCGCTTCTCTACAAGAGTATACTGATAGACTTATAAAAGAAAAAATAGGTTCTTATTTAAAAGAATACAGCAGTGAAAATTTATGTTTATCAGGTGGGGTTGCTTTAAATAGCGTGATGACAGGTCAAATAAGAAATTGGTTTCCAACTATAAAAAATGTGTATGTAGATCCAATTCCCTATGATGCTGGTATAGCTTTAGGTGGTCCTAGATATATTTGGCATCATATATTAGATAATCCGAGAATTAAATGGGATGATAATTCTACATCTTATTTGGGACATACTTATCCCAAAAGTGATGTTATAACGGCTCTTGAATTGGTATCCGATAAAGTAAAGTATGAGGTTGTAGAGAACGATTATGTAGTAGATTTACTAACGATGGATGATAATGTAATATCAGTATTTGGAGGGGGTTCAGAATCAGGTCGAAGAGCTTTAGGTAATAGAAGTATTCTAGCAGATCCAAGGAGTCCTAAGATGAAAGATGTTATCAATGAAAAAGTAAAACATAGACAATGGTTTAGACCTTTTGCCCCATCTATAATAAGAGAAGAGGTAAAGAATTGGTTTGAACAAGATATTGATAGTCCTTATATGAGTTTTGTGATTCCATTTAAAAAAGAAGTTTTAGATAAAGTACCAGCAGTTGTCCACTTTGATGGTTCTGCTAGATTACAAACTGTTGCTGAAAATGATAATAAATGGTATTATAATTTTATAAAAAGTTTTGGAGAAAAAACAGGAGTTCCTATTGTTTTAAATACTAGTTTTAACGATAGAGAACCAATAGTTGAAACTCCTAAGCATGCTGTTAATTGTTTTTTAAAAACTGATATTGATTTTCTTTATTTTAGAGATTACAATATTTTAGTTAGAAAAGTCTAAATATGAAAACAAAGATTACTATGATTATAGGTACTTGTGACAAGTATGATATTTTTTGGGAAAATTTTATGATACTATGCGATAAGTTTTGGGAAATTGATTGTAGGAAGATTTTTATCTCTGAAACTAAAAAAGTACCATCAACAAAATATGAAACATTTTTAACTGGTAAAGATTTACCTTGGACAGATAGAATGTTAAGTGCAGTTGAAACTATAGACACTCCATACATTTTTCAAATGGCAGAGGATTTTTATTTAAGAGAACCAGTAACAGAAAAAGAAATTTTAGGTTATATAGAATTCTTAGATAAGGTGGATGGTAATAAAATGTTAATTGTCCCAAATGATAATCCAACCACTTATACTTTTGGTAAAAAGATTTCAAATAACATGTATAAGTTAAGTGATAATAGTAATTATCAAACTGCTGTTATGCCAAGTATTTGGAGAACTAGTTGGTTTAAGGATGTCGTAAAACCAAATTGGACTCCTTGGGAGTTAGAAATTGAAGGAACTGATGCTATAAAGGGTAAAGATAATCGAGTCTATATAAGTATTAAGGATTATCCAGGAATTTCTCCAGGTATATGTAGAGCTGGTGGTTTTTTAATAGATAATTGGGATTACATATATAATAAATATAATTTAAAAAAACCACCTCGGGTTAAAAGTCAAGGTAGAGTAGAGGTGATATTAAGTGAGGATATAAAATGAAAGTAGTTACTATTTCTGGAATAAGACCCGATTTTATTAGAATGTCAAAAATTTATTCTGAATTAGATTCAAATCCTAATATAGAACATATATTAGTACATACTGGACAACATTTTGATAAACTTTTATCTGATGTGTTTTTTGAAGATTTGGGGATAAGAAAACCAGACTATAATTTAGAAGTTGGTGCTCATGGTAAAGAACATTTTCATGTATCATCAGATGCTTCAATTAAATCTGTAGAGTTGATACGAAAGTTAAAACCAGATTATGTTATGTTTTTAGGAGACTCCAATACTGCTAGTTTATCTATACCTATCAAACGAGATGGTTGGAAAATAATACATATAGAAGCCGGCATGAGAAATGGTGACGAGTGGATGCCGGAAGAAATTAATAGAATTGCATGTGACCATGTATCAAACATTTTATTTGCTTATCATAATGACAATAGAGATTTTATGTTAAGAGAAAATATATCAGCTGATAAAATTCATGTTGTTGGAAATACTATTGTTGAAGTCTGTCAACCTTACATTAAAAAATATGAAAATGTTCAGAAAAAAGAAGATTTTATATTAGTTGATATACACCGTTCTGAAAATATAGGTATAGGTTCATTAGAACCAAAAAAACATAAGTTACAAAACATAGTTAAGTATATAAATCAATGTATAGATAGATACCAAGTTCCTGCTAAAATGTTGAGGTTTGGTAGAACTTTTGGTGTTATAGAAAAATTTGATATTGATTTGGGTAAAATTGAAGTTATTGATTTAATGGGTTATAATGATTTTATGGAAGCTCAATATCATTGTAAGTTTATGATATCAGATTCAGGTACTGCTCATGAAGAACCAGCTCTACTAAGAACACCTGTCATATCACCAAGAAGGTTTACCGAAAGACCACAATCATTGAGACATAATTGTTCGATGTTATTAAATACTGATGAAGAGGATATTTCTTGGGATATGTCACATGTATTTTTAAGTAGATGGTGGAATGGTACTTTAAATTATAACATTGATTGGTTAGGTGATGGTAAAACTTCAAAAAAAATAGTAGATATTTTATGTCAAGAAAATTAGTTATAGCTCCACATATTGATGATGATGTCTTAGGGTGTGGTGGTATAATAGATTCTAAAACTCATGTCGTATATGTTGGTAATGGCCACTCAAAAAATGTAATAAGTAAAGAAGATAGAATTAAAGAAGCTGATGATGTTAAGAATTATTTAGGACACACCTATCAAATTCTTAATCACAAAGTAGACCATTATGAAGTATATCCATTAATAAATGATTTTGAAAAAATATTAAAAGATATAAAACCAAATGAATTATTTGTTGTACACCCATCTTATAATCAAGACCATAAAACAGTTTACGATGCTATGATGGCAGCAACAAGACCACATGACACTAATTGGTTTGTAAAAAAAATATTTTTGTATGAACAACCACAATTATACTTATGGAATAATACCGATAGAGTCTTTAAACCTAATTATTTTATACCAATAGATGTGGATAGGAAAATAAAGGCATACGAGTTGATGCCATCACAAGTTCGTAGTTTTAGGAGTTCAGACTTAATAAAATCTATGGCTAAAGTAAGAGGTAAACAAAGTAATTGTACCTATGCTGAAGCATTTGAAATTTTAAGGTGGGTTATTTGATGAAAAATATATTATTTTGTAGTTATAGAGATTGGTCTAAAAAAATATACAAAAAAATTGTTGACTTTCATAATGAGAATGTCAACATAATTTATGTTACTAAAGGTGATAATTTAAAAAATAAAATAGACATCTATGAACCTGAGTGTATTTTTTTTATTGGATGGAGTTGGATAATTGAACCTGAGATAGTAAATAACTATGAATGTATATGTTTACACCCATCACCATTACCAAAATATAGAGGTGGCTCTCCGCTACAACATCAGATAATTAATGGTGAAAAAAATAGTGCTATTTCTTTATTTTTAATGGATGAGTATATAGATAAGGGAGACATATTATTTCAAAAAGAATTTTCTTTACGAGGTAATTTATCTGAAATATATGATAGAATTACTAATCTTGGCATTGAGGGTGTAAGTAGATTAATTGATTTTAAGTTATATGACGGTGGTAAATTTGTTGGAGAAAAACAAGACCATAGTAAATCAACTTATTATAAAAGAAGAAAACCTAATATGAGTGAAATAAAAATAGATGACATACAAGAGTTTACTGCAAGTCAATTAAATGACAAAGTGAGAGCACTACAAAATCCATACCCTAATGCTTTTATCACCTGTAAAGGTGGAACAAAGTTGTTTTTAAAAAATACTGAGGTTTAATATGAAGAATAAAAAGATATTAATACTAGGAGGTACTGGTGCTTTAGGGCAAACATTAACTAAGAGATATTATCAAAATAACCATATAATTGTTTTTTCAAGAGATGAACATAAACAAGTTAATATGAAGAAAGATTATAAAAATGTTTATTATCAGATAGGTGATGTAAAAGATAAAGATAGTGTCTGTCAAGTTATAAATGAATACAAACCAGATGTAGTCATAAATACAGCTGCATTAAAACATGTTCCTATTTGTGAAGAACACCCATATGAAAGTGTAAAAACAAATATTATAGGACATAAAAATTTAATTGATTGTATTAGTAGTTGTAATCATAAGATAGAGACATTAATGTTTATTTCTACAGACAAAGCCTGTAAGCCAATAAATGTTTATGGTATGTGTAAAGCTATCTCAGAAAGACTTTACATAGACTATGCTAATAAACAATCTGATATAAAAGTAGTGCTGTGTAGATATGGTAATGTATTAGAATCTACTGGTTCAGTAATACCTTTTTTTAAGGAACTATTGGATAAAGGTGTTAGTTCATTACCAATTACTGATAAACGAATGACTAGGTTTTTAATATCATTAGAGGAGTCTGTAGATTTAATTGAATGGGCTTTAAATGAACCATCATCTCATGGTTGTATTATCGTTCCTAAATTAAAATCACTATTGGTAACAGATTTAGCTATTGAACTAGGGTATAGTTATGCAGGATTAGATGATGTGGATTTAGAATATGTTGGTATAAGATCTGGTGAAAAAATACATGAAGATATGGTTAGTTTAGAAGAGTCTTTACGAACAAAAAAATATAATAAATATTTTATGATAACCAATAACATTATCAACAAAAATGCTTGGTCTTTTTCTTCAGATAGTGATGTCATGCCTTTTGAAGAAATTAAAAATTTTTTAAAAGAAAAAAATGTGATTTGATGATTAACAAAAGTTATAGAATTAAAACTATAAATAAACCGTATAAGATTTGGTTAATAGA